>ERZ773007.144-NODE-144-length-35704-cov-66.225953_pt1 | contig 35704 bp, 19 predicted proteins | sample MGYA00580665_ERZ773007 | MGnify/ENA primary metagenome ERZ773007 (study PRJEB29015, sample SAMEA2738122) | human oral metagenome | biome: human oral; feature: human-associated habitat; material: saliva | place: China | collected 2167 ... | reverse complement strand
GGGTGGGCGTGGGGGCCTAGCAGCTCATACCAGTAGCGTTCGTGGCGGGCTTCGGCTTCCGCTAGGCCTAGGAGAATTTCGCGTTCTTCGCCTTCGCGGCGCATGGCTAGGTCCCGGTAGACTTTCCCTTCTGCGCGTTCTTCAGCTAGGTGGCGGCGCCAGTGCTTAATTTGGGTTCGCGACGGCGCAGCGCCAGCTTCAGGGGTTTGGGGTGCGGAACTCATTGATTCAATGTTTCATTTTTTTGGCGTCATTGCAACGTTTGGTTACCCGAAATTAGCCTGGCTTGTCAGTGCCAAGGGAGCTGACAGCTTGAGCAGAAACCTGGTTTTGGATGTTTTGGGCCCGGTAATTATTGGCGTAAAGCATCTGCTGGTGACACACCTGCGGCGCGGCGCACTGCCAGTAAACAACCCACCAAGCCAACCACCATGCCGCCAATGATCCCTACGGGCAAAAGCCGCAGGTCAAGCACTGGCTGCCAGTGGCGCACTAGCACTGTGAAGATAATGACTACCACTGCTGTAAAGGTGCCGATAACTCCGCCTATTAAGCCAACTATCGCCGATTCAGCAGTGACTAATGCGGCGATTTGCCAGCGCCTAGCCCCCATTGCCCGGCGTAAACCGAACTCGCCAGAACGCCGCGATACCGCCGTCGCCGTGGAGTTAGTGAGCATTAGCACGGCAGCTAATAATGAGACGGCGGTTAATGTCACCAGCATTGTGCGCACATTGGATTCCACGCTTTGACGCATGGTTTTAGGGTCTTCAGGCGCATCCACGTGGGCGTTTTCGCCGGTGTAAGGATCTAGGGCGATGGGTGCTTGCTGCGCCACCAGCTGGGCGGCGCCGGGGCGCGTACGTATTTCGGCGGTGACGGCATTGGTTGCCCCCACAGCAACGGCGTCTGTTTCACGCATTACCACGGCGTTCATGATGCTGGCGTCTAAACCTGAGTCGCTTATAACTCCCACCACTACGTAGGCTTTATTGGCGATCCACACTACTGGGCTGGCGTCAACTGGGCCTAACTCTAGATTATTTGCGATACCACGGCCTACTAGCACCTGGCCTGGGCCAAGTTTTATGCCACTGGTTTTGGCGGATTCTTTACCTTCAATTTCCAGCCCTGGCACATTCGGATCGGTTGCCCCTAATACATCAAAGTTTTGGCCTTTAGTGTCGCTAGTTAGTGAAATGTTTTGATTGCCGTGGTTTGAGTAGATTTGTGCGCGTTCCACTCCGGGAATACGTTTCAAGCGCATTAGTGTAGTGGTGCTGGCTTGTTTAACGCTCCCATCTTTAGTTATTTGTTTAGGTTCTGGCACCGAGACGGCTACACGCTGGTTTCGGGCCGCATCAAATAGCTGCGACACCTGGGCGCGGGCAGCTTCAGAAATACCTACCGTGGCTAACGCTAACGCTACCGCCAGTAATACGCCGGCAATTAGCGCGCCACTGGCAGCTGGTTTAGCGGTAATTGTACGCCCTGCATCCGCAAGTATGGCTCTTAGGCTAGTTTTTTTGCTGCTGGTTTTAGGTTTTTTGCCTTGCGCCGCATGGATGGTTTTAGCTGCTTTTAGAGGCTTTAAACTTTCACTCTCGGGAACGGTGACGACGCCGTCGTGCACTTCGATGCGGGTTTTAGCGTGAGCTGCAACTTTTGGATCATGAGTGACAACTATGACGGTAGTGCCACTTTGGTTGAGTTTATCTAGTACACGCATCACTGAACGCGAATTGGCTGAGTCGAGGTTACCGGTAGGTTCATCAGCAACTAGCACCGGGTTAGCAGCTACGATAGCCCTGGCAATTGCTACTCTTTGTCTTTCACCACCAGAAAGCTGCACTGCTTTGGCGTGTTGCTTATGTGTGAGCCCCACAAAGTTTAGGGCTTGTTCAATACGCTGCGTATCCGTGATTTGCACGGTTTCCTCACCAGAGCCAGCCGTATCTCCGCTGTACATCAACCCTAAAGCCACGTTTTCAGTTACAGTTCGCTCATCAATTAAGTGAAATGCTTGAAACACAAAAGAGAATGTGTGAGCCCGCAATGCTGCTAGCTGTGAATCACTTAACTTGGTTGCGTCTAGATCATCAATAAAGTATTTGCCTTTAGTGGGAGGGTCAAGTAACGCCAGAACATTCAGCAAGGTTGATTTACCAGCCCCAGAAGGGCCGGTTATAGACACAAAATCACCCTGCTCAATCAGCAGTGAGGCGGTTTTTAGTGCTTTAACCTCACCAGGAGCACCCGGATTATAGGTTTTAGAAACCTGCGCTAATTCTAGTACTGTCATTTGCGATCCACTCGCACACTATCGCCAACTTTAAGCTGGTCAGATTTAATGGCGCATTGCCCAGATACACAGCCAAGCTGCTCTACTTTAACCATAACAAAACCGGACGCCTGGCGTTTGAGCACATTTGCGTTACCATTAGCATCTAGCGCCATTGCGCGTTGAGGGATCAGTAAAGCGTTTTTGATTGGTGCTTGTCGATCTACGGTTAACACCACTGATTTACCGCGCGCATCGCTTGGAAGTTTTCCCTTTTTAACGCTAAAGGTTAGTGCATAAGTGGTTGCTTCAGCTTGGCTTTTTTCGTCTTTCTTAGGTGCAGCAGTTTTGAGAGTTAAGTTTAACTGTTGAGAGCCATAAACCGCGCTAGCCACGCTGCCAGTTTTCAATATCGAGCCCACACCAGCCGGCACTTCAGCGGTTACAGAAAATTCGCCTGTAGATAGGCCTAGCTGGGAGGGTTTGTCTCCATTTAAACTATCACCAACTTTAGGTAGTGAGGTAACAACAGCTGGAAGCTGCGCAATAAACAGCATCTCAGTTTTCGCTATAACTACCTTCTTTTTGGCTTGCTGCGGTTTTTCGGATGCGCCTGTCTCGTTTGAGTTTCCGCCGCCTTGATTAGCACCCGCGTTGTCTGACTCGTTTTGATGAGTATCGGTAGTAGCTAATTCGTCTTTGGTTTGCCCGTATAGATGTTTTAGTGTAGCGATTGTGTCAGCGTCTAGGGTTCCAGTTATTGCTAGCTGGTAGCCCGATGCAACCAGGGCGCGTTGCAGCTGTGACACATCCGCGCCAGAATCACCTTCATACAGATCACGGTAGGCGGGAAAACTACCCTGATAGGCAATCAGAGGGCGATCGTTAATCCAGGCCACCACCTGCGTGTTTTCAAGTTGCTGACCGGCTTTTACGTTTACGGCGGTAACAACCGAATCTGAGCTAGTAGCAGGCAAGTTAACGGCTGAATCCTGTGCCCCGGCAATAACACCTGTGGCAGTGATTTGATCTGTCAGGTCTCCTTGCTCAACTTCCACAGTTACAGGAGCTGAAGTTGGAGGTGCAGCGGCAGCTGCGCGCTGCGCTGGCGATTGGGTGTAGCTTGCCAGCAGCCAGCCTGCACCCACTAGCGCCACCGCCATAAACACAACTAAAACTACAAGTAACCAGCGTTTAACTTGAGATCCTTTAGCGCCCACAGCTACCCCCTTCGATCACAAATAATTACGAGTATTTCTTCACAATCTCGCGACAAGTGGCTTCGACCTGCTTGATTTGTCCCAGCCAGGCAGATAATTCTTTCTGATTCTTTTTGACATAAGCATCAGCACTGTTCCAGTCAGCATCGTAGTATGCCTGCTGCCAGCCAGAGCTGATCCGGCACTTTGCATCTGCAACCGCGATTTTTCGCTCATACTCTGACACGGTCCCGGGTGACGCCGCGATAGCAGATTGTGGCGCATCAGCACCTGGATTTAAGCCAATTTTCTGACTGAGCTGCGGCCCTGGCATTAACATTGGATTATCAGGTAGATCACTAAGGCCCAGTGGTTTCATGCATTGCTTCCAAGTGGCAGCAAGTTTTTTAACTTTAGGATCTTCAAGCCCCTGCTCAGCGCCGCCAATTGATGCCAAAAGAGCATTTCCAGTCTCAGATTTTTCCTCATAAGTCTTCAATACTGGATACTGATCCATTAGTTTATTAAAACATGAACTTTTAGCGTCCCGGTAACCGGGATCAGTTTTAGATTTTTCAATAGTGTCATGGCTATATTGGTAGACATTCCAGCCAGGAACAATACCCATGTGGTAGCCGACTTCGCTTGCAATCTTCTCATCAAATAGACGCCTACCAGCACTATTTACATATCGCTCAGCCTGCCCCTCTGGCGGTTCTGGCTTTCCTTGATAGGTGTATCCTTTGGACTTCATGCAATACCTAAAATAGGCGGTTCGAGCACGCGAAATTAGAATCGTGTCAGCTTCTCTATATGGATCTGTAGGAAGCCGCCATTTAGACATGTCGTAATGCGTTAAACCGTCAGCAGATACTTTAGCGGCCTTATCATTAGGAGCGGTCGGCGAAGCTTTTTCTCCACTCCCACATGAGGCTAAACCGCAAATTAATACTAGAGCTGCAATGATCCTCAGATACTTCATTTCATCTTCCTTGATTAAAGTTCATCGCATATAGGGAACCCAGTTAAGGGCGTTGCTCACGTTAATGAGCGGATAGGCCTGGCAAGGCTAGGTCTGGGAACATGCAGTGGATAAGCGCTGCATCACTCGTCATTGGAGTAAATACAGCGTACCGCCGCCCCCACAAGCCCGCAACTAGTTTTGCAATATTTAATCGACAATTTACATTTATAGGTACAATTAATTAGTTCACTAGGCTGTGCTTATCTTACGCGGTGAGCTGGTTCCACAGATGGGTCAAAGTGCGAGACAATGCAGGGGTAATGAACGAACACTCCAGTCAGCCCAGCCAACCAGACGCAACTAACTCAGCCGCAGTGCCCCGCCGTCGTCCTGCCCGCAAGCAGCGCAATCACGGACGGCACCAACACAAAAACCAGGTAGCGCCGCGCCCCTTCAGCCCCACGCAGCTAAGCCAACGCGCAGCTTCCGTGCCCACCATCACCTACCCAGCGCAGCTTCCAGTCTCAGCCCGCCAGGAGGAGATCGCAGCCGCCATTTTGGCTAACCAGGTGGTTATCGTCGCAGGTGAAACCGGCTCCGGTAAAACCACCCAGATCCCTAAAATCTGTTTAGATTTAGGTCGCGGCGTCAACGCCATGATTGGACACACCCAGCCCCGGCGTATCGCAGCGCGCTCAGTAGCTGAACGCATCGCTCAAGAGCTGGGCACTAAAGTTTCTAAAGAATCAATAGTCGGTTATCAGGTTCGTTTCACTGATGAAGTTAGTGAACATACGCTTATCAAATTAATGACCGACGGTATTTTGCTGGCCGAAATTCAAAACGACCCGCTATTGCGCCGCTATGACACTCTAATTATTGATGAGGCACACGAGCGCAGCCTAAATATTGACTTTATTTTGGGTTATTTAGCGCGGCTACTGCCTCAGCGCCCAGATTTGAAGGTCATCATCACCTCGGCCACCATCGACTCTGAACGTTTCGCCGCCCACTTTGGGGTTGAAGGCCGCCCCGCCCCAATTATTGAGGTCTCTGGGCGCACCTATCCGGTAGAAATCCGCTACCGCCCCCTTGACGGCGTCGACCCAGACCCAACTACCAGCCAAACAAACTCAGCCTCTGCCAGCGCAAGCACCGACGAGCCGCGCGACCAGGTCACGGGCATCCTCGACGCCGTCGACGAACTAATGGCCCTAGGCCCCGGCGACATTTTGGTGTTCCTGGCGGGAGAACGCGACATTCGCGAAACCGAAGCCGCACTTATCGACCACCTAGGCCCGCGCTACGCCGCCAACGAGTCCAGCGCCCGCCTGCCCGGCAGCGTTGAAATCATCCCCCTATATTCGCGCCTAAGCGCCGCCGCCCAGCATCGCGTATTTGAAAAACACCGTCTGCGACGCATCGTTCTAGCCACCAACGTGGCTGAAACTTCGCTAACCGTGCCCTCCATCAGGTACGTGATCGACCCGGGCGTGGCGCGTATTTCGCGTTATTCCAACAAAACCAAGGTGCAGCGCCTACCCATTGAACCCATCAGCCAAGCCAGCGCAAACCAGCGTAGCGGCCGCTGCGGGCGCGTGGCCGACGGCGTGGCAATCCGCCTGTACTCGCAAACCGACTATGAGGGGCGCGAGCCATACACGGAACCCGAAATTCTACGCACCTCCCTGGCCAGCGTAATTTTGCAGATGGCAGCGCTGCGCCTAGGTAATGTGGCAGATTTTCCCTTCATCGACCCGCCAGACCGGCGCGCTATTGCCGACGGCGTGGCACTACTAACCGAAATCGGCGCTATCAGCGCAAACTCTAAATCCATGCACGAGCCGCGCCTGACCGCGATCGGCCACCAACTGGCGCGTCTACCCATCGACCCGCGCCTGGGGCGCATGTTACTAGAAGCCAATAAACGCGGCTGCGCCAGCGAAGTGATGGTGATTGTCTCCGCGCTTTCAATCCAAGACGTACGTGAACGCCCGCTTGACGCGCAGGAAGCCGCAGACGCCATGCATCGGCGTTTAGCGGACCCCACCAGCGATTTCCTCACCTACCTCAACTTCTGGCGCTACCTGCGCACCCAGTCACGCGACCTATCCGGCTCTGCGTTTAGGCGCATGTGCCGCCACGAATACCTGCACTACCTGCGTATTCGTGAATGGCGCGACGTCTACAATCAGCTGGCCCAGTTGGCGCGGCCGCTAGGCATTAACGCCCAAAACATTGAGCTGCCCACCCGTGCCTCCATTCGCGCTGCTAGTGACCGCCTAGTTGCCGGTTCCCACGCGGCCGGCATGGCCAATGCGGACGTAGCCGACGCCGTCGTGGCCTTGGGGCAAAGCGCAGACACGCCTGACGCCGACGCGATCCACCAATCCCTGCTGGTGGGGCTGCTTTCCAACCTGGGTAACTATGATGAGCGCCGGCGCGAATATGCCGGGGCACGCGCCACCCACTTCACTATTTGGCCTGGTAGCGGGCTGCGTCGCAAACAGTACGACTGGGTGATGGCCGCTGAGCTGGTGGAAACCAGTCGCTTATTTGCCCGCACTGTGGCCCGCATCCAGCCCCAATGGGTGGAGCAGGCCGCTAAACACCTGGTCAAGGTCACTTACGGCGAGCCTTACTGGTCCACCAAGAAGGGTGCGGCCATGGTGCATCAGCGGGTGCTGCTTTACGGGCTGACTTTGGTGGCTGACCGCCCGGTCACGCTAGCCAGTGTGGGTACCGACGCCGCCCGGCAGGCTGCGCGGGAAATGTTCATTCGCTCCGGGCTGGTGGAAGGGGGCTGGCACGCCCGCCACGCTTTCGTTGAGCGCAACCGTGAGCTGCTTGAAGACACTGCCGAGGTGGAGCGTCGTCAACGCACTCACGGTATTTTGGCTGATGACCAGGCTCTTTTTGACTTCTACGATGAGCGCCTGCCGGAGAAAATCACCAGCGCGGCGGCTTTCGACAACTGGTGGAAGCATCAGCGTCAAGACACCCCCAAGCTGCTGGATTTCACCCGTGAGCTGCTGCTTCCCGAGGGCGACAACCTTGACGGCTACCCCGACACTTGGCATCAGGGTGACCTTACCTTGGCGCTTACGTATGTTTTTGAGCCGGGCAGGCTTGACGACGGCGTCAGCGTACAGGTGCCCATTGAGGTGCTCACTCGCCTGCGCCCAGAGGGATTTGATTGGCTTGTGCCCGGGATGCGCCCGCAGCTGTGTGTGGCCACCATCCGCGCCCTGCCTAAGCGGGTGCGTCGCCAGCTAGTTCCGGCCCCCGACACCGGCGCACGCATTTGGGAGCTGATCTGCCAGCTTTACCCGCAGGCTGCGGGAGAGGCTAACGACGGCGTCGCCCTGGGAAGCGGGACCGGCCAGCCCGGCGGCGTCGAACCGATCCCGGTGAGTTTCCAGCAGGCCTTCACCCAGGCCGCACAGCAGCTACGCCAGGTGGAAATTACCGATGAGGACTGGGATCAGGCACAAGAAAACCTGCCGGAACACCTGCGCATGGGCTTTAGCGTGCTGGACGCGCGCGGCAACAAGCTAGGGCGCGGGCGCAACCTGATCGTTTTGCAGCGGCAGCTGGCCAAACAAAGCGAGGCGGCGGTGCGCTCGGCGGTACGTGGCGCCCTGGCGGCGGCCATGGATGAGGCCCGGTCCAAGAAATCAGCGAAATCTAAGCATGCAAACGGAGCCCACGAGAGCCGCAAGGGGATCCCTGACGGGGGCAATAACGGTGCCCATAACGGCGCCCGCGCCAATAAATCTGCCGCAAATACTTTTGCAACTATTACTTCACAGTCATTAACTAGCCCATTAAAGGAGCAAACTAATTTAGTTGATTGGCCTGAAGTTCCCCAGGGCGTAATTCCGCAACAAATAGAATCTGCCGGGCGGGCGGGGCTATTAGTTCGCGGTTACCCCACTTTAGTTGCACAACCAACATCTAAAGCATTTAAAGCTGATTTAAAGATATTAGCGGATGTTAATTCTCAGCTAGCTCAGCACGCTGAGGGAGTTTTGGCGTTAGCTTTGGCGCGCACCCCGCTCGAAACTGCGCGGGTGACCAGCCGTTGGAACGCTAAGCGCTCTCTATTCATGGTGTCTGCGCCCTACAAATCCACTGACACCCTGGTGTCTGATTTGTGCTTGGCTGCCGGGCGCCTGCTAGCCCAGCAGTGGAGCCGCGAAACTGGCCATGACCTGGCCCAGCTGCGTGACCGCAAAGATTTTGAGGTTTTTGTAGCTTGGCTGCGCGACCGCCTGGAAGACCAGGTGGAAACTATTGCCGCCCAGGTAGAGGCCGCTTTGGAGGCTAAGGGCCAGTTGGATAAGGCAGTGGGGCGTAATACTTCGCTGGCTTTGCTCGACACTTTGCAGGAAATTCGCGAGCAGGCTGCTGCCCTGATTGCGCCGCGCTTTATCGCCGACGCCGATCCGGCACAGCTAGCCCACTATGGGCGCTACCTTAAGTCTTTGGCTTATCGCTTGGAGAAGGCGGCGGCCTCGCCCAGCCAGGATGCAGCTCTGGCCTACCAGGTACGCGAGATTGAGGGTCAGGTGAGCGACGCCGTCGAGCACGCTAAGGGACTACCGGTCAATCCCGCCCGCGCGGCGGTGCTGCGCCAGGCCCAAAATATGGTGTGGGAGCTGCGCGTGAGCCTGTTTGCCCAGCAGTTGGGGACGGCGCACAAAGTTTCGGCCAAGCGCATCAGCAGGCTGCTAGCCTCCGCCCCGGCGCTCTAGACAACTGTCTACCTCCAGGACAGCCCTCTAGATGGGCCCTGCCTCTACACAGGCCAGCCCTCTAGGTGGGTTGGCCCGAGCTGACTGGGCGCCGCGCTGCCTTTTTCGGCACTGTCGGTACCTTTCTGGGCACTGTCGGTACCTTTCTGGGCGTCATCGGTACTTTTTTGGGCGCCGTCGGTACCCTTTTCGACACTGTCGCTGCCTTTTTGGGCGCCGTCGGTACCCTTACCCGCACTGGCGCGCACAGATACTGACATTTCATCCCTTCCCTATAAAACCCCATGTATTTTTTATAGGGAAGGGATGAAATTGCCTGTAAATGCCTGTAAATGAACTGGCCCCCGTATTGGCGAAACCCAAAAAGCCAATCCGGGGGTCGGTTATTCACATATTCACAAGGAGAGAGATTATCGAGTGTTCATCCCAGCTCAGGCGTCCGGGTTATTCACCTCCGCATCATCTGCATCAGTATTAGTCGTCTTCTTAGTTCTTAACCGGCAGGCCCCACCGGGGCTTAGGCGGCTGGCGGGGCTTACCCGTGACACCTGTGCCGGCGGCTTAGTGGGCCAGTTGCTTTGCTGATCTGCATCAGCCTTGCTGGTTAAAACTTTAAAAGGGGCTTTTATGGTGGTGGTTAGCGTAACCTATGAATCATCTATGAAAGATAAAGCGTGGCTTGGTTGTAAGAGCGCAAGTAGGGGCCACCAATCTGGCTTGGCTCCATAGGCGTATCCTTGTAGGTCCAGTGCAGCAGGTTGGCCAGGGAGAAACTGTTTGCACACACCCCACAGGCCAGCACGCGGCTGGGGCGGCGCATACGTTCAACCTGGTGACCAGCCGGACAGGTGCCCACCCAGTCGCCGGGGACTTTAGGGGCGCGCTTATCTACCAGCCGCTGCGCTGAGCAGCCCAGTTCTAGGGCTTTGCGGCGCCAAACTTCATCGTGACCGTGACTTGGACCAACCAGGGCATGGGCTACTTCATGCAAAATCGTGTCGCGCACGCGAGGCAAGTCATAGAGTTGCATTAAGTAACGTGAGAGAGTGATACAACGGTTTGTGTGGTTACACTGTCCCGCTCGACGCCGGGCACGATCCCACCCCAGGTTCCAGCCTTGCAAACCGTTGGCGTCCATCAGGTCACGGCCTAAAGCATAAACCTGATCAAGATGCATTCATTGTCCATTTCGTGGAAAAATAACCTTTAGTGTCAGAATCCAAACGTAATCCTAAACCTAAAACGGTGACCTCCGCCGGCAGCGCGACTAGAGACGCGACTAGAGACAAGGGCAAGCGTGCCATCTCTAGTGCCAGTGCCGAGCGGTTTATTGCGCGTTACCGGCTGGTCTCAATTTTTGCGTTGCTGACCCTATCTGCTCTAGCTGGGGCACTGATCCTGCCTAAATTCACCGCCCCGGCACAGATTGATGATGGCCCTACCCCGGCCGGCCCGGTTAAGGTAACCCCTGATTACAGTGGCTTTAACGCCGCAAATATCATCTCTGACAATAAGCTTTATGGCGCTCCCAATATGAACGCCGAGGACATTGATAATTTCATCACCAAAGTCAATGCTGGCTGCGTTAATAGCACCGACGGCACTACTTGCATCAGCAAGGCCCGCTTTGACACTAAAGGCTTTGACCCCACAACGGCCTGCCCGTTGGGGATGAATCCCGCCAAGAATCTAACTGCTGGTGAGGTTATTTACCGCGTTTCGGTGGCTTGCAACATTAACCCCCGGGTTTTGTTGGTGTTGCTGCAAAAAGAGCAGGGGCTACTGACCGCTTCAGGCGAGAAATTGACTGCGTCACGCTATGAATGGGCTGCCGGCTATGGCTGCCCCGATGGCCAGACTTGCGACAGTCGCTACCGTGGCTTTGTCAGCCAGCTCTATCAGGCCGCCGCCCAGCTGCAAAAATACCGCCTTAACCCCTCCAGCTACCGGGTGCAGGCTCGCAAACCCGTGCGTATCGCCTACAACCCCCAGGCTAGCTGCGGTTCTTCCATTATCACCCCAGCTAACACCGCCACCGCCGCGCTCTATAACTACACCCCCTACCAGCCCAATGAGGCCGCTAAGGATGATGGGGATGACTGTTCCAGCTGGGGTAACTTGAACTTCTACGGTTTTTGGAAGGTCTGGTTCGGCGACCCCCACTAGGTGTCGCTTTGCCGACGACGCCGCCCAGTCTTGGACCACAGGCTGCTTTAGCAGGCTCAAGTACAATTGTTAAATGAGTTATATGCAGATGGCCGCCGAAATCTGGGTGGTGATTGAGTACATCATTAAGATCGGGGCTATGGGGGTGGTGCCCGAAAATCGCCGCCCTGCCTCGTCGTCGGCCTGGCTGCTGCTCATCCTATTCCTGCCCCTGGTGGGCCTACCCATGTACCTGCTGCTGGGAAGTGCCCGTATTCAGGGAAAACGCTACCGCCGCCAAAGCGAACTAACCAGCATTGTCTCCGCCCTAAGCACCGCCCTCCCAGACGTACCTCCAGGTATAAAAGCTGATGAGCGCCTGTTGGGGATTGTGCGCATGAACCGCCACCTAACCGGAATGCCCTGTATGCCGGGAACAGTCCAGGGTATCTATGATGACACCCGCAGCTTCATTGCGGCCCTGGTGCAGGCCATTGACGCAGCCCAGCACAGCGTAAATATTGAGTTTTACATAGTCCATGATGATCCCATCACTGAGCCGCTTTTTGCGGCCCTAGAGCGCGCCCATAAACGCGGGGTGCGGGTGGCGCTGCTGCTAGATCACCTGGGTTCACGCCGCTACAAAGCCTGGAAAAAGCTGCTGAAGCGGCTAAACTCCGCCGGCTACCACTGGCACCTGATGATGCCCCTAGGTTTTAAGCCTGATCAGCGCGAGCGCCCAGACCTGCGTAACCACCGCAAGCTAGCGGTAATCGACGACGGCGTCGGCTTTGTTGGCTCCCACAACCTCATTGACCCCTTCTACGAAACCAACCTGCGCGGCCCTGGACGCGAGTGGAAAGACCTATCCGTGCAGCTAGGCGGGGCTATCGTGGCTGAGCTTGGGGGTGTATTCGCCATGGACTGGTACGCCGAAACCGGCAAAATTTTCGTTGGTGCCCGCTCCCAAGCCGTAAGCGATGAGGATATCTCCCAGGTAGAAACCGCTGGTCTGAGCGCACTTGCTGCAGAGCTGGTTAACACCTCGGCGGCGTGGGAAAAAGACTTGGCCGACGGCGTCGTAAACGCCATGCAGATCGTCCCTTCAGGGCCGGGCTACTCCACTGAACCAAACCTGCGCATGTTCACCTCACTGATCCACAATGCACGTCGGCGGGTAACTATCACCAGCCCATATTTTGTGCCCGACGAGTCGCTGCTGGCCGCCATGACTAGCGCAGCCTACCGTGGTGTGGATGTGCAGCTGTTTGTGGGTGCCAGTGGCGATAACTTCCTGGTGCGCCACGCCCAACGCTCCTACTATGCGGCGCTACTGGATGCCGGGGTGCGTATCTTTCTCTACCCCTCCCCCACGGTTTTGCACGCCAAATACATGACCGTGGATAACGAAGTGGGAGTAATTGGCTCCTCCAACATGGATCCACGCTCATTCCTGCTCAACTATGAGCTGATGCTGCTGTGTTTCGGGGGCGATCTTGACGACAAGCTGCGCGCTAATGACGCCAAATATCGCTCCCTGAGCCACGAGCTAACCAGCCAGGAATGGGCCCGCGAGCCGCGTCACCGCCGCTGGGTGGATAACGCCTGCCGCCTGGCTGCGGCAGTTTTGTAGAGCAGGCCGTGACCGGGGGCTAACAGCCAGGCCAGGGCAAACATTACGCCCAGCACCAACACAATCGTGGCGCCTGTGGGTAAATCAGCTGACCAGCTCAAATACACTCCCAGCAGGCTCCCTAGGGCGCCTAACAGTGGGCCCATAATCATCATGGTCAGTAAGCGGTCAGTCAGCAGACGGGCTGTGGCCGCTGGGATTACCAGCAGCGCCAACACCAAAATATTGCCGATGGTCTGCACGGAAATCACCACCGCCAAACTCACACACACATACAGGGCAATATCTAAAGCCAACACCGGCAGCCCTGCCGCGCGGGCAGTTTCACGGTCCAGGCTTACTGCCACAATCTCTTTATTTAGGGCTGCGATCAGCCCAATCACCACTGCTGCCCCGATCAGCGCCACCGGCACTTCACGCGCCGGCACGCCGGTAATAGAGCCGAATAGGAACTGTTGCAGCGAGCCGCTATAGCCTGGGGCGCGCGAAATAATTACCACCCCTAAAGCAAATGCCCCCACAAACAGCACCCCAATGATGGAGTCTTCTTTAAGCCGGCGGTTTTGGGCTAGTAGCGCCACGGTTACCGCCGTCAGAATCCCGGCTACCGCACCCCCAAGCACCAGGTTAGTGCCGCTAACGAAGGCCACCGCCAGACCGGGAAACACAGAGTGAGCGACGGCGTCGCCAATAAAAGCCATCCCACGCAACACCACGTGGGCCCCCACCACCCCGCAAACTAGGGCGCTAGTGATAGCAATTAGCAAAGCCCTGGGTAGGAAGGCCAGCTGCGGGTTTAGTAGGTCATTTAGAAAATCAATTGGGGTTAACAACTTAACTCATCCCTAGGGCTTGCAGCAGCGGGTTATCGGCGCGCACTTGGAAAGTACGCATCCACAGGTCTTTGTCTTTAAGCTGGCTAGGCGGGGCGCAAGCCAAATCGGTGCGGTTAAGCAGGCACAAATACTCGCACTGCGCCTGGGCCGCCACCAGATCATGGGTGGACATAAGCACGGCCACGCCCGCCTGGCTCAGCTCTTTAAACAGATCCGTTAGCAGCTCCTGGGTGGGCATATCCAAGCCCGTAAAAGGCTCATCCAACAGCAGCAGCTGCGGTTTTAACGCCAACGCCCGAGCCACCAGCACCCGCTGGCGCTGCCCACCCGAAAGCTGCTCTACCGGCCGCGAGCGCAAATCACTCATGCTTACCTGTTCTAGAGCACAGTCGGCGGCTTCTAGGTGCTCTGGGCGGGGCCGACGTAGCCAGCCAAGCCTGCCGGTGAGCCCGCTTAACACCACCTGGCGCACGTTGATGGGAAAATCCCAGGCGAAAGCGTGGCGTTGGGGCACATAGCCAATGGCGCGTCGGTCAATGCGCTGGCCTTGCCAGGTGATAGTGCCGGTGCTGGGCACAAGCCCTAAAATGGCGCGCAGCAGCGTGGTTTTGCCCGCCCCATTGGGCCCGATCAGCCCCATGAACTGGCCTTGCTCTAGCTTCAAGTTGACCTCTTGCAGCACGCTGCGGCCGCCCAGCTGCACGCTGAGTTGGTTTACTTCTAGCATGGTCACTTTCCTGATGGCTGTGCTTTTAGCACGTTGGTGGTGCTGGTGGCGTCGCCTACCGCAAAGCGCAAGGTGGTGGTGGCCTGGTAGGTTTTGCCATTCACGCCGGCGGCTTTGAAGGAGACTTTGACCAGGTAAATGCCAGGTTTGGAGAAAATCCAGTTGGCGTGCACGTGGGTGTTGGTGTCCACCCAGATGTCTTGGGCGCTGGCGGCAGAGTCGGCCAGCACTTTGGGTTTACCGAAGGTGCCTTCTTGCAAAATCAGCCAGCTGCGGCCGGGGCCCTTAACCTGCTCGATGCGCATGTTTACCCCGCCTTGGATCAGCTTGGTTACGGCTGGGTCTTGGGTGTTCCAGCCCAGCCATACCAGCTGGGTTTTTTGGGTTTGGGGTAGCACATAGACCCGCTTGGAGTCAGCTAGGAATTTGTAGTCTTCGCCTTGCGGCACTTGGATTAGGGCGCCATCGCGTACACGCAGCACGGTTTTGTTTGGGTCGCGCCATACGGGTGAGGCTGCTGAATCATCTCGTAGGGACACGGTTAGTTTGCCGCCGATTAGGCGCGGGCCTAGGTCTACGTGTCCAGCTTCGATTACCGCTGGGGTTTGTGAGATGGGCTCGTTTGCGGCCACGTTTTGCTCTAGGGCCGGGTCAGCACTGGGAGTGGCTGAGGCGCCAGAGGAGGTGGCTGCGCCGCCAGGGGAGCTGCTGGTGGGGGCTGTGGTAGCGCCGGCCGCACTGGGGGTGGCGCCGCTAGTGGGCACCCCCTTAGCATTAGCACTGCCCGGGGTTTTTGCCGACGACGCCGCTTGGTTTGCGATAGGCCTGCCACCTAGGCAGCGAGCCAGGGAGTTGGTATTAAAACGCATCATCGCCTGATAGGTGGGGGCCTGGTTATCCAGGGTGTCGCCGTAAAGCGGGCATACTTTTACCCCGGCTTCACTGGCCACTACTTTCAAGGTGGAGCGGGTGCGGGCTAGGTTTGGCTCTAAAAACACCGCTTTAATATGTAGATCTTTGATGGTGGCGGCGAGTTTGCGCCGATCAGCCAGGGAGGGTTCACTAGCCGGGTTAGGGGCCACGAAACCAGCCACTTTAAGCCCATAGGCGTTAGCCAGGTAGGCGTAGGCGTCATTGGTGGTTACCAGCTGGCGGTTAGCTTCACTAATAGTGTCCAGGGTGCTTTTAACCTGGGTGTCTAGCTGGGCCAGCTGGTTTAGGTAGCGGGCGGCGTTAGCCTCATAGACACTCGCCCCGGCCGGGTCAACCTGCTTGAGTTTGGCGCAGATTACCTTCACATAGGCGGCCGCGTTGTGCACGTCATGCCACAGGTGCGGGTCAATTTCCCCATGCACGTGTTTGCCCAGCACCGCCTGGGGCAGGATGTAGGCTTGCGTGCCCGCACGGCCCACAAAACCGTAGCCTTGAGGCACTTGGGCTAGGGTGCGCGTGGGCACATCCACCACTACTCGCTGTGGATCTAGGGCGATGTGGCCAGGTACGTGGGCTGCCCCAGCTACGACGACGTCGGCCTGGCTGGGTGCGCTGGCGCCGTCGCTGGGGGGCGGGCTAGGGGCGCTACTGGTCGGGCTGGCAGAGCCACCAGGGCTGGGCGCGGAGGCTGAGCTGGTGCGCCCGGCGGGACTAGCCCCGCTGGGCGCGGCGCTAGCTGAAGCACTGGCTGAGCTAGCGCCTGGGTTCGTGTTGGCGCTCGCAGCGGGGCTGGGAGTGCTTGCGCTCGCGGTTTTAGCGGCTGACGGCCAAGCCTGGCCGCTAGCCTGCTTGTCGGCTACCAGGGTGATGCGGCCAGCTTCTAGATCCACGCTCACATCACCGTGGCCCGGACCCAAAACTACCCGACCTTCACGCTTAGCTACAGCGGCGGCGTCGACCCCCACCGCGAAGGTAAACGTGGCGGTTTTAAACTCCACGTTTTTACCCTTAACCGGGCGCAGGCGGGCCTTAAACTGCACCCGATACACTCCCGGCTTAGTGAAAGCCCAACTCATATGCTGGTGGGCGTCAGCCGGCAAGCTGACAGTGTCATGTTTATAGTCGCTGGCCGCGTCAAACCCGTCATGGCTGGAAAACCCCAGCTCCGGGGTGCCGAAAGTGGTGGTCAGGTAGGAGCTGGCTTGGCCTGGGCCCTGCACCGAAACCACCTGCAAATCAACCTCACTGGCCCGGTTAGCACCATAACGTTTACCGTCACCAGACACGCGCATACCCAGCCATAGGGTATCTAAGGCCCGATCCTCAACCAGCGGCAAAATCGTGGCCCCCTGCTTGGCGGCCTCCTCGGCGATAGACACTGACTGGGCACTAGCGGGCAGGTTGGCATCCAAGGCGCGAATAATCGAATGCTGCTCCAGCAACAGGTAGTTACTAAAAGCCAAATCCGCATAGGCCACATCCCGAATAGCCCGCAGCGAGGGCTCATAGGAGTGCGGATCGGCGCCGTCGGGAACTAGCTGGGAGACCGTAGCCCGGCCTCCCGCCACATTACGCACTAGATCGGCCAGAATGCCGGTGGTGGTGACCACCCGCAACTGGCCGTCGCGGGCGGGATCTACGCCGACACCGGCGCAGCCCGCCACTAACGTTAAAACTAGTGCAGCCTGAATTACAGACTTAACTAGGCCCATGCCATCCGCCTGCGTGCCACCAGCACCGCAACCGCCAGCAACATCAGACCACCAGCAACATTCAAGGCGCCGCTAACCGCACCGGTTTTAGCCAGAGACTTGCCGCCGCTAGCGCCGGCCGCCTGGCCAGCCTTGGCAGAGCCTGAGGCCGCAGAACCAGCAGCTCCACTGGCACTGCCACCTTCACTGGAGCCGGCACCGGAACTGGCCGCTGCGCCGTCGCCAGAGCCACCATCTTCACCACTGATCTGCTCACCCTGCTTGGGGGTGACCTGGGCGGAAATGGTCAGCTTGTAGGTGCCCGGGGCGGTAAACACCCAGTTCTGGTGGGCGTGAGTGTTAGCCGGCAGGGTGTAGGAGCTGCCCTCTTCTTGCAGCAGGTGCTCACCCACACCCCCACCCAAGCCGCCGGAGGTAAATACCGAGACCTTACCGGGCCCCTCCACACTCACCAGGGTGAAAGTAACCTCGCCGCTGGTTTTGCTGACAATCTCTTCAGCCTGGGAGTTCATGCCCAGCCAGGGCACACCCGCGCTTTGGGTGGAGGAAATCATCCACACATCCTGGCCCGGGGTGGCCACAAAGTTAAGCGCGTCGGGGGCTTTAAGAGTGGCCTTGTCTCCCAGAGAGAAGGTCAAAGTTGCCGGGTCAACCCAGCTGGCCGGCTGAGAGCGGTCATCTTTCACCTGCAGCTTAAGCTTGCCGTCCACAATGCGCGGACCTAAGTCAAAGTGCCCTTCATTGGCGTTGCCGTTGGCGTCAGGGCCCACCACGAAAGTCAGCGTGGCGGTGGCGCTAACCGCCGAAGAAGCCGGGTTTTCCTTCACCGCAGCTGCGCTTTGAGCCTTAGCCTTTTGGGCGCTCGTGCCCTGGGCGGCTGTTGCCTGGGCAGCGCGAGCCTGGGCCACAAAACTCTGGGCGGGGCGAGCCTGGGATACAAAGCTTTGCGCGCCGGCCCGGGTGGTTACGGCAGATCGGCTTTGCCCGACGGCGGCGCGAGCCTGACTGGCAGAGCGGCCCTGAGCTGCGGCACGCGGGGCCTGAGCTGACTTAGCGCTGCGCGAGCTGGCCAAAAGCTGCTTGCCAGCGGGGTTAGCTGCGCTCGGCTTAGCCTTTACCTCGCCGCCAATGGCTGAGCGCGGCGAGGGGCTAGTGGCCGGAGTACTGGTTACCGGCTTTGGGTTAGCCACCGGGTTAGCCGGAGCACTGGGGGCGGCGCTAACACCAGGCTGAGCGCTGGGGGCAGTGCTGGGCTGGGCCGAGGGGGTGACCACCGGCTGCGGAACCGCACTGGGAGCTGCCGAGGGCACTGCACTGGGGGCCGCTGTGGGCTGGGCACCGGGGTTTTGGGTATCAGGGTTTTGTTCAGTAGGTGCCGGGGTGGGGGTGGCTTGAGCGGCGACGTCGCCTACCTCAACCCGATAGCTACGCACCGGGCTAGCAATTACCGTGCCATCACTGCGCTGAGCCAGCACCCGCACTTGCAGCTGGTAGACGCCGGCAGCAGAAAACACCCAGTTGGGGTAGGCGGCGGCCAGCTGTTGCGGGGCAATTTCTGAGCCAAGCGGGTTTAGCTCATAGTTGCCATCAACCAGCAGCGAGGAGGCCAGTTGACCGTTCTCATCCAAACCAAACAGGGCCACAGTGCCACCCTCAGGGCCGCTATAGCTGATTTCAAAGTGGGCGGCGGTAAATCCTGCCTGGGCTAGCTGACTGGTGTCCCACCCCAGCCGTCCCTTGGGGGCAGCGCTGGCCGGCTGTAGTGGCGAGTTAGCCTGGACGCCTTGGCTGACGAAATAGCCACCCGGACTGCCCGGATAGTCGTCAGAAATGTTTTGCCAGGTGGAGGTCGGGATCTTCAAGGTGGTTTGGGCCGGGTTGTGGCTAGTGCCGGTGGCGCCATCCTTTAGCTGCAAGTCCACTTCCCCATTGGCAGTGGCGACGGCGTCGAAAATGCTTAGGTCCCCACCCTCAAGGTTTACCGGCTTGGACTGGCCATCATTACTGGCCAGGCGATCAACGGAGTTTAGTGAAACAGGGCCGCTTGCCGGGCTGCTGACAGAAGCGCCCGCTAGCGGCGTCATGAAACCGCACAGCGCCACAGTGGTCAGCGCGGCCATACGCCGCAGCCAGGGGTCATTAAGACGCTGCGGGGTGGAGTCAGAAAAACGCCCGCGACCAGCAGCTACACGCATAACAGAGGGGGAAGAGTTGGTAGCGCCCTGGGTGGGAACTGAAGAAGGCCCGGCGGCCTGCAACCACGCAAACATGGCAGTCTTTCTAGTTGATATTGATTATCATTACCTGCCAAGTGTAGCGACTCTTTTTAGTCCTCACAAACGCGCAGCTCCACAGCAAAGCGCGAGGACCACTAGCGCAACCCCAGGAACCACTAACAAAACCGTCGGGGACCGCTAACGCATTTGTTAAGCGGCCCCCGGCGGGGTGGGGCGCCTAGTTTTGAGAGGGAAATCAGACGCCCCTATTGAGTTGTGTATTCAATTGTGTCGATATTCAGTTGTAGATCCCATCAGTCCTGACGCTTGCGGCGCAGCAACATGCCACCACCGCCCAACGCCAGAGCGCTTAGCGCCAACATTCCGCTGGCCACACCGGTACGGGCCAAACCGCCGGGCTTTTCCGGCTTAGCCGGGGCTGCGCCGTGGCTGGGCTTACCAGGCTTACCGGGGCGACCCGGAAGCGGGGCGGAGCTGGCCGAACGGCTGGGCTGAGCCGTGGGGGCCGCGCTACCAGTGGGAGCCGCACTGCCAGTCGGAGCCGGGGCGCCGGTGGGAGCCACCGTGGGGACAGCGCTACCGGTAGGTGCCGGGCTGGGCTGAGCCGTAGGAGCCGGGGAGCCAGTGGGAGCCACAGTCGGCTCAGGGCTGGCGGTAGGTTCCTGAGTAGGAGCCACAGTAGGCGAAACCGGAGCGGTGGGCTGCGGCGTCGGAGTGGGCGTCACAGTCTCAGCGCTTACTGCCGTGGTTACCCCAATGCGGTCGTTAGCTCGCTTGGTGGTGCACACCTCGGGGGTGGGAGTGGCCAGGCAGTCCACACCGATCAGGTCATTGCTGGTGGGGCGCACGATCTTGACCATGCGCAGGTTGTCTACCTGCACCAGGCCCTCGCCGTCGCCGGCAGCAACCGTGAACTTAACCTTGGTGCCATCCTTAGCCACATTGAAGGTGACCGGAACACGCTGGAAGTAGCTGGCAGAATCATTAGTGGTGTGTTTCTGATCGGCAGCCATCCAGTTCAAAGCCCAAGTGTGGTTAATAACCGTGGAGGGGTTCTTGGCTGGGTTGGTGTCGTTGACAGTCTTAACATCCAGATAGTTCTGGCCCACCAGACCTTCAGCATTGGTGTTTACGGTAATCTCCGGCTCAGACTTAGCGGCCCCAGCGCCAGCCTTGTCGGTGGAGCTGGCCTTACCCTGAGCTGCAGCCTTACCGGTACCCTGAGGCTGGGTGCCAGCCTGGCTCTGAGCGCTAGCCTGGCTTTGGCCGGCCGCATTACCACTTGCGTCACCATCGGGAACCAGGACCCCTAGTTCAGCGATAGAGAGCAGGTAATCGGGCTGGTCAGCCTTGGTCTTGTAGTTAGACAGCACGCGCAGGCGAATCAGCTTGGCCTTAACCGGGCTGTTAAAGACAATCTGCTGCACCTGGCCGGTGTTTTGCAAAGTGCCTTCAGCTACCTTCTGGTTGATGTTGGCAGCATCCTGACCCACATAGACCTCGTAGCGTTCGGGACGCCCGTTGGCCTGGTCAACGCGGCTATTGATCTTCAGACCAGCCACGCTTACCGCAGAGGCGGCGGTGGGGTCATCGCCCTGGTACAGGGCCAGGTCAATGTCGCTGGGGTGAGCTACCGGGTGCTGCCAGTCCTTGTCGTAGAAGGTGGAAGCGTTGCCATCAAACATGTTGGAGGCCGGGTTGCTGGCGTAAGCAGCCGGGGCGGATACCAGCTGCTGGTCGCCGCTGTAGTCCTTAACCGGGTTGCCAGGTGCCGGGGCGGGAGTATCGCCGTCGGTGGCGTTACCACACAGAACGCGAGCGTCAGCCCAGTTAGCGTGGTCATTGCCGTTACCGTTGCCGCCGTCGCCCACAATCAAGCGAATCAGCTTCATGCCGGTGACGTCGCCGGAAACCTCCTGAGGAGTGTTGCTACCGGTAATCACGCCGGTCTGCGGTACCACATCAACCCAGTTAGTGCCGTCGGTGGTGCCTACCACACGGAAGGTAACCGAGCCGCTCTGGCCATCTTGCACACCCACGGTGGCCTTGAAAGCCTTGCACTTGCCGCTAAGCTCAAAGCCCACATCGGCAGGAGAGTGGGTACCTAGACCCTTGGTGTACTGCTTGCCGCCCATCACGATTGGGCCGCCGTCACCCTTTTGGTTTTCACCAACCTCACTGTCACGCTCAACCGGACCCCAACCGTTGGAGTTGTACTTGGGGCTGAAAGGCAGGTCAGAGAGGTAGTTGACAGCGTCAGGTTTCACTGAGCCCAGAACTGCCACGTTGGTGTCACCGCTAGCGCTGCGGGCGCTACCAGCGATCTTGTAGGTGGCCGTGTGTACCACGTTAGCGGTGGAGCCGCCCGCACCCTGGGGAACCGTGACAGTCCAGGTGGTGGTGAAGGTGGCGCCCTTGGCTAGCTTGGCGGTGGTGGCCGGGGTGTCAGCAGTGGCGCTCCAGCCGCTAGGCAGGGTCAGCTTGCTGGTCACATCGGTGATTTCGCTGGGTTCGTTGTTCACCAGGGAGCTGGTCATGTGGAAGGTGGAGCCTTCAATGGCCGTCTCGTTGGTGTCAATTGAGGCAGCGGCACAGGCGGGCATATCCGTGGTGGCACCCAGGTCCTCTACGCGGAAGTTGTCGAGCGTAAAGTCGTTGCCGTCCTGGCCGCCCTGGGTGTTGTACAGACCCACCCAGTAGGAGCCACAGCCACCCACGTTAAGTTCCTGTACATAGTGAGTGGGGCTGGTGGCCACCGGCATCACCGTGGAGTACAGGTAGTTAGCGTTTAGTCCGTTGGCGCCCTGGGCGTCATAGGCGGTAACCCAGTAGTAGGAGCCGCTGAGCGCGTTTTCGTAGTCATACGAAATGCGGTAGCGGTGTCCGGCCTTGAAGTTTACGGTCTGGGGCACGGTGCGGTAGACCAGTCCCCCATTTTCTTCGTGGCTCTTTAGGGACCAGTGTCCGGCGACGGCGTCGTCGGTGGCCTTCTTAGAACCGTCCGGTAGGGTGCCGCCCTTTTGGGTGTAGGGGCCGTTGAGGGAGGCCAGTACCGTACGCGGGTCGGTGATTTCGCCGGCGTCGCCCTTAACGAAGGGGCCCCAACCTTCGGGGACATTTTCAAAGTCCTCAAAGGCGATGGTGACCGGCTTGTCGCGGGTGGCGCCCAGATCATCGTTGCGCTGCTGGCTGGCGGCGCTGGTGACGCCTTCACCTGAAGCAGACACGCTAACCTGGCGGGTCTTGCCGTCCTTGACCTGTACCCAAGCGCTGCCCTGGTAGGTGCCGGCATTGAGGGTCATTTCCTGGCTAATGGAGGAGTTGCCCTTACCCAGCTGGGCGATCGGGTCGCCGTGAGCGTCGTGGGGGGCGGTTACCTGGCCGGTGGTCTGGTAGCCCTTGAAGCTACCGGAGTTGAAGCCGGGGTCCACAAACACAGTTCCAGCGCCCCACTTGGGGGTGGCGGCGGCTGCGGGGGCCTTGGCGGGAGCCAGTACAAAGGCGGTGTGGTCGCGTTCAGCGGCCGGCACGGTCTCGTATACGGACTCAGGGATGGTTACCTTGCCGCCCTCTACCTTTACGTCAGTTACCTTTACACGGCCCTTGTCGGTGAGGCGGTAGACGCTCAAAGAGCCCACGTTCTGGTAGGACTTGGTTAGGGTCCAGGTGGTGGCGGTACCAGCGGGGTTGTAGTAGTACAGACGTGGTGCGCCGCCCTTAGCGCCATTGTCGATCCAGGGCAGCAGGTAGCTGTCGCCCTTAAGCACGGTGGCGCCGTCGTAAACAAACTGGCGGCTAGCGGACATGTCAGCCTTGATAGCCCCGGCAACCTGGGTGGCCGGAGTCTGGTTGGTGACCGCCGTAGCACCTGAGGCTACAGTGCCGTTAGCGAAGGTGTAGGTGTAGACGGTCTTGCCGTTTTCACCCTTAGCGCTTTCCTGACGCATAATGCGCGAGTTCTGTAGGAACTTAACCGGCAGGTTGTTGGCCCAAATGTTGCGGTAGAAGGCGCTCTGGTCTTGGTGGCCAGTCCAGCCCTCAAACTCAACAATCTGGGGGTAGCCCAAAACTACGTTGGGGTTCCAGTTGTCCTTGTTGGAGTTGTCCACAAAGCGGATCACGTCAGAGTTCAAACCCTTATTGGTGGCGCCGCCATAGTTTTCATCATTGGACCAGTGCGACCAGGTGGAGTAGCGCTCAAAGCGGTCAGCCCACTCTGAACCCATTTCCCAACCCATCTTGTTTAGCTCGCGGCCCAGGCGCTCAGCTTGCCAGCCCGAACCGTAGTAAACGTCAATGTAGATCCAGCGGAAGTTGGGGTAGGTGGCCAGCGGGAACTGGTTACGCAGATCCTGGAAACGCTTAATTACCGCGCCGCTACCTAGATCAGCGCGCTGATCAACGTAGTAGGACTGGTTTAGCCAGTTCCAGCCGCGCCCGCCGGTGAAGGGTAGGGAACCGAAAGAGTTGGCTTCAGGGTAGGCCTCAGTGGTGTTGACGTGGACGCCGTAAATCGCGTTGGAGTTGGCGGTGGTGTTAAACAGGGTGGCAAAGTCCTTGTCCCCACCGGCGCGGGTGTTGATGTTGCCCGCGTAGTCCATGTGTCCAGAGTCGTGGCCTTCAGAGGCGTAACCCTTGAGCATCACGCGCTGACCTAGGCCGTCAGTAGCCAGGTTGACGCGCTTTACGTCGTCGGCTACCTGCAAGAAGGGGTGCGTGGCGGCCGAGCCGAAGTCAAAGGGAATATGGGTTACTACCCACTTGTGGTTGTCAGCTGCGCCGGCCACCCAGGGGGTGATGTCCGCATAGGCGACGGCGGCATCCTGCCAGTTCACCGTGCCCGAGGAGTTGGCGTCACCGGTGAACACCAAAGTGGTGTAGGGGCGCTCTTCATCGCCGACGGCGTCGGTTGCCGCAGCTGAGCGGTAGGTCCACTGTCCGTTGGAGGCCAGCAAGGTCTTGGAACCATCTTGGTCAACTACCCGGCGCTTCCAGCGCGAACCGTCGTCAGCTTCCCAGCCGGTGGGGCGGTCATAGGTGGCGTTGGTTTCCATACCCACGGCCACCTTAGAGGTGTTAACCATCAGGTAGGTACTGGGGGCGTCAGCGTCGCTGACCGGGGTGGACTCGCTTAGGGATTCAATAGTGTCAGCCACGCCAGCGTATTTGTTCTTAGCGCTAGCGCCACGCGAAACCAGGGTGATACCGGCAGCGTAGGCGCCGCCGTCTTTAGCGCTAACCGATACCAGGCCATGGCCGGGAATCTCGACGGTGTGGGCACCACCGGTGAGCTCAGTGATACGGAAGGTTAGGGTGGGACGCTTGGCACCAGTTGTGCCCTGGGCCTTTGAAGTAATCTCCTTTACTTCAATTTCGGCCTTCATGGTGACGTCAGTGTCATTGAAGTCAACCGTGTAGGCCACCTTGGTGTTGGATTCTTTAACTGCCTGCACCGACTTGACGGTGTAAGCCTGATTGTCAATCAGTACTGAATCGAGGACCTGGGTGCGGCCGCCAACTTTATTGCCCGCGAAGGTGTAGCCAAGTACCTGGGGGAAGGCGTTGGATACGGTCGCGGTCAAGTTACCGGCGCTAATGGTCTCCGGAGCACTAATGACACCAGAAGTTTCCGGGGTCACTGCACCAGCAGCTGCCCCTGGAAGGGATAGGGCGACAACCCCTAGCAATGCTAGGGACCGTCGGTGGAGGTGTCTTACCTTCATCGTGTAGGGCTCCTTTGCCTAGACGTGGTTGACACAATTTTGTCCTTTTGCAACAAAAAGCGTCAAGTCTAAGCAGAACCGAACAGCAGAAGTTGCAACCAAACAGTTACAAATCTGGTTTGAGCTAATAATTTAACTAGCACCTACTGCGCGCATTTGTTCGTTTATTGTAAAGACTATTTTGCACACAAACCGAAAAGCTTGGGGTAGTCCATGTACCACAGCTTCATTGCCGCCTGCACATGGGAACACCGCCGCCAGTGAGCAACACGCACTATAGCCAGGGTGATGAGCTAGCTATAACGGAACACTCGCAGTAGCGGCGGTGCGGCGATAGATTACCTTGGTTTTTACTAGTAATTCCAGTACCTAAACCTCATTTTTTACACTTTCTTTTAGGCCAAAAGTGTTTCTGCAGGCCAGCAAGTTACAAGTAGTCGCAAATCACTTTATATGTGGGCTAATTAACTAAAAACGGTGCTGAGCGGGTCTAAACCCACCCAGCACCGTCGAATTAGTTAAAAGCGCAGGTCACTCCGCACTGGCGGCGCTAGCAGCCGAACCGGCCACAGCCGCACCGGGAATTAGCGTCAGACCGTCGTCGGCTACGTCAACCGTAACCTGCTGGCCGTCAGCAACCTGGCCGGCCAAGATCAGGCGAGCCAAACGGTCACCAATCTCACGCTGCACCAGGCGACGCAGCGGGCGAGCCCCGTAAGCCGGGTCGTAGCCCTCGTCAGCCAGCCAAGTGCGGGCGGCGTCGGTAACATCCAGGCTGATGCGGCGGTCAGACAGGCGTTTGCTCATCTTGCTTAGCTGCAAGCCCACAATCTGGCCCAACTCATCCTTGCTCAGCGCGTTGAAGATCAGCACATCGTCAAGGCGGTTGAGGAACTCAGGCTTGAAGGCGGCGCGCACCGTAGCCATAACGTTCTCGCGCTTTTCCTCCTGGCTCAGCGCCGGGTCCACCAGGAACTGGCTACCCAGGTTGGAGGTCAGGATCAAGATGACGTTACGGAAGTCCACCGTGCGTCCCTGGCCGTCAGTTAGGCGACCGTCGTCGAGCACCTGCAGCAAGATGTCAAAGACCTCAGGGTGGGCCTTTTCCACCTCATCTAGCAGCACCACAGAGTAGGGGCGACGACGCACCGCCTCGGTCAGCTGACCGCCCTCTTCGTAGCCTACGTACCCGGGAGGGGCACCCACTAGGCGCGAAACCGAGTGCTTCTCGGAGTACTCGCTCATGTCGATACGCACAATGGCGTGCTCGTCGTCGAAGAGGAACTCAGCCAGAGCCTTGGCCAGCTCAGTCTTACCTACACCGGTGGGGCCTAGGAACATGAAGGAACCGGTGGGGCGGTCAGGGTCAGAAACCCCGGCGCGCGAGCGGCGCACAGCGTCGGCCACAGCCGCAACCGCGTCCTTCTGGCCGATTAGACGCGAGCCTACCTGATCTTCCATGTGCAGCAGCTTTTCGCTTTCGCCCTGCATCAGCTTGCCTACCGGAATGCCGGTCCAAGAAGAGATAACCTCAGCGATCTCCTCAGGGCCAACCTTCTCAGCGATCATCGGCTCGCCAGCATCAGGCTGGTTTTGCTCACTGGCTTCAGCCTCAGCGATTTGACGCTGCAAGCTGGGCATTTCGCCGTAGCGGATACGTCCGGCGGCCTCAAAGTCACCTTCACGCTCAGCCAGTTCGGCGCGGGTACGCAGCTCATCTAGCTGGGCGCGCAGCTCACCAATGCGGTTGTGACCGGCCTTTTGGGCTTCCCAACGGGCGTTTAGAGCGCTGAGTTCTTCGTTTAGGTCAGCCAGGCGGGCACGCAAGGCAGCCAGGCGCTCTGCCGCGCCGGCGTCGGCCTCATCTTCCTTGGCGCTGGAATCAGCCAGGTAGGCTTCTTCCATCTTTAGGCGGTCTACGCGACGGCGCAGCTCGTCAATTTCCACCGGGGAGGAGTCCAGCTCCATGCGCAGGCGGGAAGCAGCCTCATCAACCAGGTCAATGGCCTTGTCGGGCAGTTGACGACCGGTGATGTAGCGGTCAGACAGGCTGGCGGCAGCCACCAGGGCGCCGTCGGAGATGGTCACGTGGTGGTGCGCCTCATACTTGGGGGCGATACCACGCAAGATGGCCACAGTGTCAGCCACCGAGGGCTCACCTACATAAACCTGCTGGAAGCGGCGCTCTAGGGCCGGGTCTTTCTCAATGTTTTCACGGTATTCGTCTAACGTGGTGGCACCCACCATGCGTAGTTCACCGCGCGCCAGCATGGGCTTGAGCATGTTGCCGGCGTCCATAGCCCCTTCGGAGCCACCGCCTGCGCCCACCATGGTGTGCAGCTCATCGATGAAGGTAACTACCTCACCGTCAGAGTTCTTGATCTCGTTGAGCACGGCCTTTAGGCGCTCTTCAAACTCACCACGGTACTTGGCGCCGGCCACCATAGAGGATAGGTCCAGGGCGATTAGGCGCTTGTTGCGCAGCGATTCGGGCACGTCACCGGCCACAATACGCTGGGCTAGGCCTTCTACCACGGCGGTTTTACCTACGCCAGGTTCACCGATTAGCACCGGGTTGTTCTTGGTGCGTCGTGATAGCACCTGCACCACGCGGCGGATTTCGCTGTCGCGGCCGATTACCGGGTCTAGTTTGCCGGCGCGGGCGGCCTCGGTCAGGTCAGTGCCGTATTTCTTCAGGGCTTCGAAGGTGCCTTCAGGGTTGGCGCTGGTTACGCGCTGTCCACCACGCACGGTGGGCAGGATTTCGCGTAGGGCCTGGGCAGTGGCGCCGGCGTCACGCAGGGCGCGAGCAGCAGCGTCGTCGCCTTCAGCGATGGCGATCAGTATGTGCTCGGTAGAGATGTACTCGTCAGTTAGTTCTTTAGCGAGTTTGTCGGCCTTTTCCAGGGCGGCTAGGAAGCCACGTGAGGGGTTGGGCTCCACTACGGAGCTGCCTGCCGAGGAGGGCAGGGAGGTTAGTGCGGTGCGGGTGGCGGCCCCTACGTTTTTTAGGGTCTGCGGGCTTAGTGCGTTTAGTAGCCCGACGGCGACGCCGCCCTCTTGGCTTAGTAGCTCGCCAAGTAGGTGGAGCGCCTCCACCTGGGGGTTGCCAGCAGCTGCGGCAGCCTGCACAGCCCCCGATATGGCTTCTTGGGATTTGGTTGTGTAGTTGGTGTCCACGGTTCTCCTTGAATTTAAGTAGTTATAGCAACGCGGTCAGTCTCACTTTTAGCTGTATGAGCTGGTGGAACCGACGGCGTCACGTTCCGGTGAGTACAACTTCCACAGACTTGAGTCTATTCCACTCAAGTTTATTTTTCTTGGGTGACGCCAATCACTTACCTTCGATGTGTGGCTATTTGGGACTAAGGGCTAGACTCGCTGCTGATAGTTCCCTATACGTAAGGAGAAAACGCATGGGTATCGCAGATTTCGCCAAGCAGGCCGAAGAACTAGCCGACAAGGCTAAGGAGGCCGCCAAGAACGTAGACGCCGACCAGGTTGCTGAGACCGCCCACGACCTAGCCGACAAGGCTAAGGGCACCGCCGGTGGCAAGTTCGACTCTGCCATCGAGACCGCTGAGGGCCTAACCGACAAGGCTGCCGACGCACTCAAGAACCTCAAGTGATCTAAAGTCGCGCTTATCGCAGGGGAGTTGCCAGCAGGCAGCTCCCCTGACGTTTTATATTTGGGCTATGACTTTTGCGTCTCGCAATACTTTGACCCTCGCGCTCGGGCATGGTGCCCGGGCGGCCTCCCGCCTGCGTGGCAGCGGTGGTAGCGCCTTCCCCGGCCTAGTTATGGAGAAGGCAGACCCGCATTTTATGGCTCGCGCCTTGGCTCCCCTGCCCTATGGGGTGGTGCTGGTTAGCGGCACTAACGGCAAAACCACCACTACACGCATGGTGGTTGAGTTACTGCGCGGCCAGGGCCTGAAGGTGTTTACCAACCCCACCGGCTCAAACTTCACTCGTGGTGTAGTTGCCGCCCTGCTGGGGGCCATGCCGTTAAATGGCCGCCTTGACGCCGACGTCGCCGTACTGGAGCTGGACGAAGCCCACGCCACCCATTTCGTGCGCACCGTCAAGCCGCGCGCCGCCCTGCTGCTAAACGTCATGCGCGACCAGCTAGACCGCTTTGGGGAGATTGACTACACCGCCTCCCTGCTACACAAGGTTGCCCGCGCCACCACCGGCACGGTGGTGCTGAACGCTGACGACCCGCGCCTGGCCGCCCCCAGTTTCCGTGCCGACCTGCGCGCTGATGTGCGAGGCTTTGCGGTCAGCCCCCAGCTGCGTAGCGTTTTTCTTTCCGACGACGAACTGCACGACTCTCTCGACGGCTGCACTCTAGGCCAGCCCAAAAAGGACGCCGAGGCCAAAGCGGACACTAAGGCCGAGCCGACCACCGAGACTGAGCCAGCCACTGAGGCGCCCCTAGACAGCGTCAAGGAGCCAGGTCAAGGCGAGCCTGACGCCGTCGCCGCTGACAGCCCGGCCAAGCCAGCCGAAAAGCCTGCTCAGCCGCTAGAAATCGTGGCCACGCTGGAAGAAATGATGGGCCGTCACGCGGTTATCGACCTGGCCGGACACCGTCATGAAGTGGACTTTGCCATTCCTGGCGCCCACAACATCCTCAACGCCACCGCCGCCATGGGCCTAGTCAAGGAGCTACTGGGCGAGCGCACCAATGAGCAGGCCCTGGCTGCCAGCGCCGCTAAGGTCACCGCCGCTTTCGGGCGTGGCGAGCTACTGAGCATTGACGGCCAAGAAGTTGAGCTGGGCCTGGTCAAAAACCCGGCCGGCTTCCGCATGAGCCTACTTAGCGCCGCCGCCGTACGCTCCCAGCAGCCCCCGCTGATCATGATCGCCATCAACGACCAGTACGCTGACGGACGCGACATGTCCTGGCTGTGGGACGTGGACTTCACCCCGCTCAAGCAGGCGGGCGTGAGTATCGTTACCGGCGTGCGGGCCACGGACATGGCGCTGCGACTGAGCTACGACGACGTCGCCGTCGGCAAGGTTGAAGCAGACCTCAGCCAGGCGCTAGCCCAGCTGGTCAAGCTTTCACGCGAACAACACCGGCCTATCCGCATTTTGAGCACCTATACCGCCATGTTGGAACTGCGTTCCCTGCTGGCAAGTTACACCGACGTGGAGGAGGTCCTATGAGCGCCATTAAAGTTTTGCAGCTCTACCCGCGCGACATGAGTATTTATGGCGATCGCGGCAACACCCTGACCCTAACCAAGCGCTTGGGCTGGCACGGCTATGAGGTGGAGCTACTTTCACACAACCCCGGAGATCAGCTACCTGAGCAGGTAGATATTTTGGTTGGCGGCGGCGGCCAGGATTCAGCGCAAGAGCGTATCCAGGACGACCTGCAAAAGGTTGCCCCGCAGCTGCGCGCCTGGGCCAGTGACGGCGTGCCCATGCTGGTGATCTGCGGCTTGTATCAGCTGTTTGGGCATGAGTTCCGCACTGTGGGCGGGGAGGTTATCCCGGGCATTGACGTGCTTGATGCACATACCGTGGGTGGGCCTAAGCGCCTGATCGGCAATCTTACTGTTGAAACTGATGACTTCGGCAAGGTGGTGGGCTACGAAAACCATTCGGGCCTGACCACTTTGGGTAGCCAGGCGCGTCCGCTAGGGCGCGTAAGTGGCGAGTGGGGTAATAACGGCGCTGACGGCACCGAGGGTGCGCGCGCCCATAACGTGATCGGCACCTATCTGCACGGCAGTGTGCTGCCTAAGAACCCTCGCCTAGCTGATTGGCTGCTGGCCCGCGCGGTTGAACACGCAGGTCAGACCTGGCACCCGGCCGAGTTGGATGATTCACTAGCTATAGCTGCCGCCAAGGTGGCTATGAGCCGTCCCCGGTAGAGGTTTACAAATGCCAGTTCCCAATTTCATTACTGAGTTACGTTCCAGCGTGGGCCACCGTCCCCTGTGGCTGCCGGGCGTATGTGCGGTTATTTTCGACGACGCCGGCAGGGTGCTGCTGGGCCAGCGTGCAGACAATGGTTTGTGGGCTGAGATCCGTGGCATCCCTGACCCGGGTGAGCAGCCGGTGGCCGCGCTTAAGCGCGAGGCACTGGAGGAGGCCGCCCTGGAGATCGAAGTTGATGAAGTGTTTTTGATTGATGCTTCTGACCTGGTCACCTACCCCAACGGGGATCAGGCCAGCTACATGAATCTGTGCTTCATTGCCCATGCAGTCAGTGCCGAGGCGGCAGCCGGAGCCCATATCAATGATGATGAATCAGTGGATATGGGTTGGTTTGAGGTTGATGATCTGCCTTCACCACTAGCTCCTAGCGCCAGACAGCGTCTAGAGCTAGCTCAGCGCTACCTGGCTGACCCGCAGCGCCGCACCTTCCTGGGCGAATAGCGCACGCGGCGCGCCTCAAAAGCGGCGCGTAGGCCTGCGCGCTTTACGTGCCCCTGGCTAAGCCGGCGCCGACTCCCAAAGCGGCGCGCACCATAGAAATTAGTAAACGCTAACCAACGCGGCCCCAAGGCTAATGCCTTGGGGCCGCAGGCTTGCTTGCGCACCGCCATTTACCTGGTATTTCGTTTTTAGTTCACACCCCATGTGGTCATATCACATACGACATTTACTTAGGTAAACATAAGTCTGCGCGCGCATAATTTTCCACGTTTTTCAAAGCTTATTTATCCCTGTGGTTAACTGCTTTAGCTGCGGTTTACTTGATCCTCATTATTTACAGAAAACACTCCCGTATTAGGTATAACTATGCACACTAATTTACCATTACGCTCACAGTGATCAGACCTATATGCGTCCAGGCGGTTTTGTATCCTATTCGACAAGGCGCATGACTTTCGTAGAAGCCGCACAAAATTTATGGCTCCACCTTGGAGCATCTGGTGCGATTGCAGGCTCGGAACAAGCGGCTACCACCTTTGGTTGACTAATTATTTAGAGCGCCAAGACTGCTATAAGGCACGCACTTATTAGCTGTGCCTGGAATATGGGTAGGGATATCTTAAATAAATCCTGATTTCGTTCGGGAAATCCAGTAGATATTACCTCTTTACCCCCATATTTTCAGCCCCCCAAACCCTACTTGGCATAGATGTAGCTGTAAACAAGTACCGCAAGTGTCTCTACCGTCTGGAGCGAACATGAATAAGGGAGCAGAATCTCTAAGTTCAGGAAATCAGCCTGTTAGCGAGTCGCGCCATCATAAGGTAAAAAAGGCGTGGCGACTACGCCAGCTGTGGCGCAAGCTAAATTCAGAAGAGGCGTCACTAGTAAGTACCAATCGCCTACTGGAGCTACTAAAGACCCAGCCCCAAGACGCTAGCATCTGCATCGATTGGAGCGGTAAGAGCGACGGAAGCGTCAATGTCATATTGGAAGCAGTGGGGGTTAACGACAGTTTCGACCGCGACCTAGAGTGGGCCTGTCGCGGCGCCCAAGTGTGGGAACCTATCGAGGTCTATCAACCTGCCTGCCCAGATCAGGTGTATGAGGTTTTCGGCGCACTACCTGGTCACCTAGAAAACGTTGAAGACATCCTCAGCCCCACCAAGCCTGAGGTTATGCTGCCCGGGCGGCGTAAGCCCACCTGGCCCTTGCCTCGCAGCTCAAACTCGCAAATGCTTATGGAAACCCTCAATGAAGTGGGTGGCCACCTACGTGTGCGGCTAGGTAAGGCCGAGGAAATTGAATGCGAGATGGCTGAAGAGGCCTTCACCAGCACCGAAAAGCTAATGGCGGGCAGCGACGTCGGCAATTACCTGGGCACCCCCATGCGCCTAAGGGTTTTTATGGGCGCAAACGGCTCCCAAGGATTCCCCTCCCGGCTATGGATCGCACTATGCAGCTGGGCAGTAGGCATCCGCTACGAACAAATCACCAACCGCGCCGAAGCTGAAAAACTATGGTGCAGCCAGGAAGCACTTGTGGGAGCAGCCCAACCGGAGGGGCTAGTTAAAGTATTTGCGCGCCTACCTGTAGCAGATACGCAAGCCAAGATCATTGGTCTGCCTGCAGTGGAGCAGGACCCCGCCGTCGTACCCCTATCTGACCACACACAGGTACGTGAGGAAGCAGGCGGGATGCGCCTGGGCACGGCCACCACCACTACCGGGGACGCCGCTGACGTCTACCTGAACTCAGAAGGCGCCTTGCAGCACGTGCAGGTTGTGGGCGCTTCGGGTGCAGGCAAGTCCACTCTGGCTGCTGCCATGGTGCATTCACTGGTGGCCCAGGGGCGCGGGGGCATTGTGCTAGACCCGCACGGGCAGCTGGTGCGGCGTATCGCGGATGAACTGCCCGCCGAGGCTTTGGAACGCTGTCTGTTTATTGACTACGCGGATCTGAGCCACCCGGTACCTATCAACCTGTTTCACTGCGGCGACTTTGATATGGCATGTAGCAAAGTCGTTGAGATAATGTATCTCACTTTTGACCCAACCAGGCAGGGTATTGTGGGCCCGCGTTTTGAGCGGATTATCCACCAGCTAGCCGAGCTGCTAAACCACATCTATGAATCTGAGTTGCCAATTACCCTGATCCCCGAGCTGCTGCTAGATAAGAAGGCTCTGGAGAATCTGGCCAGGGCCGTCTCAAACATAAGCCCAGAGCTGACGCGCAGCGTTATGACTGAGATTGTCACTAACCGCTCCTCCGACTACGCGGAGCTTATCGCCTGGGCGAGCTCTAAGTTTGATCGCATGGTAAGCTCGCAGGCTTTGCGCGCCGCCCTGGAAACTGGCGCCGACGCGCTGGATTTAAACGAGGCTATGGCATCCAACAAGATTGTGTTGGTGAACTTGGCCTCACCCAAGATTGGTCGCTTCGCCGCACAAATGCTGGGCATGTTGTGGCTGGCTAAGCTGGCCCTGGCAGTACCTAACCGCCAGGATGACTACCTGCCTTTCCATGTGGTGGTTGATGAAGCCCACCTTTTTCAAGAATCCCTGCTTAGCCAGATGCTGGCGGAGGGACGCAAGTTTGGGATTGCTTTGACGCTGCTGCACCAGCACATGGGGCAGCTGTCTATGAGCTTGCTTGAGGCTTTGCGCGGCAACGCCTCTTCAGTAATTGCGTTTAGGACCTCAGTTCGTGACGCCCCGGAGGTTGATGAGCGTTTGGGGGTGTGGCCGGGCGGTTCTTTGAGCCGGCTACCTAACTTGAGCGCTGCGGCGACGCTGGCCACCAGCTATGGCCAGACCCAGCCTTTCACTTTGAAGGTTGACCACAATGAGCAGGTACGCGCCGGGGTTATTAACGGCCACCCGGTGGTGCACGCTTTTGACCAGGTTTTGAGCCGCTCACACAAGCAGCTGGTGCAGCCGTTTAACTTTGTTGCCCCCAAGCAGATGGATAATGTTCGCGCCCTAACCGAGCAGCTGCAGGAGATCAACAAGAAGGCAGGTTTACAGGACGACGAGGCTTACACTTCCACCAAGCCTAACCCCACCTTCATGGAAGAGTGGATCGCCAGGCGCAAGAAGCTGACCAACACGGACAGCGAGGACTCTGACTAGGTCCTATTCACGCAGCTTCCCACCCCGCTGGGGGCTTGGCTATAGCGCCAGGTCCCCAGTTCAATCCGGTGCAACCCGGCGCGGTCTGGTCCAGCCCGGCGCAATGACCCAACTTGGCCTTGCCTGCATGTAAATGCAATAAGGCCTTGCATATAACTTATGTTTGGCATTAAGTTGCTTTTCGTAAGTGGTGCGCAACACTGCCACCACCCCTGAGTACGCAGCTCACGGGTGGTGTTTGCGCGCCTACATCCTCGACACGGAAAAGCGCTTGGTAGCTGGTGAACGCTGCGCCGTTCATTGACAGCGTTTGTCTTTAAGTTGCTGTAGCTATTTTTTAAGTGCTTTTTAACTGGTGATAAGGCATGGAAGAACAAAGAAAACTGCGCTTGGCCCTGGTTGGTGCGCTGGTAGTTATTTTGGTGTTGGTTGGAGCTTTAGTTTGGGCTTTAACTGACGACGACGCCGTTAAGGCTGCTTCTGGGGCTGCAACTCCCAGCACTAGTGGTTCTAGCCAGGCGGGACCTAACCAGACAGGGTCTAACCAAGCAGGATCTAACCAGGCGGGGCGCAGCGATGCTAGTTCTGGAAGTACTTCTTCAACTGCAGGCAGTCAGGCCTCAGGCAACAACGGGAAAGTAAACACCTGGGGTTCAGTCTGTGGCCTGGCCGGCTCTGAACTTAAGCCTACGAGTCAGGTAAACATGCCAGCCATGCGCAGCAGCCTGTTTGTTGATAGCACTTATTACTACTACAACAACCTGACCGGCCCAGGTAAGCGTGCTGATGGTGATGTGCCCACCTGCTACGCCCATAGCAGTGAGGGCGCAATTCTGGCTGCCGCTAATTTTCAGGCATTGAGCGCTGGTGGTCACAAATTAATTGATTTAGTTAAAGCAACTACCTATGAAGATGATAATCAAAAACGCCTGCTAGCTGAGACTCAAAATTCGGGAAATAGCACAGCTGTACAAAATGTTGGCTACAGCATTCAGGTGATTGATGAAAATAATGTTGTTGTGCGTTTAGC
>ERZ773007.141-NODE-141-length-36189-cov-153.233437_pt1 | contig 36189 bp, 53 predicted proteins | sample MGYA00580665_ERZ773007 | MGnify/ENA primary metagenome ERZ773007 (study PRJEB29015, sample SAMEA2738122) | human oral metagenome | biome: human oral; feature: human-associated habitat; material: saliva | place: China | collected 2167 ... | reverse complement strand
CCCCCTGCAAAATGTACCTACCCCCCCCTGCAAAATGTACCTACCCCCCCCTGCAAAATGTACCTAGGCACATTTTGGTAGGGGTATTAAAACAGGGGGGGGTAGCGGGTGTTTTTGGGTAAAAAAATATCCCCCCAATCCGTAGATTAGAGGGATATTTAACCCAACCCGAAAGCTTCACAAAAGAGGACAAAACCGCTTAGTTATCTCTCGATACTGTCAATTATAGCATATATGAGATGCGCCCCTTCACTCTGTAAGAGTGACTATACTCACAGTGTTTAACCTTGTGCCCACCTTGCATCTAGGTTTATAGTGTAAATGTCGAAAGGAAAACCAGCCGATGCACTACAAAACCTTCATACCCGGCGTACCCGCCCCACAAGGCTCTAAACGCACTTACGGAAAGCGCGTCATTGAGGATAATCCACGAACTAAGCCGTGGCGCGAGACCATGCGAAAACACCACCTCAAGACCAGCCAGGCGGTCGGAGCGCCGCTAATCGTCGGAGCGTTCCAAGCATCACTACGATTCGTATTCACGGAGCCTAAGAGCGGCGCGCTCTACCAAGGCACGCTAGACCCGATACACGCCGTAAAACCCGATATCGACAAGCTCACCCGCGCGGTCATGGACTCCTTGACCAGCGGCGGCATTATCGAAGATGACGCGCGATGCAACAAGCTAGAAGCCGTCAAGGAATACGGCGAAAACCCAGGCGTGCACATCCACCTCACCCAAATCTACAACGAAAGGAAGCGCTAATCATGCCCCGTCTTCACCACGAAACCATCAACAACAAGCCCGTGACCTTCTACGTCGAAGATGACGGCATAATCTGGATTCGCGCGTTTGCCCTGCTCCAAGCGGCGGGCATCAAGGCACCCGGTGCAGCCCTAAACTCGTACCTCGCGAATCATCCGGGCACCGGCGAGAAGTTTAACTACCCGCCTAACGCCGTAGGTAGCGCGGGCATCAAGATTACTAGCGCGGCCTGGCATTTCACCTATGCGGAGGCGCTGGAATTTCTCAAGGCATCCCGTGCGCCGGGGCGTATCAAGGCGCGTAAGGCGGTAGATAGCACCGTAAAGATGCTCACCGCCGCGTACCTGGCACCCGCCCCGGTAAAGCCCGCTAAGACGGCTAAGGCAAAGCCTGCGCCGGTCAAGCATGAAAGCCCGTACACGGAAACTATTGACCGGCTCACCGCAATTCTCACCGATACCACCCAGCCGCCCTATATCCAGCTCAAGGCGCTAAACGCCCGTACCCTCATTCTTGAACTCGAAAAGGAAGCCCGCTAATGCCCGTGAACGACCCGATCAACCCGGCGCACTATGGCAAGATTCAGGGGTTAGCCCTCGAACCGCTCATCATGGAAGCGCCCTATTTCCTCGGAGCGGCCATAAAATACGTTTGGCGATGCAAGAAAAAGGGCGGCGCGGAGGATATCCGCAAAGCCCGCCGGTGCCTAGAGTTGCACCTTGAGGGTGCGCCCGCCGCTACGCCCGGCGCGCTCGAAGCCGCCGCCCGATTCATCCGCAAAACACAGCACAACCCCCACGGCCTGCAAATAACCGTAATCGTGAAATTGCTTGATTTGGGATATCAGCTCAATAAGGGTTACAAGCTGCCCGGCCTGCTCGAAGACCTCGACACGCTCGAAAAGGCGCTAGGACGGGGGGCGTACTAATGCCGCTAGACCTCGAAGAACGCGGCTATGAGTACGGCGGGGATATAGCCGCCCGCTACCCGGGCTTCACCGCCTCGAAATGGGTAACCAGCTATGAGACGGAGCCCGGCGCGCGGTACCGTGTCATTGCCACGAAGTTTACCGGCGATATGGTAGAGATGCTGTGTCGCACCCGGTACCCCCGCTACATTGCGGCATACGACGGCTTCACGCCGCGCGTATTCGTAGTACAGGCTAACCGGAAAAACTTCACCTAGCACCGGGCAAAAAGAAACCCCCTAGCACCAACCACGAAGCTAGGGGATTTCTTCTGTGCCAACACCCGACAGTGTGACAACTCCACCGATATTCTCTCAACATCCCATCACTGGAACAATTTAAGGAACACCGACATTATAGCACGCTTACAGGCCGCCGCGCTCGCTATCACCGGTAACCGGCGCGTCCTGCTGCTTATCGCCCGGCGCGGGCACATGCACGTAAGCCATGATAAGCGACAGGCCAGCCAGGATAGCGGGCACGATAACCGCCGCCTGCTCCTGAGTCACGATACCGTACACGATACCGACGGGGATAAGGGCGGTAACAAAGGCGTAAATAGCCTTGCGCTGAGTCTCATTCATGATTCAACCTCCAAAAAATAGAACGAACGGTCTAGTTTACCTGTGCCAGGCACTTACCGACTTCTTCACCGGCGGCCTTAGCCTCTTCCAGCTCCTTCATGAGCTTTTCCCAGGCGGCGCGCTTCTCGGCCACCTCATCATGAGACAGCGGAGCCGGGGCGTTATCAATGCCAGCCTTAATCTCATTCACACGGTCAATGAGGTGATCCAGCTGATCGTAATAACGACCAGGGCACGCGGTATTGAAATAATCCTTATGGCCGTGAATGTAGAAGCTCTTGTTGTAGTAGGTCTCAATATCAGCAATGACGTGAGCCAGGGTCTCGAAGTCCGCATCACTCATCTCAGGGCGGCACTCAATACCAATAGAACGGGCGTTCGCGTTCCAGTCACCAGCGTGCCACGCGATATCCTTAAGCTCGACCAGCTGCGCACACTTACCCGCTTCCACAACATAATGCGCGGAAGTGCCGGGGCCGTTCTGGAAGAATCGGCATACGTCATCAAAGCGCTGACCGTCAACGCCCCAATGGTGAATGACGATAGTGTCGATATCGTCAATGGTGCGGCTTGCCGCCGTGAAAGATGCGGCGTTCCAGTGGGTAATGTCCACGTAATTACTCATGGGTAATCTCCTTCTTTACGGTTGAAAAAAGAGCGTTCACTCTCTTATTCAAGTCCTGAATATCCTCAGCACTCCTATTATGGCGCTCGCGAAAATCAATGTGTTCACGCTTTGACTCTCGAAAATCACCGGTTAGCGACTCCAAAGAGTCCCTAATCTGCCCGACAATCTTTAGCGCCTGCGTCGAGTTATCGCGCGCCTCTTTCGAGTTTCTGATGGCCGCGTCTAGATCATGGCGTAGATTAGTCCCGTGGCTATTTTTAACCTGCGCCTTCACGTCGCTCTGCTGATTGGCGAGAGCTTCCAGCTTGGCTAGGATTACGGCATCTTGTGCGCGGCGCTCGGCTATCTCTCGTTTCTTGGCTGATTGAAAGTCTTTGAACCGCTTAGCTACTGTAGCGGCGGTAGCGGCGGTTCCAGCTTGCAGAATCACCCAGAAACTCTCTGTGAAATGTGCCCAAAAATCAGGCGGCATAGGTGTTTCTTTCTGTAGAATGAATATTCTTTTTCATGATACACCCGCCCTAGACGGGGGCTAAGCCGGTTCGCCCGGTAGCTCGGCCGGCCAATCCTCAGACGTAATCCATGTCAGAATTGGGAAACGCAAATAGGTGTTTGCTACGTCCTGTTTCTGGCCGTTACGGAAGCCACGGAAAGCCAGGCGGTTGCCATCCGACGGATTCGACATAATCAGCATCCCCACCGACTCGCCGTCGTCAGTCATCACGGGCGCAACAACAGGTGTTAGCGCACGGAACCCAGGAAGAATGTTAATCGCGAGGCGGGCACGATAACCCAGATCACCGAACGGACTACCGTTAGGTGCGCGCGAGGCCGACGGCTTAATAGTAGCCGTATCCCAAGAACCGCCGCGAACCGTAACAGAAACAAGGTTATCGACACGGCGGAAAAACACGGAACCAGAAGCGAGATTAGGCGAATCAACACGCCGCCACCCGGTATCTCGAACGGTAGCGGTGCCCCCGCCGCCGCCCGCCGCGCTCGCCACCTTCTGAATGTGCGCAAGAGCGGAGCCGGTGAACTCACCCGCCGCGTTCAGGGTCGGGATACGAAAATTAGACATGCTTTGCCTCCAATTCCTTAATTTTTGCCTCCAAAGCTGATAGGCGCTGCTCAAACGGCAACGTGCCACCAATCCAAGCCTTCACGCGGTTCTCTACCCACTGAGAGGGCGGCTTATCGTAGGGGTTTTCTTCCGGTTCGTCCTCAGAGCCGCCGCCAACCTTGAATGTGCGGTCTGTAACGTAAAGATGACCAATACCCAGGCTATCGGCCTTAGCGAACACGGCATCAATGTTCTCAGGGGTCGCACCGTGAATCACATGCCAGAAACGCCACGACGGGAAGCCCTTGTAATGCTCAGGGTGAATCCACTGAGTGCCAGGGTCTAGATATTTCGCCGCGTTCGATTCATAGGACAGAACCACGTCACACGCGGCCATCATAGAAGCCGGCGTATTAGAACCAGGATTGATAATAATCAAACAATCATTACCAAGCTCACGCTTTAGCCGATTATAAAGCCTTACGTAAGCTTCAATGATTTTATTCTGCAAATCCATTTCAATCCACGGGTTAGTTTCATCAAGAAAAATATTAACCTGAATACCAGGATAATCATTCTTAACCGCCCGTGCGGACTCGATAATAAAATCTTCCGTAAAAGGCATAATAGCCGACAAATCAACGTTTAGATTCGTCGCGATCTTATCCCTGTAAGAAACAGGCATACCCTCGAACATAGCGCCGTGTCGCGTCTTAATATAGAACGACACGCGCCGGGCACCCGCGCTAAGAGCCATAGAACCCTGAGTCGCAAAATCAACATCAGGGCGCTTAGAAAGCCAATCACCACTAGACCTGTTCAGAATGACAATACCCAAAGTGTTGCCAAATTCAAGGAATTTAGCCCACTTAGAATTAGCACCATTATAAAAGTCAGGCCACGTATAAGTTACCGGGGAATAATAATGCTCACCCGGTTTAAACCCGAAGTTCTTTTCTCGCGTTTCAAATCGTGCCGTCTGCCTAGCTACCTCAGCTTCAACGCCCGCCCTAGTGACTAGCTCATAGGTTGCCATTCATTGCACCACCCGCCGGGTTAGGCGTTTCAATCTCCAGAATAGCGCCGTTCTCCTTGAGTGTGAACGTCGGTACCGGCTGTAGCGCACCTTCCAGCGCGGGGTTTACCCAGATAGTCGGTACGCCGTGCATGGTAGCGGGTGGGCGGGTAGTGCTGCGCACGATAGCCACGCCTAGAGCCTTAGCGACTGCCTCAGTGGTGACACCACCACCGGCGGCGGCGGTAATCATCTCCTGAATTTCAGCTTTCAGTGTGGACGGGGCGCGCCCATCCTCTAGCAAGCCACGGATTTCAGCCTGTGCCATGATTTAGCCTTCCTTTCCAATCACCCAGGAACCATCATTACCGGCGGCGACAGATAGGCCGCGCGCCTCGTATCGACCATCACCAACGGCGACGATAGACGCGCCCGCCGGAACCTCAAGAGTCCACAAACCATCATTAGACGAGATAACGCGAACGCCGCCGCTCGGGTCTTCCACCATCTCGCCGGTAGCGCCTGCCCTAATCTCGAACTCGAACGCACGGGCTGGAATACCCGCGCCGGTCACCGGATCATACAGGCGCGGGGTTGCCGTGTACCGCGCCGGGTGCTTAGGGTCGGAAACAAGCAACCTCACGCCGGGGGTCTCGGAGGCGTAAGCCCTCTCGGAACCGTAGAGCTGCCCATCTTCACGCACCCAGCCGATAACCGGCGCGGGGCTGTGAATGATTCCGCTATCAGTCACCCAATCAGACGGCACAAATTCCACGGTACCTACGGGCGTGTGCCCATCCTGAAATGTCGCAAACTTAGCCACAACGCGGCCATAACTCAACGCCATTTATGCCCCCTTCACGGTTTCCAGATTGACTTCAATAATCACGTTCTTACCCATACTACCCGCCTTTAGCGCGGTAGGCTGTGCAATAGCGGCATTACCACGGGCGATAATGTCATGTCCCCATGACTCGAAGAAATAGCCGTAGCGCGCGCCGGTCTTCTCGCCGTATTCGGACTGTGCAATGTTGCCAGTCATGGCTAGCCCCCATGCCCAGTTTGCGACGAAAAAATCAGCTGCGCTATTGGGTGCCTTACCGGACGTATCCCACCATGAGCTCGACGCGGCGCGGCAACCGACAACCTGATTAGCGGTACCAACCAGGGCGAAACCGTGGCCGCCGTTCTCCTGCGCCGTACAGCCGGTGAAAATATTGCGTCCACCGTGGACATAGAAGCCCGCGCCGTTCTTGATAGGGGCGTGCGGGTGCTCTGCATTGGTGCCCTTGGTATCCCAGATGGAACCCTTAGCACCCTCTACGCCGCTACTGCTACGGCGGTTGTACCAAGACTTGCACGCGGTAAACGTAGTATTAGTCGTATAGCACTCGATACCGGCGAACCCCTCGCCGCTAATATTCGCGCCGGACACGTCCACCGCGTCTAGGATATTGTCGCCCGCGCCGGTCTCGCGCTTGCCGTCCACCTTAGCGCGCGGGTGCTCCAAAGGCTTACCGACACACACACCAAATTCACGGGTACGGCGCACACGCACGTTGCGCACCTGGCACGCTTGGTCATCCAGCCCAAACAAGGCGATGCCATAGGCCATGTCCCAGATAATGACGTTCTCGATGCGGTGCGCCCCGTCCGGTTCATGCGGATTCACCCCTAGCTCAGTGTGAAAAACAATGCCACCGACATTAGCGGGAATATTGCTAGTGTGCTCACGGAGCGGATACTCAGACTTGATGAACAGGTCGCTAACACCCATGAGGATATTTCCGGTGCCACGGCGCGGCTCGTCATAATTGCCCGCGTGGATAACCGCCGTCTTCACCGGAACCGGAACAGCGGTATTCACAAACAGAGTGGTGGACTCACGGCCCGCGCCCTGCAAATGCACCGAGCCCAGAAGCTCAATAAACGGGTAGCTCACCTTATAGGTGCCAGCCGGTAGGAACACCGTACCGCCGCCGCGCTCTGCCGCCTGCTGAATCGCGCGATTAATCGCCGCCGTAGAATCCACCGAACCGGTCGGATCTGCATTAAATTCAGTCACCGCGTTCAGGGACGCGCTACGATTTTCCACCGGAGCGGTCACCCCGCGCGCCTGCGCCTGCGCCACATAATCCGCAAACGCGGTAGCGTCCAGCTTAGACGCGGCGGCGGTAGCGGCGGCCTCTGCTGCTACGCGCTCGACGTGCTTTAGTGCGTCGCCTTCCAGCTCGTTATTCTCGTCCAGCGTCACTAGGACAATATCGCCATATCGTGCCATATTACGCGATCACTCCTCGCTCTAGGTCTTGCTCGTTTACTCGGATAGCCCCGGCGGGCGGCGCGGCGGGCGGCGCTATCAAATCCGCTAGGGTAGAATCGCCCTTCACCGTGATTAGCACGTCCCGAATCTTTCCCACCTGCCCACTATCCGCATTATCAATCTTGAACCGCACTGTGTACTGGCCGGGGGGTAGGTCAATCGAGAAGTACCCGCTAGAGTCTAACGGTGCCTCGAAGTCACCAACCAGAATGTTTACGCGGTCGCCACGCGCGCCCAAAATAACATCTGCCAGCGGGGAAAAAATCACGCGCCCCCGGTACGGCTTACCGCCGGGCGTACTGAACCGCGCCGTAATCTTAGCCATACTCAATCACCAATCAATGATATTCGACTTGTCCGCAACCCAGCTAATCGCCGGGATATGCAGCTCACCGCCGCGCTCGAACGGGATAGGCGTACTGTTATTTGCTCGCACATGAATTTCACCCGTGCGGAACTGAATACGACAGATCAACGGGAAAACACCCGATGCCCTAGTGTTCCAGAACGCCGGGAAAATAGTTTCACGGTACGTCTTGGTGCGGAGCGGTTCAGGAATGAGCACACCCAGGTTAGACATTTCCCAGCCCACCGTGTAATCGAACGCCTCACGGCGCAAAATACCGGAGAACTGGCAATAGAAGCCCTCGGTAATAGGCGTGGTGATAATGCCCGCGTTATTCGGTGAAATAGGTGCCAGAGACCAGCCGGGCATACCCAGAACCGGGGTCTGACGTGAACCAATAACGCGCGCCCACACATCACCGGAACCACCAACAGCGGAACGGCGATAAAGCGAACGTTCGCTATTCACGTAGGCCATAGTTCCGAAAGGCTGCGTTTTCGCGTCCGGTAGCCCGGCCACTTCCTGAACCGTGATCGTAGGGGCAATGCTCGGCTTCTTCATCTTCACCGTCGCCTGTGAAAGAAGCTCATTCGGGCGGCGCGTAATCTCAGCAAGCACCACATATTTACGTCCACCGGAATACGTGATAGGTGCCTTAAATAGCTCCAGCTTGACCGGCTCGGTTGCCTGTCGGAGCGGGTCTAGCACGATAGCCAAAATATAGGTGGTGGTGGTGGTTACCGGAGGGCACGGGAGCGTAACACGCCCGTAAACGCGGTGATAATATCCCCCAACCGTAGCATGAACAAAGCTCGTTTGGGAGGGCGGCTCGACCGACACCGTATTAGATGCATTGTCCAGGATTACGCGGTAATCGCCGGTTCCTTCGTCGATGGTGCCATTACCGAAAGCCGTAGTAACACTACTCCACTGCTCGCCCGTTAGTGGCTTATTAACTACGGGGAAAGATTCTTCTACGGTGCGCACGCCCGTAATGATGCGTTCATCTGCCATGTTTTCGCCCTCCTTCTTAGACGGTTGCCAGCTGCGCAATTTCACGGCGCAACCGCTCGATACGTTCCTGTGAGAGCGTCAAATCAAGCGCACCGGCGGTTAGCTCGACGGTACGCGTATTCTCGCTCCACATAATTTTAGCCTCTACGACGCGCGAATCATAAGGGGTGACATTTGGTGCTACGTCAAGCGTGATAGTGTCTCCAACATCAAACGCTACACCAAATTTTCGGGTCTCGCTTTCCTGTACAGTCACCTTCATGATGCGCTCTGAGATGCCCTTATCCAGCTCCTCATTTGCGGTTTTCTCTAGCGAGCCCGCGTCGTCGGTATCTCGACGGTCTTTAAAGATCTCGATGCGCCGCCGCCATGAGTCGAGACGCTGCCTAGAGTCTAGCCGTCGGTCTACGCCTTCGCCCTGTCCACCGACAATAACAGCGGTAACGCTAGGGGCGCGGTCGGTCATTTCCCACCCGATAACCTCACCGGAAACCCAGGATAGGCGCACGCGGCGCGATAGGTTACGGGTAGGGATCGTGTCGAATGTTAGCGCGCCCGGTTGAAACTGAACGCTCATTCGCAACCCGCCGGCGGTCGCCAACGGCTCCACCACATCAAGAAGATTCTTAAGGCGCGTGTCCACAGAGGCATCACCCCCGCGCCCCTGAGACGGCGCAACCGCAAAGCCCGGTACGCGGCGGGACTCCAGCGCCTCGGAACCTAGATTCTTAGTGACCAGGTTCTTAATGACCGTCTCGCACGCGCCGCGTTCCTTCCAGCGGGCGGCCTGCTGCTGTGTCTCCTCATGCGCCGGGTCTGGATACGTCAAACGGTCACCCAGGAACACCAGTTCAGATGTACACGTCACCTCAACCTCAAGATTATTATCTTTGGCTGTGCGGAAGAATTGTGTAATTACACCGGACACCTTAAAATCGCCGTCTTGCACGACAAGCCCCCAACCTTCGCGTAGACGGGTCGCCTGCTGTGCTGATTCAGCTGACACGTTCACGATGAACGTATCGGGACGATTTAGGCGGCGCATCATCTCGACCTTGGACGCGATGAGGAAACCGCGCGGGCGGTAATTCTCATCCCTCATCAAAACCTGAACGGACATTCTTTTTTCCTAGATTCCCTTCACGTAGCGGGGCTTATAAATCAGAGAAATCTCTGAACGCTCGTCCATACCGGATCCGGTAACCTCGATGATGTGTCGCCCGGTGCCCAAGCGGAAAAGCTTAGAATCAACGGTTAGCCTGTCCCAGAGCGCACCTGAACGGTCATTCTGTGAATAAATATCAAACACGCTAGTATCAACGGTGATAGTCTCACCCGGGGCAATGGTACCCGTGATACTAAACGACTCGCCAGTTTCTTTGTTCGTCACTCGAACGTCAGTTACCGCGCCGGTAATCTGCCAGATAGGGAATGATTCAACGTCGCCGCTAATCGTAATTTCACGGGAGCCATTCACCGCGGACGGCGACAGAATCACGGGGAAAAACTTGTGTGTCTTCACCATTTCGCCGCCGCTAATAAACGGCTTGTAATTGCCCTTAACGTTCCAGCTAATCATTTGGTCAGATTCCCAGAAATACGGATCATGAGCAATTAGCGTTAGCCCCACCTTGCGGTACCAGCCTCGAAAATCAGAGCCATAATTACCACCTAAACCGGACTTGTAAACAACGTTAATAAAACGGGGCGCCTGCCCCGGGCGGCGAACCTCCAAAACCGAAGATTCACCTACCCGGGGATTCAGAGCGGAAACCAAAGCGTCCCAATTAGCCATACATTCCGCCTGTGATTCACCCCAAATCATGAGCGGGATAAAGATTTCACGCTCTTTCAGATGGACAGAGCGAACGTGAGAGCCGCCGCCGTCGTTCCGCTGTACTGTCTTCCAGTCAGGCTCAGGGATACCGAAGCCGTCTAGACCCTCAAGCGCCGTAAACGCGGTAGTAGCGACAGATGAGAAGTTGAACACCTCACCATCCAGGCCGCCCGCGTGCAAATACAGCGTAGGGGCGGGCTTACGCAAATCAAGCACTCAGTAGCTCCTCTCGACGCTTCCGCTTCATAATCTCCTCTGCCACATCCACAGCGTCCAGGCCGTAGACGTTGCCAATAGTGATACCGCTATTGGTGGTGCTCGACGCGGTATTATTCGCAATAGAATACATGGTCTTCCACTGCGAATCAGTGAGCACGTAATCAGGGGTCGCCCGGCGATGGTCAATCACCTGTACGCCCTGCTTAATTTTACCGCCTCGGTCATAAAGAGAGGGAATAATCGCGTTTTTAAACGCGGTGCTTCCATTCACCAGACCGCCGCCGCTGTAGCCGTGACCATGACCGATAACGCCAAGCTGCCCACCGAAACCGTAGCGGGCGGTAGCGTAGCGCATACCGGCAACCAGGTTAGCCAGCGGGTCTAGGCGGTTATTAGGCAACGACGGGTCACGGAACGCGGCGAACGTCGCGCCGATGACCTGTACAAGGCCCATAGCCAAATCGCCGGTAATGGTGTTGATATCGATATACCCGCTCTGTGTAACGTTCGGGTCACCGTTAGATTCACTCTGAATCTGCGAAAGCCACGCATTGATATAAGCGTCGGTAGCGGGTAGACCAGCGATACCAAGAGCCTGAACAACCGTGTCACGCCAGCGCATCACGCCGCCGCCGGACGGTGCCACAGCGTGCGCACTTGCCGCGTCCCTGCCTTGCTCGTCCTTGCCCTTGAGCTTCTCGACAACCCAGTTTTTAGCGCCGTCTAGGATAGCGTCGCCGCCGCCACGCACCACGTCACCCGCGTAACCGGGGAACAAACCGGCGATACCGGCGATGAGGTTTTTAGCCGGGGTGATAGCCACGTCCAGCACCTTACCGGCGGCGGTACCTGCAAGCTCACGCACCGCGTTCACACCGGCGTTCACCGTGTCTACGCCTGCCTTAACGACGCTTGCAACCATGCCGCCAATATCGAAGCCGGGCACCGACGAATCACGCACACCGAACGGGGCGGCGTAGGATTCAGCGACGCGCGGGGCACTAGCATCAACCAGCGAGGCCGCCGGTAGCTCACCCGTGCGGTTCAGGTGATCCAGCACGCCGGGATTCTCGCGCTCGAAACGCTGCCGCGCTTCCTTGCGGATAACGAACTCGTCACGGTGGACGATACCCGCCGGTTCGTACTTGCCGCCGCGTCCGGTGTAACCACCGGTTGCCCAACCTGAGAGGTTAATCTCAGGAATTTTACCGATATTGAAAGTGCCTGCAAGGTTATTAAAGTTACGGATAAAACCATCATTAACGACGGTCTGCAAAACCCACTTAACCGGCTTCTTCACAACATCAACAATGCCGTTCCAGAACCTACCGATAGCGTCCACCGCGTTACGGAAAGCGTCGGGAATAGTACGGGTAACGAAATTAGTTAGCGCGTCGAAAACGGGCTTAATGCCGTTTTCCCACACGCCACGAATAACGCTCTGAATACCGTCCCAAACCGGGCGTACCACATTATCCAACAGCCAGCGGAACGCCGACGAAATAGCGTCAATAGTCGCCTTAATCGCCGGGAAAATAACCCCGTTGAAATAGTCTGTAAACGCCCTGATGACATTCTGAATAGAACCCCAGACGGGATTAACAACATTCTCATACAGCCACTTGAATACGGAGCCGATAGCGTCGGTAACCGACTTAATAAGCGGTTGTACAACGCCGCTGTACCACTGCACGACAATATCAATACCACGGCGAATGTTTTCCCACACCGGGCTAACAACGTTATTCCACAGCCAATTGAAAATGTCGCCAATGATATTAGATGCCGTCTGGAATAGCGGCGCTACCGTGTTATTGAACCACTGAACGACACCATCAATAATGCCCTTAATGCCGTTCCATACGGGGGTTACGACGTTATCACGGAGCCAATTAAAGATATTGCCCAGAATATCAATAACGGTTTTCACGGCGGGAACAAGAGTGTTATTAAACCAGTCCAGGAAACCAGAAATAATGTCCTTAATTCCATTCCAGACCGGAATAATAATATTCTCATACAGCCACTTGAAAATAGGTGCTAGAACATTCTCAACGACAGCCTTCAAACCATCAAAAATGGTAAGAATAACCGCAATAACGACCGCAATAACGGTTTTAATAGCCGTCCAAACCGGCTGAACAACATTATTGTAAAGCCATTCAAAAACAGCACCGACAGCCTTAACGCCCGCGTCAAACGCCGGAACAAACGAATTGTTCCACCATTCAACAACGCCTTCAATAGCACCCTTTACGCCCTCAAATACGGGCTTAACAACATTCTCATACAGCCAGTTGAAAACGTCGCCAACAATTTTTACGCCTTCATTGAAAGCGGGCACAAATGAGGTGTTCCACCAATCAATTACGCCCTTAATTGCTTCGACAATCCATTCAAACGCGGGCTTTACCGCATTTTCATACAGCCAAACAAAAACGTCACCGATAACCTTTAGAGCACTGTCTACAAAATCTTTAAACCAGCCGATTTTGTTATATGCGAGGACAAGACCGCCGATAATCAAGCCGATAACGACCAGAATAACGTTAGTCTTGCTAAATGCCGCCGATGCCTTGTTTAGCGCCTCCTGTGCAATCTTAACCAGGGTGATAGTTTTTTGATAAGTGCTCCATGCGGTGAACGCTGCCGTAATACCGGCGGCAAACGGTGCCCACAAACCGACGTTTTCGATAAGCCATTTACCGATATCGCGAATTGCGCCGCCGATTTGGTTAAAAACACTGACCGGTTCGCCGTAATCCTGAAAACCGTAAATGCCCTTGAAAAAGTCCATGAACGCCGTACCTACGGTATCCAGCACAGGCATGACATGGTCACGGAATAGCGGAATAATGCCATTCTGGAAAGCGTTTTTAATCGTTTCCCAGAGGTTACGCGCGACAAATGCCGCGCCCTCCATAAAGCCGGGGAAACCGGCGCTCGTAATGTCACCATTAAATTCATTCCAGGCCGCGCCGAACGCCGTAAACCCGCGTCCCACCTCATCCAGCACTGGGCTAAGCGCCTTACCGAAAACGTCCATAATTTTAACGACGACCGGAAGAATGGCACCGCCGATTTTGGTACTCATGTCCTCCAGGCGTGCGTTAGCAACCTGCATTTTATGAGCGAACGTATCGGATTCCTTCGCAAAGTTGCCCTGAGCATCCTTAGACTGCTCGAACAACAGCGCTTGAGTGATGAGCTGCTTCTGCTGAGTCGTAAACGCGCCGCCGGTCTTCTGGATACCCATTTCAAGACCCTTAGCGGTCAAGGCGGCATCATTCAATGAAATACCGTAGCGCTCGATGGGATCCATTTCACCACGAAGAGCGGACGAAATAGCATCAATCGCGTCTTTCGTAGTGCCGCCGTACAGAGACGCGAGGTCGGCACCCAGACCGATAAGGCTGTTAGTCTTGTCGCCTAGCTCGTCAATCGACGTACCGCCGTTCTTCAAGCTTGCACCAAGCACACTAGCCAGCTCGTTATAGGCGTTCTCGGAGATGCCCACGGTATCGGACGCGGCGGCCGCGTACGCGTGCATCTTATCCGCGCTATTCTTGAACACAGCGTCCACAGCACCTACGGACTGTTCCAGGTCGCCCGCCTTGAAAAGCGCATCCTTACCCGCGTTGAAAATACCAACGCCCGCAAAAAGACCACCGGCGGCGGCAATAGTACCCGTAAACGCGCTCTTAAACTTGCCGCTGCTCTCACGCCCGGCGTGCTCTGCCTGTGCGGTCACGCCGCTAAACGCCGCCTGCATCTCCTTGTCTACGGTGCCACGAAGCCCGCTAAACGACTTGGAGAAAGCGTTACGGAAACCGGCAAATCGCCCGGTAGCGCGCTCGGTCGCGCCACCCAGCGCGCCGGTCGCCGCCTCTGCGTCCTTAAGATTAGCCTTAGCCGACTGCAAAGCCTGAGCGTGCGCCGTAGTCTGAGAGACCGCCGCGCGCGAAATGCTCGTGTACTTCTCACGCGCGCTAACAAGGCGCTGTTCAGCACCAATCTGCCCACTAGTCGCCGTCGAGACACTAGCACGCGCGCTATGAACCGCCGCCTCAGCACGCGCGATAGCATCCGCACTACCACCGTTAGCACGGAGCGCACTAAGACGGCTTTCAGCTGCACCCAGGCGGGCATTAGCCGCCTCGGTCTTAGACATGGCCGCGCTAACGCTTTCCTGCGCCTGCTTGATAGTGGACGCGGCGGCCGCGCGCTTGCGTGCCATAACGTCCGCACTCTGCGCTAGGGCGCGGTCTGCACTCTCAACCTTCGCGCGTAGACCCTCAACGTCAATATTTTTAGTCTGCTCGAAGCCCTTAGCCATGCCGTCGCCAATCTCACGACCGGCGCGGGCACCGATAGAGCCTACACCGCTAAGAGCCTTAGAAACCTGTTTTGAGAGGGTGGAAGTCTCCACCGCAAGCGTAAGATAACTAGTCGCTAGCTCGATTGCTGCCAAGACTTCCACCCTCCATAGATGAAATACGCTATTTAATTCCCAGAATTAAAAAGCTTATTGTATTCTTCGATAGTCATTACGTCGCCCGTAATGACTTCCTCATTATCCTTAATGTCGCCGGGGCGCGGGCGGCGCGTCCATTTATCGACCTGTTTTTGGTCAAATGTGCGTTGTGCGTTGCCCATGCTCAAAAGGTCAAAAATATTCACAAGCTCGCCATAATACGGCAAACCCCACACCCAGTTATCGGGATCCTGCGCAATATGCAGAGGTGAGCCGGGCGGCGCGGTTTTAATGGCCGCGTGAATATTAGCCCAATTGTTTTTACCGGTTCTTTTCCCGTCCCAATTCAAACCCAGTTCTAGAAGCCGGGCGCGTACCTCGTCTTCATGCTCGGAGAAAGAATTAAGACAGGCTATTACTTTCCCAGTTCGCCGTTATTCCATGCCTTAGAAAATTCCTCGAATTCTTCGCTATCCAGCGACTTAATAGCGTCGATATCCTCAGACGGTACCCCAACTTCTTCCAGCCAGGAATACAGCGCGCTAAAGTCACCGTTATTCAGGGCGAGGGCGTAGGTATGCGGCATCTGTCGCATAACAGGAAGCTTAAACTCACCCTCGAAGATATCAGTCTCGAAAGTGCTAAAGGTGTACTTCTTTTCGTGCTTGCGTACGCGCTTCTTAGCCTTGACTGCGTTACGTGCTGCGCGAGAAGCGGCGGGGTTCTTAGTAGTTGCCATGTTCGATTTTCTCCAATCTGTAGTGTCTGATTTTCAAAAAAGGGTATCCCCGCGCCCGCCCCGAAAATCAGAACAAAAAAGGGCGGGCGGGGAAAACTAAAGACGATTAGCCGCCTACAACAGCGGCAACCGGGCTAGCGGGCGCGGTCTCGATGAACTCGTAGTAGCAAACACCGTCCTTATCTGCCAGCGCCTCGATAGTGATTTCAAAACCGGTAATCTCCTTGTGAGAGAGATTCACATCACCGGAAACCGAAACCTGACCCTTGGGCACAATGTAGCGCTTACGGCCGCCGCTAGATGCGTCCTTAGTCTCGATAACATAGACCTTTTCCGGGGGAACGGTCGCGTCATGCTTAATCGAGATAAAACCGGACTTTTCGGCAACCTGAGAATCACCAAAAACATTCTTCAAAACGTTCACGTCGAGAGTGGAAAGAAGAGTACCGGTAATGGTAGCGGAATAGTCAGAGCGGATAGTGCGGATAGTAACGCCGCCCCAGACCTTAACCTTATCGTCCGATGCGTCATGAGACAGCTTGAGACCGTCCTCATTGACATAGCCCAGCTCCTTAAAAGCCGCGTTCAGAACAGAGGTAGGATCAGTAGGGGTTGCGGTGTCCAGCGGGGCAACCTTAATACCGCCGGTTACGCTAATCGGCTTTGCAACATAGGTAGCATCAAGAGCCATATTTAATCTCCAAATCTTTAAGCACTAAATGTTATTAGCGCTAATTTTATTCTCGGATTTTACCGCAATTGTAGCGGTAAAAGTATATGCCGGTACGCGGGGCGAATCGGACGGATTATAGGCGGGCGAATCGACATTATGCGGATCAAAAATAACCGGCGCGTCGGTAAAAACCCAGAGACAAAAAAGCTCATGAATTTTTTCCGCTAAATCGTATGCCCCGCCCGGTTCAGGGTGCCTAACGTCAATAGTCACGCGGCCATGTCGGAGGTTCAGCTCTTGCCGGTTGCCGCCGCCGTCCCGAATCAGCACTAGCGGGGTAGAGCCGTCCCAGCCGGGCGGCTCCTCATCACGGGCGATAGTCGCGCTAAGATTCAGACCTGAGAAATAGGCGTAGCACGCGGTCACCGGCGAATCAACGCGCCAGATTTTAGCGTCCAGCATCAATAGCCCTCATGAGTGAATTATGTTTCCGGTTGTGCGCTGCCGCGCGTCCGGTCGCCATGACAGAGACAGCGCCGCGCGGGTCTTCAAGCTCCAAAACCGTGACCTTGTAGCCCATTGCTTCACCACCGGCGGCGGCTGCAATGCGCCGCGCCCGCTTCTCAAGGTCACGGATAACCGCCGGGTCTTTACGAAGCGCACGGAGCGCCTTCTCATTGAAAACAAGTTTGTCGCGTGTCATGCTTCAACTCGCCTAACCTTACATTCCGTGTGAAAGACCGCCCCGGTGAAAATGTTCTTGATGGGAGGTGCCACACCGATAACCTCAAAGAATGAGCCTTCGATTTCCACCCGGTCACGGGCGCTAACCCGTGTGCCAGGCTCCAGATAGAGCACGTGCTCCAATACGTCCGGTGTGCCAGCCTTGCCAGCCGGTGACTCCTCGGAAACGGTCGGAGCGTCCATAAACGCCGTGATGGTTTCGCGTGTCTCGGTCACCGTCTGGAAGCCGCGCGAATCCTTACCGGCGCGGCGGCGAATCAACACCGCCGGGGTGCTATACCGTGCAAGCGACAGCATGGCTAGATCACCTGCTCCAGCTTGTACGGCGCGAGCGCCGCGCGTTCAGTCTGCAAGAGATAGCCGCCGGTGGACTCACCATCACGCGAACCATACGCCACGTACTGAGTACCGGCGCGCTGTGAAACGACGTTGCCAGAGTCCATCTCCAAACGCTGCCTAATGCTCTTGATAACCGACTGCACCGCCGGGACGTAATCCCAGCCGTGACGTACGGTCACAACAACCGCGCCCGGCTTCTTAGGGGTAACCATGCCCTGCGGGAGTTGTACCCAACCATCCGTTGAAAACGAATAACCGTTCACTGGCACGCCGTCCACCGAAACAGAATAAACGTTCTCCACGTAGTTACTCGGGAGGTGGAACCGGTTACCGCCCGCGCCGTCCAGCGTAAACGTTTCATCCAGCGAGGGGGAAACATGCCAACCGCAATAGCCACGCACCATTTCCCCGGCGACTTCATCAAGATTCACCGGAACATTATTGTGTAGCGACGGATAACGCAATGTTTCCCCCTCTCAAAAGGAATAATCGTTTTACTTAAGGGTGAGCTTGCCGAACGCCTTCGGCTGCTTCACAGCCAACAGCAAACGCTCTTCTGCCAGCACGCGGAAGCGGTTGTACAGGAAGTCATCATTAACATTGTTAGAGACTTCCACGCGTACGCCGCCCTTGCGATAGACGGTAGCACCCTTAGAGCTACCGATCAGCACGGTCTTAGGCGGTACAGCCTTAGACACGTAAATAGGCATACCGAACGCGTTCAGGTCTGCAACAAACGGGCCATTGCCATACGGTGCGTACGCGGGGCCACCAAACAGATACTGACCGTTGGAGTCGGTCGCCAGGCGAATACCTGCGATATCCTCGGGATTCACGATAACCGCATCAACCGACATACCGGAAGCCGCTTCAATCTTGGTCTTAACCTTGTACATGCTTTCCAGCACGTCCTTAGCGGCGGTGGTCGCTACAGCCTCGGAGAAAATACCCGGAGTAGCGAGAATACCGGTCAAATCGTTACCGGTACCGGTACCAGAAACAATCTGCTCTTCCTCTGCCTTCTTAAGCTCGTCGAGAAGCTGCTCATTGATAAGCGAGGACAGGAAACCGGCATCTTCCGCCATTTCGTCGGACTGTGCAACCCAGCCCGCAATCTTGCGAAGCGGGAGGGTCTTAGTCTCGAAAGCGGGCGCGGTCGCCCCGGGCTTCTTGCCGTTCTCACCAACCACGCCGGGGCGGCCACTCGAAGAAGTCCACTCGTTAGCGACAAAATAAGTCAGGGAGTTACCCGACAGGGTACCGCTCGACAGCCACGAAGAGATAGAGAACGGGAGCATGTACGGCTTAACGACGTTCTTGTCTACGTCGGTAAGCGCAACGGTCAGACCGTTACCGGTAACCGCGTTAGTGGTGGTAGTGGGGTCGCCCGGTGCCTTAGAGCTGTAGAACTCTCCTCGGGTGTGCTGAACCTGCGCACCCAGAGCCGAAAGAGTACCGGACTTCATGAACGCGGCGGCAACCTGTTCACCCAGCGAACCAGCCGGGGCGGGGGTCTCAACCTCTGCCGCCTTCACGGATTCGCGCGCGGTGCCCATGCTCTTAAACAGGGTGTTCGCTTCCTCGATTGAATCAGCCTTAGCCTTCAGCTCGACGGCCTCAGACTTGAGAGCGTTCAGCTCTTCTACGTCGATATCCTCGCCGCGCTTCTCAGCATCCAGGATAGCCGCGCCCTTCTCCTGCACCTCAGCCAGGCGCTCGTGAATAGTCTTAGACATACCCACTCCTTTACTTCTTGAAAATGTTCTCGAAATATTCGCGCTCTTCATCTGAGAGCGTGCGCGACTTGACCGGCGCGGGGGTCTGCTCCTTGACCGTTTCCAGCTCCTCAGAGTCACCCGCCGTATCCAGCTCCTCACCGCTACTATCAGAGTTTGCGGAATCAATAATATTACGAAGAATTTCTACGGCTTCTTCCAGCCGCTCGATAGCGCCTGGGGTAGAAACAGAAACCGAATCGTCGTTCTTCATAGCCGATTTTACCATGTCGATGCTCGTAGCGGTGTTCGCACCAATCTGCACTACGGAGACTTCAAAGATATTCAGTTCTCGAAGTTCGTTCACGCCGCCGAATTTCGCGCCCTTCTCAGGCACGAAGTGGCTATCAACCACCTCATAGGCGAACGACATTTGATTCACCGCGCCCGCCTTCAACGCACGGTACGCCGCCGCCGCCTTGGGATTATCCAGATCCAGGCTCACGCGAACCTTGAGACCGTGCTCATCCTCAACCGCGCTAATCGTCTTGCCTAGAATAAATTCCGGGTCGTCCATGCGGTGACTCCAATAACACGGGATACCCGCACCGTCGTTCGGGAACGACTTAGCCAGAGACTTAGTGAACGCACCGGGCATCACCTTGTCACCGTAGCTATCGACGTTGCCGAAAACCGACGCGTAGCCTTCAAAAATGCCGCTGCCGTCCTCGGTCTCTTTGAATCCGGTAGCGTCCTTAAACTGAATGGTCATTCTATTTCTCCTCAAATGCGGTAATCATGTCCACGAAAGCGCCGCCCTGCATCTTAGCGAGCACGTCGGTAATGTCCTTAGCAAATTCTGTGTTACCGTCCAGGTCATCAGTCAGCTCACGGGTGAGCCTATCCCAGGGCATATCATCAATGCCGCGCGCGGTCTTGATGCGGTCGCACCGCTCTAGGAATTTTAGAATGACCGCTCGGTTTTTGCCGCCGCCCTGAAAAGCGGTGCCACCGTCTTGCGGTGAGGTCTGCCCACCTACTACCACATTTAGCGGGGTAATCAGCTCATCAGCATCTGGCATGTCAAGCGGCGGTAGGTTCATTAGCGCGCGTGATTCATTGCGAGTCATCCACGCGCCCCCGGTCGCCGTGGACATGATAGCGGCCTGCGTCTCGAAGTCGCCGCGTAGCATTCCTTCGGTGTTGAACTCTACGAAAAATTCCGTGTTATCAATGCCCAGGATAGGGAGCACAAACGCATTGATGCGGTCTTCGATAAAGCGAATGCGAGCGCCTAGCGTGTTCTTGAACAACATGCGGTTACGCTCTTTCAAGCCGCCGTATGTCTCGGTTGAGTCTGCACCAATCATGCCCGGCGGGATCTGATAGACCTGTGCCACCGTCTGCAAGCCCAGACGCACAGAGTCTGCCCATTCCTCATCTGCGCTCTTAAAGGAATTGCTCTTAATTTCGATGCCGTCTTCGAGAAGTGGGGTAGAACCAGCACGCGGGCCAGTATCCGACGTGAAATCTTCCCACATGCTGTAGAAGCGGCGGCGCGCCGTATTATCCCAATCGGGAGCGTTCACCGGGCGGGAAAGGTAGGTACCCACGCGGCCATGATTACGCCAAAATTGAACGCGATATTTTCGCGAATGGTAATTCTCTTCCAGCACAAGGCGCAAAGAATCCACCGGTGACGACGGGGACGTTAGCCCCGGACTCCAGCCGTTGAAAGCTACACAATTTTCAGGGGAGATTTTCAGCTCCTCGGAACCGCCGGGAACCTTCACGGAGTAGTAATCCACCGTCGAGAAGTCCGCAAAAACCGGGGAAACCCAGCCCGCCGGGAACGGGTGAATTTCCGTGCGTCCATCTTCACCGGGTGCAAAAAACCAATACGCCCGGTTGTACAGCGCCGTATCAGCAACCAGCGAGTAGATTAATTCATAGGCGGTCATGTACCGGTTCGGGTTCACCGACAGGCGCGCGTGTGCCAGCGACTCGGTTTCACGCGAGCGCGAACCATCACCGCCGCGCTTAAACGAATGAATCGAGAGCTGCGCAATGTTGGAAGCCAAGAAGTCAATAGCGGTTCGGAGGTGCGGCTGATACCGGTACATTGATTCATAGCTTGCGTTTTGCGGCGACACATTATCAGAGCCGCCGCCGCCGTTCACGAAAATATCAACCGGTCGCCCGTCCCAGGCCGCCGCCGTACGCGGGGTACGCGAGCGGAAAGCATCAACGATAATATGACCGATATTACTAATACCAGGCGCTACCACCATTTACCCCCTTCATCTTCTTCTTGCTTATACCACATTTCAGCTTCATTATACGCACTTTCTTTTTTCGCCCCTGCAACCGTGTTCAGCAAACCCCATAGGGCGAAAGCGGCGGCGCACGCCGGGGCAATGTCCACCGGGGATTTTTCGCGATTGAACAAAAATGCGTCGCCGGTCGATTTGGTGCGAATCTCTGAGAGCGCGCCTATTAGGGTTTCCTGCTCAATCCAAGAAACCGACTTCTCCATCACCCGGTCATAGAACAAGCCGTAGGCATTGGGGAGGTCGCCGCCCTCACACCGAACAACCGGCGTACCAGCCTGTTCAATGAACGGGATTAGCGACGATGCAGCACAGCCGCGCCCCTGCATAATCACGGCGGCGGGCTTGAACGCAAGCCCATTAGCCAAAAATTCCGGTACCCACTCGGTAAAGGCTCGTTGAGTCACGAACTCAACGTGTGGTTTGCCGTCGTCCCGAAAACCAGCGATTGATAGGCTTGTCATCTTGCGGTCACGCGAAACGTCCACAGAAAGATACACCGGGCTATCCGGTGCGATCATAGATTCAGGGTCTAGACACGCTTCCAATTCCTCGGAGCTGAACAGCGAGTCCGCCGTGACGTTCACCCACTGGCAAAGATTCTCAGTCCTGAATTTGTGTTCCGGTAGACCCGCGCCGGGTTCACCGACTAGCGCCGCCTTCGATGCGAGCATGTCACCCGTAATCGCGTTAGGGTAACCCAGGGACGGGTTAGCCTGGCACCACCCGGCGGTATCCCAAATGTCGCAATCATCCGGCGCGCTCCACTCGAAGAGTCCCAGTGAGGCATCAACCGGCGCGTACTCTTCACCGCGTTTCTCTGCCGCCGCCCGCGCCTCTATCTCCTCAAGAGCTTTAGACCTAAGCGAGCGCAACACCTCGCTTTTAGCCTCGCCAGCATTAGACACGGCGATAACCTGGCTAGACCAAATCGCGTTAGTCGTATTGGTCATAGCCGCCCATGCGCTCCAGTCCTTTTGCTGACGAAGCTCATCAAACGCTAGGTCAGTTACCGACAGACCGCGCCCGCCGTCATCTGATGCCGCCTCGCACTTCCAGCGCGCGCCATTATCTAGCTTGAAAAACTTGTTGCCGTTCACATTGGATTTCTGAACCAGGCGCTCGTGAATCTCAGACAGGGACACGGTACGGTGCGCCGCGTCTAGAATCTCCTCAGCTAGAGACAGCTTATGCGCCGTGCCCAGGATTAGCGGCGCGTCCAGACCGGGGCGTTGCTTCCATAGGAACATACGCCAGAGAAGCCGGGCGCTAAGAATGAACGACTTTCCGTTCTGTCGAGACACAAGAAGCACCACGGTTTTATATCGTAGCTTAGGGTAATCGTCACCCGTCGTATAGCCCGGCTCCAGCTCTAGCGAATGGAGTAGAAACCATTTCTGCCACGGGTGCAACTGCAACCCTAAATCATTCTCTGCAAAGCGGATAGCCTCGAAACCGAACGTAGTTAGCGGGGTAAGCTCACGAAGCGGCCGCGTCCACAGCCGGGGCACCGCCTTACCCTTCAACTTGGAATAGTCTTTACTCATCCGTGCCTTCAATCTCTGCCATGATACGGGCAACTAGCGCGGGGTCGTCCTTGCCGCGCTGCTCGACAAGCTCAGCCAGTCGGTCGGTCTCGGTCGCCTGCGCCTGCATGTCCTTACGCGAATACGGGGCGCAACCCAGCGAGTCCAAAGCCTTATTGAGGTTAGGGCCTGCAATATTCAGAGTCTTTAGCAATAGGTCAAAGTCGCCGCCGTCGCTATTGTACAAATCGTAGGCTTCATCCAGCGCGGCGGCATACTTCAAAGCGAGCGCACATTTAGCGCTATCCGCATTTTTGATAATGCCGTCGTTCACGGCGGCGGTGATAGATTCTTGCACGGTCTTCACCATGCCGATACGCCAAATATTCATCAAGACCTCTACATGTTGTATAATCGCGCGCGCGATGCCCGGTAAATTCCAGCGGGGGGAGATTGACACTGCGCCCAGGTTTGGGTGTCGAAGGTGTGTTCTATTTTTTTACCGCCCCTACCCCTTTTGGCATGTGTGTTCTATTGGGGTGTTCTTGTTCGGTTTCTAGTTTACCGTACCCAGGCGCGGGTGTTGGGATTGGCTTTAGCGGTCTGTCGGTTGTTGCCTTTGGCGCGGTTGCACCCTGCATGTGTAGCGCGGAAGTTCGCCGGGTCTAGTTCTAGTTCTTTGTGTGTTGCTACGGCGAATAGGTGGTCTAGCTCGAACGCGTCCATGTTCACGCTACCCCATTCGTCGTTGTGCGGTAATGCGTAATCTATGGGGTGTCCACAGATGTTACAGGGTAGGTTATGTGCGGCGGCGTAGCGTTTGAATCGCTGTTGTGCTGCGCGGTACCTTGAATCTCGCTTGTTGGTCATGGCCTCACTTCTTGGGTAAGGGTTAGCCCCGGCTCCTACGTTATCGGTCGCCGGGGCTATGGAATATCCTGTGTGGGTTTCGTGGTTCTAGGATCCACTCGAAACAACGCCGTATTCATTCGGTATGAATGTTACGTGTCTAGTATAGCTTATTTGCTGTGGGTTTCCCGCGCTTTGCGGAGTAGTTCGTATAGTGTGTCTGCGATGTAGTACGCGCCGGTGACGGTGGTGTTTATGGTTACGGTTACGTTATCGTGTACTTCTGCTTTGCCGTCTTTGCCGGGGTATGCGGTGGTTTCCCCGGTGATGCTTATGTCGCCGGGTGTTGCGGGGAAAGCTTGGATTAGGGTTCTGTGTAGTTCGTTTAGGGGGTTGCGCTCGTTTGTGAGTTTCTTTATGACGCGGGCGTTGTCTTCACCGGTTATCATTGGTTGCCTTTCTCTGAGAGTTGGTTAGCGAGTTCTGCTAGGTAGTAGGCGCCGGCGACGCTTGTGGTTGCGGTAATGGTTACCCATGTTATGATCTCTGGCTTTCCTCGGGTTTGAGGTAGCGCCTCGGTCTTGGTCGTAACCTCAAGGGCGGTTAGCGGGGCGGCGGGGAAGCCGTTCATAATTGCTTCGTGCAGCTCTTGCGCCGGGTCGGTTTTCCCTGCGCGGGCGGCGCGGGTTATTGCGTCGGTTAGCCGGGCGCGTAGTTCGGTCATGTCAGTCATTGAATGGCTTCTTCTTTTGTGCGTCTGCTACCTCAGTCGCGAGCCGCCCGGCGATGAGTAGCTCGGTCACGTAGCTCAGGGATTTTAGGCTCATGGTGAGAGTAACGGCGGGTTCGCCTAGCTCGTTCTTGAAGGTCTCGATTACCACGTTTTCACCGGGGATTCGTAGCGCAACGTAGGATAGTCCGTTATATCCGGTGCCAGTATCGACGGTGGTTTTAATCACCTTAGAGAGAACGCGGGCTACGGCGTATTCCTTGCGTTCGTCGGCCACTACGTCAATTTCTAGCGGCTGCTTGTTATCTACCGTGTAGAGGTATCCGGCGGCGATGTTTTCCAGCGTGGCATCATACCCATTCTCTGAGAGGAAATGCAAGATGTCTTCTCGTTCGCATTCGGAGACGGTGGTGTCACCCCACAGGTTCACGATTGCGTTTAGCGGGTTGCCGTCCACCGGGGCGGCGTTGAGGATCTGGACAAGGCGGGCCATTGTTCCAGAGCTGAGCCTAAGCTCGAAGTAAAGCCCGTTGTGTCGCTCTGCTTTCACCCACAAATCAATGTTTGCTTTACCGGGGGCGATTGCGGGGTGTCGCTTGAACGCGCCGTCTACGTCGAAGATTTCCCCGTCGGGGTTCTCGTACACTACCTTTTCGGTCTTCTTGTCGGTCATTATCGGTTTCCTTTCCAGCGGTTGCGGGGCTTGTGGTAAGCGGCGGTTAGGCGCTCTTTGAGCTTTGCGTGTTCCTCAATTTCCCAGAGTTGAGCACAGAGCGCACGGGCGGGGGTCTCGTAGATATCGCCTGCGTCTACGGCTTCTTCTAGGGTTGTGCGGAGTGCGTCAAGGTGCTCATAGAGTTTGGTGCGCGAATATTCGGTCATTGGGGGCCTTACTGTTCGGGATTAGGTTGTTTAGGGCGGGTACCCGCCCGGCAACGCGCCCGGTGTAGACGGGTTGCCGGGTAGCGGCGGGTTTCTGCGGTGCCCTGGCACGGTACCGGCGGCGCATATAGCACGCCCTGCATGATGCCGTGTACTCGGAGGCGGGGCATCCACAGCGAGCGCAAACGGCGCTAGTCATTGGTGCGCTTGCGTCGGAAGAAATAGACTTTGCCGCCCCTGAGCCATTCTTCACCTGTCGAGTCTTCAAGATAGAAGAAGTGCAGCGCCTTAGATTCGTCAGTAGCGCGGGTAATTAGCCATGCGTCGCCCGGCTCATCCAGGTGTTCGTTGATTGCGAGGTCTGATGCGCCGTCCTGCATGAAACAGACAGACCAGGCGTTAGCGAGCTTCCATACGGTGTAGTGCGTATCCTCGCCATACAAGCCGCTTAGGGTGCTCTTGATGATGTTCTTCTCGATGGGGTCTAGGTCGAGAGCGTCAAGGCTGAAAGTTTGTGCGTGGTAATTGATCTTGCTCATGGTGTTGTTCCTTTCGTTAGGGTGTCCAACTGTCCCGCATCATGCAGTCGAAGCATTCGGGCGTGTAGTTGTAGGTCGGTTCCCCGCACCGTTCGCAAATGGTGCCTAGCATGATTCGGTGTTCCTTTCGGTGGTGGTTATTGTTCGCCTGCCCAGCCGTACAGGTTCATGCCTGCAACGCCCAGGTGGGCAATGTCGCCGGTCTTCTGTGCGGACAGAATAGCTTTCAATGCGCCGTATTGGTGCTTGCTCTTGAAGTCGCCTGCGTTATTGATGCCTTCTACGATCATTAGCAAATAATCCAGCTGCTCATCTTGACTTGCTAGCGGTTTCTTAATGCGCATGGACGGGTACACCGCTTTAGCTGTGTCGATAGCCGCTAGTGCGTCTCGAATCGTCCGGTTGCGGTCTTCTTTCCAGCTTGCCCCGGCTTTCCATGTGAGCATGAAAGCGGCGCGTATGAGTTGGTCGGGTAGTGCCCTGTAAATTATTCCGTGGTTCGGGAAGTCGTTTTTATCGGTGTACTGGTTGTATGTACTCATGATGGGTACGTTAGCGAACACCTCGCGCTCGTAGCGTTTCATGGTGTGTTTCCTCTCTCTCGGTTTGGGTCGCTCGTAGGATTCGCGCGGCGATGATGCGCGTAACGGCGTGTTCTTCTGCGTCGCTCCAGTAGAAGCGGTAGACCCGTTTACGGTAGCGCGCTTTGCGGTTGCGGTCACGGCGTTTAGTCACGGGTTGCACGCTCCAAGGCGCGGGCTTCCAGGTACCTACGGCGGGTAACGCGGCGGTCTTCTCGACGCACCAAAGCTCGAAAAATTTCTACGCACACGGCGATGGGTGCAGCAAAAGCCGCCGTATTAGTGATGATCGCGATCATGTCGGATAGGATACGGGCGCTATTGCCGTTTACGCCGTGAGCGGTGAGCGCCGGGTGTAACGCGCCGTCCCAGAACATGACCAGGGCGATAATGTCGGTTACGAAGACCAGGGCGCCGCCTATACCTGCGATTACACAGGCTAGTACGCCTCTAAACTCGTAATCGGGGTCTGCGTCCTTGTATGGGTAGACTAGGCACATTATCACTAGTGCGCTAATCGTGGTGAATATGCCCATTGCTGCGCCGGGTAGCGTGAATACTGTCCAGAGCGGGGCGGTGGTGAAGAACGCGGGCGGGTCGAACGCGTTTAGGATTTCCTCTAGCATGTTCTGTTCCTTGGTTATGGCTTGAATGAGATGAGAGCCTTAATCTTCTTGTACGCCTTGCTAGCGGCGCGCTCGTGCTCTTCTGCCTCATGCTCTAGTTCGGTAATGCGGTGTACGCGGTCGAGTTCGGTTAGGGCGTTGATTACGGCGGCGGCCTGCTGCTCGTATTTGCCGCCGATACCCGCAAATTCTTTCAGACGTTCGGCGACGGCTAGGGCAAATTCGCTATGGTCGTTTGACATTAGATCAGCCGCGCGCTTAATCCTGCCGTGTACCGTGTAGACAATTTCGACAGATGCACCGCCGGGGTTGTTGTACGGGGCATCTCGTACGCCCGTTACGATACCGATACGGTTCAAGATCGGGAGGTGTTCATCATTCCAGATTTTGGCCTCTGCGTAAGAGATTGCCATTTCGTGTTGTTCCTTTCGGGTTTGGGGTTTGGTGCCCCGCCCGGTGGTTAGCCGGGCGGGGCGTTATGTGGTTAGGGGTTACTTAGCGTCGTGCTTTGCGACGATTTCCCAGGTTTCGGTGTAGGCCTCGAAGTCGGCCATAGTCTCGAAGTCGTTGTTTTCCCAGATTTCGGTTGCCGCGGCTTCCAAAACGGCGGGTTCGATTTCGCCGTGTGCTGCGGTGGTGAGGGATTCGAGGATTTCGTACTGTGCCAGCATTTGCGGGCTCCTTTCGGTTTGGGTTTGTAAGGTTTCCGGTGGTTCCTTTGTTTTCCTTACATTTATAGTATAAACCTTGTGTGGGGTGGAAAGCAAGCCAGAAACCAAGAAATTTTAGAAAATTTTTCGGCTAAATATCCTCAGTCTCCACCACCTCATAGCTCCAGACCTCACGCGCGGATTCACCGCTACCCGTCTTCTTAATCGCCTGACTGCTCTTATAATTCAGGTCGTGCAGACCGATAATAGACCGCAACGCCGCGCCTAGCTTTTCGCGCCGGTCACCCGGTACGTCGTAATCAAACTCGATGTTAAAAGTCATGGTATAGCGGTAGCTTGAGAGCTTGATGACCTGTCGAGTCATACGCATTTTATGCGTCCTTTCCTACGTACAGCTTGTCTACGGTATTAGCGAGCTGATTCACCTCATGCTGAATCTGCAATGCCTTCACTCGTACATGGTACGGGGCGTTTAGGTCTGAGATGATGCGGTTCAGCTGCTCGATGCCGCCGGTAGCGTCAAACTCGACGCGGGCGGGCGGGGTAAGGTCTGGAATTTCCAGTAGTTCTATTTCGCGCGCCTTATCTTCGATAATCGCCGCCTCTCGAACATTCGTCATGCCCCAAAATTTGGGGATTTCGTCGCCGTTAAAGTTCACGAGGTCATGGAACCAGCCCCTAACACTCTGTTCGCGCGGGTCTACCGCTAGCAGAATATGGAACATGATAAGCGGGTCGATAAACGCCATTTTTCGCGCCTGTCCGGTGCGATTGACGTTAGCCGGGACGGTGAAAAGCTTAGGCCGTGCGCCGCGCTTCTTGAGATAGTCACGTACGCCGGTTTCACTCACACCGGCGATTTCAGCAGCGGCGACAAGCGAAATGTAGATTTCCGCCGGGGTGTCAGCAAAAATAATAGCCGTGGTGCGCCGCTTGTCTACCGCCTCGGTAGTGATAATGTGCCAGAGCCGGGCGGGTGCCTTGTATTTTTCCCGTTCGATAATCTGCATGGTTAGTGTTCCTCTCGGTTGGTTCGCGCGGGGCGCGGGTTGGATTCAAAGATAGCGACGATTGCGACGCCTAGCCACCACGTAGCGAGGGTGAGAATAGAGCTGCCGATATTCACGCCGCCGCCGGTGATGAGCGCGGCGAGAAAAAAACCGGTCGGTACGGTTGCGAGCGCGGCGGCGGTGATGGTTAGCGGTCGCCCGGTGATGGGGTCTTTCATATGTCGATTCCTTCTAGGGGGGGGTAGTTCGGGTTCTGGTTGAGGCGGCGGCGGCGCGCCTGCAAAAACTTGCGAACACCTTCTAGGTTGTTAAGGTCGTTCGGTTTCATGCGTTCGGCGCGGCGTTCTAGCCATTTTTCGCGGCGCTTCATGCGTTCGCGGCACCGGTAGCACTTAGGGTCTGGATTGTCCATAAGCGCACCGCAAATATAGCAATGCGTTGCGGCCCATTCCTTATTTTTGCGCTTACGCTCTAGCTCATCCGCTTTCTCTGCCTTTTTGCGGCGGGTGCGGGCGCGTTTGAGTTCGCGCTGTTTGCACCGGCGGCAATTGACTAGATCGGGTTTTTCCCAGGGGTTACCGCACTGTGAGCATGTTTCTGATTTGCAAAACTGATTTGCCATGATTTGCTAGGGGTGCCCCGCCCGGTGAGGGGCGGGGCTTAGTTGGTTGATTGTTAGGCCGCGTTGTGAATCTTGAGGAGTTCACGGGTTCGCGGGTATGCCTTGAGGTCTTCCATCTCGACGGCTATACCTCGCTCGAAAATGTCGGCGGTTACTGCGTCGATTACTCGGAACGGGTAGTTACCTTCTGCAACCTCGGTAACGTATTCCTGAATTTCGTAGTACTCCAGCATTGGGGTTCCTTTCGGTTTGGGTCTTTTATAAGGTCTTCATTGCCTTACATTTATAGTATAAACCTTGTGTGGGGTGGAAAGCAAGCCAGAATCAAAGATTTTTCTAAATTTTTTTCGCGCCCTAGACAAGGCGAAACCCTCGGCGAAAAAATCACCGGGGGTTAGCGGGCTAGGGTCTAGAACGGGGTTGCGCCGCTATCGTACCCACCCCATCCGCTCGAAGCATTAGCGGCGGCGTGGTAACCGGCCGGCGGCGAACCGGCGGGCTGTTGCGCATAGCCACCCTGTACCGGCGCGGCCTGCTGTGCGTATCCCTGCTGCTGAACCGGGGCGGCGGTGCCCGCCGGGTACGCGGCAACCGGGTTAGTCTGAACCTGAGCGGGTGCCCCGCTATCGGTAGGCTTTGATGCAACCTTCACCACGTGCGCGATAACATCCAGACTGTAACCCTTCGTCCCGTCTTCCTTGTCCCATGTGCGCAATTCCTCGCTACCGGATACGTACACGGTCGCGCCCTTGATGAGCTGATCGGGTAGGTAATCCAGCCCCTTAAAGGTGGTTACACGTCGCCACGTGGTGTTTAGCGTTACGAACTTACCCGCGTTAGCGTCCCATTTAGAGCGCGAATCTGCAACGGTGAAAGTCAGGTACGGGGTGCCGTTTGCGGTTTCGCGGAGCTCTGCGCCTGCGCCAATGTTTCCTAGTACGGTTACGGTAGAAGACATGTCCTAACCCTTCTTTGCCTTAATCTTCTCGTCATCAAACACAATTACTAGCCGCGCGCTCGCGCTATGGCCAATGGTCGCAAAGCTGACATGTTCGATGCGGTTACAGTCAGTAATGATATGCGAGACATAGCGGGGGTTGTACTCGTCGCCTAGCACGTCCTTAAAAAACTTGTCACGCCCAACATTCAGCACGCCGCGCGAATCTGCTAGAGATGCTGCACGGAGGGCTAGGCGCTTTACGAAGCCGCGCCAGCGAATATGTGAGTAATTGCAATCGTTAATGTAGTGTGTACGGGTTGCGTTTAGGGTCATCTTTATGCCTCTTCCTTCTTGTTTGCTTCCAGTTCCAGTAGCTTAATCTTGAGTTCCATAGCGCGGTTTTCCTCTGCCAGGCGCGCGGTCTTTTCGCGCTCCACGTCCAAAGCGAGGGCGGCGCGGGTCTTCATGGCTTCCAGGCGTTCCGGGCGGCATTCCTCCACACTCGAATCAACGAAATTAGCCAGCTCATGAATTGCCGTTTTGCGCCACATTGCTACCTCGTGTTGTACCCACGGGCTGGACGGTGAGCTAGAGCCGCGTGATGCTTTCTTTGCGGCGGCGATTCGGTCGGCCGCTACAACCGCGTATTGGCTAGTCTTTCCTGACTTTAGCACAGCCCACGCTACGGCATACTTGATTTTGCCGCGCTGTCCCTCGGGTGCGGGAGCGATAAGGCGGGGGGCGCCGTCCCTCCATTCGTACCGGTCATTCTCAAAGATTTCTTCATGGTGGACGGTCTCGACGTTGCCCGCGCGATAAATGAGTTCAAGCTCACCGCGCCAACCCATGATAACGTTGGCCTGCATCCCCTGTTTCGATGCAAAGGGGAGCACGTACACCATGTCACGGTTGAGCGGTAAACCCAGCGCGGCGACACGGGTTAGCGTGCCCGCAAATGCTGGAAAATTGTTTTTGGCGTACTGGACAAGCTGCGGAGTCTTGCTAACCTCCAGAATTGCGCCCCTAATCCATGCGTCGGAGTCTTCACGCATGAATAGCGGTAGCGCGCCGGTAATCGCGTTCTTGATTGGGTCTACAAAATCGTTCTTAACCGCTAAGGCGGTGCCTGTGAATTGCTGAATTTCAGTGCTCACGGTGTAGGTTCCTTTCGGTGGTGGTGTGAGCCGGGCGGCGGCGGGTATTCGGAGGTACCGCCGCCCGGCGGGTCTATCGGTAATGTGTGCGGTGCTTATCGGCTGGAAACCTTGATGTCGTTCAGGTCGATACCGATACCGTCGAGTGCTGCGCGCCACGCGTCGAAGAACTTTTCTTCTTGTTCTTCGTTGCCGGGTTCGCCGCCGGTCTCGATTTCCTCGATCTGCTGTTCAGCCAGTGCGTAGGTCTTAGTGAACATTGCGAGGTCTTCATACTCTTCACAAGTGATGTTGTAGTATTCCTCTGCGTTGCGGAAGTCCACAAAACCATCTGCGCCGTTGAAAGTGATCGCGCCGGTGAGCTTCACGGTGTTCGGTTCGTCGCCGTTATCGACGTCGAAGTCAATGCCGGGGGTGTAGCCCTTTGCGGCCAGCTGTGCGGTGAAGTCCTTAGCGGTGAGTTCCATGATTCTGTGTCCTTTCGGTTTGGGTCTGTAAGGTTTCCGACTTGGTGTCTTTGTTCTTCCTTACATTTATAGTATAAACCTATCTGTGAGAGAAAAACAAGCCAGGGCTAAAGAAAATCTAGTGAAACGGGTCACTTATCAATCTTCCAGCTTAGCGAACACCCGGTTAGACCAATAGATAAACAACCAGAAATACAGGGGAACGCATACAGCCATAACCGATACTATCGGCTCACCATCATTCACGCCGTGAGCCTTGAAACACGCATACGTGGTGTAGCTCCATGCGATAAGCCAGAACGGGAAACCTAAGCACAAGGCTAGATGTCGCCCCGCCCTATCCTCAGCCGGTGCCTTCACAATTCGCTGCGCCAAAAGATGCGCTACCGCGCCGGTAAGAGCACACACGGCGGTAACCATAATTAGCGGGTGTACAGCTGCTACCAACCAGGCGAAAAACCCGGTGTATGAAATTTCATTGATCCAGTCAATCATCACACACCCCTAGACCATAGTCACCCACGAGCGGCTAAAACCCTTGGGGGTCTTTCGCTGTGAACGGCGCGCTACGGTGCGGTTCGCGTAATCAACGCCAGCGCTCGCGTTCCCCATTACAGCGGTTAGCTCATTCTTGACGATATCCTCAGCACGCGCGGCCAATCGCTTTAGGCGCTTAGCGCGGCGGGTACGGTAGACCAGATCATCACTCAACATAACGGCTTCACCGTTGCACTCAGGGAAATAATAGCGGAGCACTTCGTAGGTGGAGAACGCGCCCGGCTCTTCCTTGTAATCGGGTGTGCGTCCGGTGCGCACCGCGTCCATAAAATCGGTTGCCGCCGCCGTAAGCTTTGCCACCGTGTAGCGGTTCCAGTCCACGCGGTAGGTAGCGAACCTCAGCCCGGCATGTAGCACAGCAAAAATCACGGTCTTTACGCCGGTACATTTCATCTGCCAAAGCGCCTGTAGTCGGTAGTGCTCAGGGATTTCGTCGGTACCTTCTTCGCCCCATTCGGAGGCGACGCGCGCGGTCTTGATTTCCAGTAGCGCGGTGACCTCACCCGTCGCTTTATCGACTAGGATACGATCGGGAGTGGCGGCAAAGTCTTCACTATCGCGCGCGACCCACCATACGGGAGTGTTGCGCTTCTTGCACTCACGCACTTCTACGTCGGGGTTGTGCAGCTGAAACCAATCCGCTACCGCCGGTTCCAGAATATTACCGGCTTCCAATACCGCCGGGTTAATCGGGTCTGCCTCGTAGCGGCCGGTCATCTCAGCATGTAGCGCAAACCTGGAAGTCCACGGGCTTTTACAGACCACAGATGCCACCTTGGAGGCGGTAATCTTGCGCTTCCATTCGTCGGAGCCGGGGGCGGGCGCGGGGGTCGCGCGGCGCATGAGAGTGTTAATCTTCACGGCGGGTATCCTTCTTCTCAAGCTTGAGCATGTCAATTTCAAAGCCACAGCAAACGACGATTACAGAGAGAAGCACGTTTGAGATGTGCGCCGGGTCTAGCCGGTTATTCAGCATGGCCGCGAAAAATGCGGTTAGCTGTAGTGCTGCTATTACGGCGTACCCGATGGTTCGCGGGTAGCGGGTGATGAGGTTCTTCATCATGTCCTTCTTTCGGTGGTGGTTGCCCCGCCCATCACCGGGCGGGGCTTTGGTTTGCCGGTTACCGGCGGGTTAGAAGTTCTTTAAAACTTCACGTTCAAGGTCACGGAGGATAGCGGCGTTAGCCTTGTGGCTATCCGGTGCTCGGTCTTCGATAGCGCGAATGACGTTAGCAAGGTCGAGATAGTTAATTGAATCCTCGGTCTTCCATGCGGTGACTAGCGCACCCTTACCGGGTTCGGGTGTGGTGCTCCAGAGCTGAGCCGCGCCGTTGTGCTGTCGTAGTCCCTGTCGGAGTTCCTGAATCCACTTACCGGGCTTCTTGGGGTTTGCAAGCTTCATAGCACTCTTGTGGTCAATCATGACGTAATGAGTGCCGGCGATGTAATCGGGCTGTACCAGAAGCTTTACGGCGGTGGTGTCGCCGCCCAGGTCTGCGGTGAGGTACTTCTCGTTTGCGGGGTTGCGGGTGATGCCGAACATTTCGGTTTCCTTTCGGTTTGGGTCTTTCGTAAGGTCTTCATTGCCTTACATTTATAGTATAAACCTACTTAGAAGCCCGGCGCAAGCCAGAACCTAACTTTTTTGCAGTGACTTAAACCACGCCGGGGCGGGCGCGGGTACACGCTCACCCGGTACAGGCACCGGCTCCTTGCGGCTAAACCCATTGGCCGCCGCTACCTCACCCGGTAGCGAATCCACAGCCGCGTTATGCGCTTCCACAATCTCGTTAAATTTCGTGGCATCTTCATGGTCTGACACGTCCAGCTCGCGCGTGCGCTTCTCGAAAGACAGGCACCGGGCAATAGCGGCGTTCACCGCCTTACGCACGGTTTCCCATGCCTCAACAATATGCCCCGGCTGTAGCTGCTGAACCTGAACACGCCGGTAAATCTCGCGGAAAATCATAGGCGCGAACTTGGGGGGAATATCGGCTAGAAGCATTTCCCACGCGTCGAACTCGTCAAATTCACGATCAGGGAGGCGGCTATCAACCTTTGCCGCCTGTGCGTAGAACGTTGCACATTCTTGCTTGTTCATGTCGCCGCTCCTTAGACGTAACCGGGCTCGATAGCCAGGGGAGCGGCGGGAGCGGTAGCGGGTGCTACGCCGGTTAGCGCGGGCGCGTTATTCACCACGGCGGCGGCTTGCATAGACTGCACAAGACGCGCTGTCTTCTTCTGCCAGGGGGTAGGTTCTACCGGGGCAATATCGCCCGCCTCGTTCATCCAGCCGCCCGCGTTTAGCCACGAAGCCGGGTAGGGGATATAGGTTTTACCCTTGGTTGCGGTAGCGGCGGCGAAACGGCGCGCGCCTTCGATAATGTCGCGCGGGTCTGCGCCGTTCTTCACAGCCTTCTCAAACGCGCGGCGCGCCTTCAACGGCTCCATCTTGCGCGGGTACGCGTGCTTGTAGAACTCGTTGAACGCTTCATCAAGCGCGGGGGTAGTGTCGCCCTTCTTGGTCTTCTTCTTGACCGGGGCGGGGATTAGTTCTGCTTGTACCGGTGCGGGTACAGCGGGTATGGGCGCGGGGGTTTCCTCTACCGTCTCTACAGGGGCTTCTGCAAAGTTGATGCGCTTGACATTTACCGACTGTTCCTCAACGGGGATTTCATCTACTACGGTTACGGCGTTATGGTCGCCTGCGTACGGGTTTCCAGTGTCACGGGTTTCAGTCCAGCGGCGGCGGCGGTGGTGCGCTCGCATCACATCAATCTGGAGAGCGTAGACGGTGGAAGTACCAGCACGGGCGGCGCGGGTGATAAAACCCATCTCTTCCAAGTCGTTCAAGGCCGCGCGAATCGTTCGGACACTGTGCCCTGTCATCTCCTGCAAGGTGCGCACGGACGGGTAGCACGAATTGGAATGTTCGCCGGTGCAGAAAGCGAGAGCCTTCAACGTTGAGAGGCTGGACGGCTTCATCTGCTCGCCGGTAGGGGTGTGGGTAACGTAGCCTGCTGCCATGATCGCGGTAATGCTCATGGGTGGTTGTCCTTTCGTGATTTTTAGCAAGGGGTGGGTTTGGTGTTTTCAGGATAGCACCGGGGGGGGGTAGCCCGCAATCTCACACGCCGCGCCCCGCGCGCGTCTTCGATTTAGATTCTTCGATTTAGATTCTTCTATTTATTTAACTTCTATTTCCCCCTGCAAAATGTACCTACCCCCCCCTGCAAAATGTACCTACCCCCCCCTGCA
>ERZ773007.137-NODE-137-length-36941-cov-4.153012_pt1 | contig 36941 bp, 49 predicted proteins | sample MGYA00580665_ERZ773007 | MGnify/ENA primary metagenome ERZ773007 (study PRJEB29015, sample SAMEA2738122) | human oral metagenome | biome: human oral; feature: human-associated habitat; material: saliva | place: China | collected 2167 ... | reverse complement strand
AGCATCGGACGAATTATATGATTTATATCAAAACGATAAAATTTCTTTTGAGGAGTATAGAAAAAAATCACTCGAACTCGGAAAAAAATATAGATAAGCATCTAACAAATAGTTAGGTGCTTTTTTAATACCCCAAATTAAATAAACCCAATTAGAGTCACTCATCCGGAGGGTGGCTCTTTTTGGTATGTCCGAAGACTTGAAACTACGAGGAGACACCTGAGCACAAAACTGAAAACAGGGAGACACCCTAAAAACTGAGAGGAGGAACATGAAAATGTTCAAACGCAAACTATTTTTCTTTGATGAATCGGCAAACGCTGGTGAATCAACAGCACAAGATCCGCAACCAAACTCAAACAATCCCGCTCAGAGTACTCCAGCGATTGATTATGAGAAGATTGCGAGCATTGTGGAAGGCAAGCAGAAGGTCGCTGAGGATACGGTCTTGAAGAACTATTTCAAGAACCAAGGCTTGACAGGGGAAGAGATGGCTCAAGCTATCTCAAGCTTTAAAAGTCAAAAAGCCTCCACCCAACCCGATGTGACCGCACTTCAAGAGGAGCTTCGAGTGGCTCAAGCTCAAGCCCTTCAAACAAGAATTGAGAGCAACTTGCAACTTGCAGCAATCAAGCAAGGTGTGGGCTCGAACGTGTTGCCATACGTTTTGAAGTTGGCAGATTCAACCAATCTCACGTTGGATTCTAAGAATGAAGACTATGAGGCTGTCATTGCAAAAGTCTTGGAAGACGTTCCAGCTTTTAAACCAGAAGCGACAACACCAACAGGATTCACTCAAGTCGGATCCACAGGAGATGTCAAACAATCGACAACAAATGATGAACTCTTCAAGATTTTTGGAGTTTAGACATAAAAAAGAAAAGAGGTAAATAAATTATGGTATTAAAATACGCAGAACAATTCGCTCCAGCATTAGAGCAAAAATACGCTAAGGAATTAGCATCTTATGAATTATTCCAATCTAATAAACAAGTAAAATTCATGGATGCTCAAACAATCAAATTACCTAGCATCACATTATCAGGTTATAAAGACCACACTCGTGGCTCATTAGGATTCAACACAGGAACAATCACGAACGATTGGGAGCCTAAGAAATTATCTCACGACCGTTCAATCGAATTTGTAATTGATCCGATGGATGTTGATGAAACAAACAAAACTGTTTCTATTGGAAATGTTCAAAACACATTAGAGGAAGAGCAAACAATTCCTGAAAAAGATAGCTATGTATTTTCTAAATTATATGCAGAGGCTACTGCATACGCAGCAAATGGAGCAACAATCTCAACTGAGGCTCTTACAGCTGAAAACATTTTGGAACAATTTGATTCAGCAATGGAGAAAATGGACGAAGCTGGCGTTCCTGGTGCTGGTCGTCTATTATACGTTACTCCAAAAGTTAACAAATTATTGAAAGAAGCAAAAGACATCCAACGTGTGATGGGTGTTACTGGTGAAGGTTCAGTTAAACGCTCAATCTATGACTTAGATGATGTAAAAATTAAAGTTGTGCAATCAGCTCGCTTGAAATCAAAATACAACTTCACTGAAGGTTGTGTTGCTGCTGCCGATGCTAAACAAATCAACTTCATCCTAGTTCATCCAACAGCTGTCATCGCTCGTGATAAATATTCTTATATCAACGCTTTCGAACCTGGTGAAGATTCAAGAACAGCTGACAACTACTTACTACAATCACGCTTCTACATGGATGCATTCCTTGTCAAGAATCGTGCAAATGGTATCTTCATCAACGCTCAAGCTTAATTAAGGAGGAATTTGAATGTATACAGCAGAAAAAGACAATCTAGTTTATACAATTTCAGAAATTGAAAAAGAATACTACAAATCTAGAGGTTTCGACATTTATGATGAAAATCACACTAAAATCGATTCAGGTACTCAAAAAGTAGATTCATCTACTTACAATGAAGCTCTTGACAAAATTGCTGAACTAGAGAAAAAAGTATTGGAATTAAGCAAAAAAGGAAACCGTAAAGGAAACAACAAAGGAAACGACACGCCTGAAGAAGAATCAACAGAAGAAACGGGTGAGTAATTATGATATATGCTGATGAAGTGTTCTATAAGAACGAATATCTTGGAACTCACAATTCAGAAAATCTCAATCGAATCTTAAAGACAGCAAGTCAGCATATAGACACACTAACATTCAACCGTATTGTTGGAATGGGGTTTGATAATCTCACTCCATTCCAACAATCGGTCGTTCGTGAGGTGTGTTGCCAAATGGCTGACTTCATGATTGAAAACAAAGACTTAATCGAGACCGCTCTATCATCGTACTCAATCAATGGAGTGTCGATGAATTTTGGTGATTCTTGGAACGTGGTGACAATGAATGGAATCGCAATGAAGCGAAGCACATTTGAATTGTTGAATCAAAGCGGACTAACAAGGAAGGTGATTTGATGCATTTTCCAAGTTTAGTGCTCCCACAATTTTGCAAGACTCAAATCCATGTGATTGTCCAAAGTGAAGAAGTGTCGAAGGATGGCGAACCTATCAAGGCATTTGAAGCCGATTTGTTTTGCAACTACCAAGACAAGGTCGTGACCGTGCTCACGGATCAACAAAAAATTGTGAAGCTCACGGGGTCGGCGTTGTTTACGGGCGATATTGCCCCCAATTTGGCGACTTTAAGTGGCGGGAGTGTAAATATCCACGGGGTAGAACGAAAGATTGCAGACACACGAAAATCACGAAATCCAGACGGTTCTGTGAATTATACCTATCTCGGATTGGAGTGATGGACGATGATTCATGCAAATAGTCGAGTGAAGTTCGACTTCGGAGTCATTGGAAGGCTCAAAAAAGCTCAAATTCAAGCGTTGGAACAGACTGGCGAGTATTTACACACCGAGATAGTAAACGCCCAAGTGGTCCCGTTTAGAGACGGTACATTGCAGGGTGAGGCGTTCTCAGTTGATTACTCGGGTTCGAGTAGTGGTCGAGTATCTTTGACACACTCAACGCCCTACGCAAGAAGATTGTACTTCCATCCCGAATACAACTTCAACACGAGCACGAATCCACACGCTAAGGGTAAGTGGATGGATGATTGGGTTGAAGGTTCGAAACAAGAGGACATCAAGAAGGCTTATGCTGCTCTATACAAGAAAATTTCGGGGGTATAAAGATGATAACATTGGCAGAAGTGCGAGATTGGTTGGAATCCTATCACGCAGCTCAAAATTACTACATCGGGAAACTCGACAATAAGAAAATGTATAGCATTGGAGTCTATCAAAGAAAGACGAATGTCGAACCACGAATCGCTATTGGTGGGAGGGATTTGGCAAGCTATGATGTGAAATCGGTCAGCATCTTGATTCATCACAATCAAAACGCAAACGAAACTGAAAAGCGTGCGAACTACCTCTTCAATCAAATCCTAAAAGCTCAAAACGTGGTGATTGGTGATACTCCAATCCAAATGATTCGACTCTTATCGAACGAGCCTATTGATGTGGGAACTGATGACAATAACGTGTATGAACGTGTCATCGAATTAGATATCTATTACAGATTAGAAAGTGAGGAATAAAAATGGCAGAAAAAAGAACAGGGGTATTCCCCGTTTATGAAAACCAATTCCAAGTAAACACAGGAACGAAAGAAGCTCCAACTTGGACAGAAATCAAAGAATTAGAAAGCTTCTCAGTATCATTCGACAATGGTGTCGAAGAATGGTCTCCATTCGAGCACAAAGGATGGAAACGCCGCTTGATGACAGCGAAATCTGTTACTATTTCAGTATCAGGAAAACGACACATCGGTGATACTGGGAACGATGCAATCGCTGCTATCGCATTGAAGAATGGTCGTGATGCTGAAAAAGACTTCCAATGGACATTCCCAGACGGATCTAAATTAGTCTTCAAGGAAGCGGTTATCAACATCAAAGACTTCATGTCTGGTGATAGCACAGCGGCTGCACCATTATCATTTGATATCATGTCAAATGGTAAACCAGAATATACAGCGGCAGGCTAAAAATCACGAAAACGAGTGGAGGGGTGAACATCGCCCCTCTTTTTTATTTGGCAAAGGAGGATAAAAATGCATAAAGCACTAATCAACTTCATCGATGCGGAAACTCGCAAGGAATACAAAGTCGGTGATGTATTCGATACAACAGGGATGACGGATGAACGCATCCAAGAATTGACGACCGAACACAATCGAATTGGTGTTCCACTTATCGGTGAAGTAGAAGAAACAGAAACGACAGTATTCACAACAATGAAAGACGAGGTATTTGAATAATGGCTAAGATTATCGACATCACAGAACAACTAAACTTTGAATCAAAACCAAAAATCAAAATTAAAAACGTAACCATCGAAGTAGATGATTCAGCTCCAACAGCACTCAAGCTCATGGAAGTCATGAGTGGAGTGGATGGGGATCCGACAGTTGCCCAAATGAAGAGCTTGTATGAAATCATCTTCAACGAACAAGACCGTGTGAAGATTGAAAAATTAAGTTTAAACCTAAAAAGCTGGATGGCACTCATTCGTGAGGCAATCAATTTGATTGTAGGAGACCAAGAAGCGGGGGAATAGGTGAGCCATATTACGACATTTTTGAAGATTGGGACTTGATGGTCTCGTCTTTTAGAACGCAATATGGCATCTCGTTCTATTCTTATGATTTTAAAGATATGAAATGGAAAGAATTCAGAGCTCTAGTCTCTGGACTTTCATCGGAGACTCCTCTCGGACGAATTATCCAAATTCGAAGCGAGGACGACCTAAAGATGCTCGAATCGTTCTCTCCTGGACAACATCGAATCCGAGACGAGTGGCGAAATAAACGAGCGAAACAACGAACACAAGAAGAGCTTGATGCGGTTCTCAAGGAACTTCAACAAGCCTTTTCTGAATGGTAGTAAGAAGGAGGTGGACAAATGGCAACTAAAATCGGCGATGTTGAATTGGGATTGGTGGTGAATCAACAAGGATTCACGAATCAATTGAACGGAATCCAACAAAAAGTCATGGGCTTTGCGAAAGTCCTCGCTGGTGCGTTTGCGGTCAAGAAGCTCATTGATTTTGGCTCTGAGGCAATCAAGCTCGGGTCTGATTTGAATGAGGTTCAAAACGTGGTCGATGTGGCATTCCCAAAGATGTCGAAACAAGTTGACGAATTCGCAAAATCGGCAATGTACGCATCGGGATTGTCTGAGACGATGGCTAAACGCTACACGGGGACATTTGGAGCAATGTCCAAGGCTTTTGGATTTAGTGAACAACAAGCCTATGAGATGTCCACAGCGTTGACGAGCTTGGCGGGGGATGTAGCATCATTCTACAACATAAGCCAAGACGAGGCGTACACGAAATTGAAATCTGTGTTCACAGGCGAGACAGAAACATTGAAGGACTTAGGGGTCGTAATGACACAAACAGCCCTCGATGCATATGCGATGGCGAATGGATTTGGCAAGACGACCGCTGAGATGTCTGAAGCTGAAAAAGTGGCTCTTAGATTCGCATTCGTTCAAAGTCAATTAGCTCTTGCGAGTGGTGACTTTGCAAGGACGAGCGATTCATGGGCGAACCAAGTACGGATCATGAAATTGCAATTCCAATCGTTCATGGCATCCGTTGGACAAGGACTCATCAATCTGTTTACTCCTGTGATTCAAGTTCTTAACTTCCTACTAAGTAAACTCTTAACTGTCGGGAACGCATTTAGGGCTCTAACTGAGCTCTTGACAGGGAGGAAATCTCAAGCAGGTGGTGGAATACAAGAGACCGCTGATGCTGTCGGAAACCTTGCGGATAATATGCAAGGTGCAGGCGGTGGAGCTGGCGACATGGCTGATGCTGTGGATGATGCTGGTGGAGCTGCTGACAAAGCTGGCGGTGCTGCTAAGAAGGCAGCGAAAGAAATGAAGTCCTTAATGGGATTTGACAAAATCAACAAACTATCCGAACCAAATGACGACTCTGGCGGAGGCGGAGGCGGCGGTGGTGGAGGTAAAGGCAAAGGGAAAGGTGGTGGTGGAGGCGGAGGTCTCCAACCAAAAGGTGCTCAAGTTGACATGGGCAAGATTGCCGAAGGAGACAACCAATTGAAGAAATTCTTCGAAGACCTCTTTGGTCGAATTGGTGAGCTCTTGGCAAAATTCAAAGCTGGATTCGATGCTGCATTCCACTCCGAAGGTTTGGAACGAATGAAAGTGGCTCTTGAGAGAATCGGAGCTACCCTCCAAGAAATCTTCACGGATCCACAAGTCGTTCAATCGTTCAACACTATGCTTGATAAGTGGGCATATATGTGGGGACAATTTGTCGGTTCAATCGCTTCTGTGGGAGTGGGGATTGGTGTATTCCTTACTGAATCAATTGCGAATGCACTAGACAATCACAAAGAGCAAATCAAACAAGCTCTTATCAAATCCATGGATGCTCGTGGAGATATGTTTGAAGCAGCAGGGAACATTGTTCAAGCATTAGGTGATGGAATCTATAAGATTTTGACAAGCGAAGGAGCAATCAAAATCGGAACAGCAATCGCAGGGGCATTCATTAGTCTCTACGCTGATATTGAAGAAATCGGTTCTAAAATCGGACGAGATGTGATGAAAGCCATCGAGACGATTGTCACTAAGAACGCTCCTAAACTAACTCAAGCAATCAACACAGCATTGAAGAATATTGCACCAATATTTGAAACACTCGAGAGAGCTGTCGAAGATGTTGGGAAGATGTTTAAACGTGTGTACGATAATAGTATCGGACCATTGATTCTTCAATGGGGTGATATGATATCGGGATTGGTTGGAACAATTATCGATGGATTCAATAATCATGTGAATCCAATTCTTGAGAAGGTTGGGAAAGCATTTAGTGATGTATACGACCAATTCGTGAAGCCTATGATTGACTCACTAGGCAATGCCATTTCGAGCATTGCTGATGCAATTAGTAAATTATGGTCAGCATTAGAGCCTATTTACAACTTGTTAGCTAGTGCATTAGGTCCGATTCTCGGAACTATCGCTGGTTTGTTAGGTGGTTTATTACTTTCTGCAATTGCTGGAATCTCAGTCGCACTAAAAGCTGTATTTGATTTTGTAAGTTGGATTTTCGATATGTTCGGAAATGCAGTGACTGCAATATCTGACTTTGCGGATAAATTGATGACATTACTTCCCGAGGGATTCCAATTGGCATGGAATGACATTGTGTCCATTTGGAGTGGTCTAGGTCAATGGTTTGCGGATCGTTGGAACGATGTGATGACAGCTCTAAGCGGTGTAGCAACGTGGTTCGGAACGATGTTCACCAATGCTTGGAACAGCATCGTGAATGTGTTCAAATCTATTGGACAATGGTTCAAGGATAGATGGAACGATGTTGTGAGTGCACTATCGAACGTAGCGACATGGTTCGGAACGATGTTCAAGAATGCATGGTCTAATATCGTGAACGTGTTCAGCGTGGCAGGTTCATGGTTTAGTGGCATTTGGGGAGGCATCAAGGCGGTGTTCTCGGGCGTGATTGAGTTCTTCAGAGGCATCTTCCAAGGGGCTTGGAACACAATCACAAGCATCTTCTCAACGATTCCAAATTGGTTCAGCAACATCTTCTCAAAAGCATGGGCAGGCGTTCGAGATGTATTCTCGACTGGTGGACGAATTTTCATGGGAATTACTGAAGGGATTCTCGGAACGTTCAAAACGGTCGTGAACGGAATCATCGGAGGTATTAACCGAGTGATTACAATTCCATTCGATGGAATCAATGGAATCCTTGATGGAATCCGTGGAATCAGCGTGATGGGTGTGAGCCCATTTGCTTGGATTGGTAGAATCAGCACTCCTCAAATCCCAATGCTTGCTCAAGGGGGATTCGTTAAGGCGAACACTCCACAACTTGCAATGATTGGGGATAACAAGCACTACGGTGAAATTGTGGCACCTGAGAACAAGATGCTCGCAATGGCTCGTGAGGCTGCTCGATTATCTAAAGATTCGAGCAATAGTGCGGAGATTGTTATGCTTCTTCAACAAATCATTGCGTTGATGGGTTCAATGAACATCAACATCGATGGAGAGACATTCGTGAAGAAAATCTTTGAGATTGGCAACCAAATTCAAAGAAAAACAAATCAACCAATATTAGATTTCTAGGAGGTGCAAGATGGCGGAAATCATAGTGAATGGAGTTGCTCTTGCATCTCCTACGTCTATATCAAATAGCGATGAAATCATTTGGAGCTCTGGGACTGGTCGAAGTGCGAACGGTCTTATGAGTGGAGATGTCATCGCAAACAAGAAAACAATTCAAATTTCTTGGGGAATCTTAACTCAAGATGAATATAACGCCATTAGAAACATCCCGAGTGGGTTCTTCAATGCGGTCGTGCTAGGTCAATCAATTAGAGCATACCGGAGCACAATCACGGGAAGTTGTATGGGAACATTCAGCGATGGCATAACGTACTACAACGATGTATCGACATCGTTCATTGAGCAATAGAGGTGATGAAATGCTGGAAACAACTCAAGAGTATAGAGATGCGATTGTGTCTGATGTCCGAGTGATTCACGCCTCATTCACGCTCAACAATCAGACTTATGACAAAACACATCTAAAGAAAATCGAACATGATGCTTCCATCTCTGGAGGCTCATCGTTCGTACCTGGTGGCACATTTATCAATTCGCTATCTGTCGAACTGAATCAGATAGTTGAAGGAATTGAGGAGATGATGCCATCGACAGCTAGCATCGGAGTTCAAACATTAAACGGTCAAGTGGCAATGTTGCCCCTTGGTCGTTTTTTTGTGACCGAAATCAAGCTCGACCGTAATTCTAAGATTACAAAATTAAAGCTTCAAGACGAATTCGTGAGATTGCTTGGACAATACGATAGCAAACTCTCGTATCCATCAAGTTCACGAGAAGTCTTCCAAGAAATCGTGACGATGACTGGAATCCCTGTGAGTGATGCAATCAATCTCCCAGATGTGTCCATTAAAACCAAATTGGAGAAAACAACATTCAGAGATGCCATCATGTATCTCGCTCAATTGGATGGCACATTCGCACGATTCAATCGTGATGGCAAGCTTGACTTCATCGATTTGAAGGCTACAACGAAACAAATCACGAGAAGTCAATATGGAGCGACTGGATTGGTTCGAGACGAAATCAAGTACAAACTTGGCTCGATTGAATGTACTGTCGATAAGACCAAGATTGTGGCTGGGAATCGTTCGGGGAACAAGATGGTTCTCAAGAATCCATGGATGACTCAACAATTGCTCGATAGATTGTACAACAAGTACAGAGATTTGAGCTTCTATCCTTACGAATTATCATGGCGTGGCGACATCGATACCGAACCGGGTGATTGGGTCTCAGTCTATTGGGGTTCAGAGAATACACGATTCGACATTCCTGTGTTCTCACATCACATCACATTCGATGGTGGATTGAGTTCAAAGACGAATGCGAAAGAATCGGGGCAATCTCAATCACAATACAAGTATCGAGGACCCGTTCAAGAGAAACTTGACTACATTGAAAGCCTCACGACCAAGATTGGTCGCTTGTATTTGGACGAGGCTGAGCCTATCAATCCAAAAGAGGGCGATAAATGGATGAAGCCTAGTGGTGGATATGCCATCATGTATGAACGTGTAGACGGTCAATGGGTTCGTAAGGTAGACACAGCGGATCTAAATAAAATCATCGAGACCATCACGACCGATGAAGTGATTGCTAAGAAGATTAGTGCGGGATTGATTCAATCATTAGAAATCAATGCACGACAAATCACAGCGGGCTCTCTCGATTTGAATCGAATCTCAATCACGAATGGCAGCAAGCCAATCATGGAAGTTCGAGATGGCAAAATCTACTTCGATGTATCAAGTGTCGAGGACTTCAAGAAGCCAATCAAAGAAGTCGAAGCAAAGCTCGAGATGAAGGCTGACAAGCTCATCACAGAAGACCAACTTAAGCATTTGCAAGACCAACAATTGGTGATGATGCAAGAGATGAAAGCGAAAGCGACTCTTGAGACGGTCTTGGAGTGGAAGGCTAAATATGAAGCATTCGTCAAGTCGAATGAGTCAGAGAGAAAGCAAGCACAAGATGACCTTGTTTCACTCTCTCAACGTATGATTGGGATTCAAAACGATTTAGGCTCTATGACAGCTATTTGGAATGCTATCGACCGCAACATGAAATTCGGGAATGAAGGTCTCTCAATTGGGAATCCACAAGGAGATAGCTCGATTCTTGTGTCCGATAATCGAATTTCGATGATGAGTGGTGGTCGAGAGGTTATGAGCATCTCGCAAGGTGTGATTCACATCGACAATGGGGTGTTCACGAAATCGATTCAAATTGGGTACTATGTCGAATCGCAATACAACGTGAATCCAAAATACAACGTAATTCGATACGTTGGTCCGTAGGAAAGGAGGTAAAAAATGGGAATTCAATACTTCGATGGGAACTGGCACACTTACATTCGATATGAAGTTCGAACACTCTCCCAAGACCGTGTGGCTAACGCTACGACCGCACGAGTGAGTCTATACATCGGTAACGACCCCGGTGGATATGAAATCCAATTTGACCCAACCTACGGGGCATACATGGGAGTACAACTTGCAGGTCAAAACAAGTACTTAGAAATTGAGAACCTCTTCATCAAAGGTTCAGAGAAATTCATTGGAAGTGTGGACTTCACATTCACTCACGATGATGATGGACAAGCAACACGCAAGATTCTCTTGTGGTCGGGTTCTACGAGTGGCATCAATTACGATGGATGGTATTTAGGCTCAATCGATACGAGCTTCACCCATAAATTTGAGAAGATTCCAAGAATGTCGAAGGTCGCATCCGTAACAGGAACGAGAGAGCTTGGACAAGAGCTCACAGTCACGCTCGACAGAAAGGTCGAATCGTTTACGCATCAAGTTTGGTACAAAGTATGGGGCTCTGATTGGTACGATTTAGGAACAGGTCTTGGAACGACAGTCAAATTCACTCCATCTCCTGAAAATGCACGAAAGAATGTGAACGTGGCATCGAGCACGGTTGATATTTGTGTTCGAACTTTTGATGGCGACAAGCAAATCGGAATTGATGAATATAGCGTGGGATGGTATATCGGGCTCCCTAGTGGAACACAACCGAGACTAGAGACCATCGAGCTTGTGGATAAGGCAAAAGCAACCAAAGACATCGTGGGCAAGAATACATTCGTCCAAACGTTCTCTGAGATGGTAGGAACATTCAAAGGAATGGAGGGCACTTACGGATCCACAATCAAGACATTCCATGCTGAGGTCGTTGGACAAAAGATGGCAATCACTTCGAATGGTGGAACATTCCCATTCTTCAAAAATTATGGTGATTACAATGTTGAAGCGTATGTGATTGATAGTCGAGGTCTCAAGTCCAATGTTGTGACAGTTCCAATCAAGGTGCTTCAATACTTCACTCCAATACTATCATTTGAAGCTGTGCGAGGTGGTGGAGACCAACAAACGATTGTCGTCCGAAGAACAGCACGAATTGCACCTCTGATGATTGATGGTGTTCAAAAGAACCCAATGAGATTGAAATTCAAAGTCAAGCCGGCTTCTGATGGTTATTTTACGGATAACAAGGGAGGAGGAATTGATTCAAGAGTTATCAACTCGGTTACAAATTCGAATGCGGACTTGTTTGGAACGTTCTCCGCTGATAAGGCTTGGATTGTAGAAGGAACAATCTCAGATGCTTATGCAAGCTTCACATTCACCGCTCCAATCGTAGGTCCCGAAGAAGTGGTTCAATGTAGAACTCCAAAAGGGACAGGATTCGGGAAGATTTGGGAACGAGGCACAATCGATGCGAAGGGTGACATCTACTCTCACAATGAGCTCGTGCAAGTTGGAAGGCTCACTCAAATCAATGGGAAGTCTATCGAACTTAGAGGCTCGGCAAATGATGCTACAAAGACAGGATTGTTCTATGCGTACAACATGAGCGACCTTCCACCAAATCTTGATACTTATCAACGATACGGATATTTGCAAGTGAATACACATCCAAACGATGAGAATTTTGCGATGCAAATCTACATTCCACACAATACTAATGTAATGTACATGAGGCGTAAGATGAACACATACGGATGGCAACCGTGGGTAAAATTCATGCCTAGTGACATTCCTCTATTTGGAGAGTGGAAAAGAGCAAACCTTCAAAGCGGTTGGAGACACTTGAGTGGGGATGATAGTCCTCTCGAATATAGAAAAGAAGGAGACACAATCAGGATGCGTGGAAGTATCGAGGGCGGAAATACAACACAATTCGCCAACATTTTCATTCTTCCAACAGGTTACAGACCGCAACACAAAGTGTATCTACATACATTTACAGGCGATTACAATCTATGTAGTGTAATCATCATGCCATCAGGAGAGGTAAAAGTGGGGAGAAAAGTTGGACAAGATTGGCTATGCTTTGACAATTTGGAATTTAGTATCTAAGGAGAGATGTAAAATGAATTTAGAACAAGCAAAAACTCGTAAAACACAGCTCGAGAGAGAGGTTGAAATCTCAAAAGAAGAGATTTATACATTCTCTATTGACAAATCAAAACTTGAGCAACAAGCTCAAAATTTGCAAGACAAAATCGAATTTAAAAGTCGAGACCTCAACACCAAACAACAAGAAATCAATACTCTAGCAACAGCCATTGAGGTCATGGAACGATGATGGCGGATCTAGAAATCAAGTTACTTGTAGAACATTTACACTCGTTATTCAAAAGTCCGTATATTCAAATTTTATTCTGGTTGATTTTCTTCGATGTAATCTCTGGATACATTAAAGCTTTCAAACTAAAAAAATTTGATAGTAAAACGAGCACAAATGGGCTACTCAGACACATTCTTGTTGTATTAGTAGTCACGATAGTTGCCCTATACGCTAGAGCTCTCAATCATAGAGAGATAGGGATAACCACATGTCTATTCTTTATTATGAGTTATGTGGGGTCGTTGATGGAGAACTGGGAAGCATTGGGCTTACCATTCCCCGAAGCGTTGAGACCATACATCAACCAAATGCGAAAGAATCAAGAAAAGAAAATCAAAAAAATAATCGAAATAGAAATCGAAAAGAAAGAGGATGAATGAACATGGAACAATTACAAGCAACAATCATCAATGGAATCGTGAGCGTATTAGTCGTATTAGTAGGACTAGCATTCACAGGATTGAAAGGGTTTATCCAAACAAAGGCGACAGAATTGAAAGCTAAAACAGATGCTAAGAACTACGAGCTTGCAAAATCTATCGCTTCCACAGTTGTGAACGCTGTGGAACAAATCTTCAAGGATGTGCAAAATGCAAGTCAAGACAAATTCCAAACAGCATTCGACAACTTATCAAAAGAGTTAGAAAAAGCTGGAATCAACTTGGATGATGCATCGAAGAGAGTATTGATTGAATCTGTCGTGAATGGATTCAACGAGTTGAAGAAGATTGAAGGTTAAGAATACGGATCCACAGAGGGCTCATCGTGAGTCCTCTTTCTATTTTGAAAGGAGGAACGTATGGAAAAAATAATCAATAAACATTTAACCATTTCATCATCGAGTAGAGGCGTTGAAAGGTTAGAACATGAGATATATAGCAAAGACAAAGGCACAGCAACGTTCAAGTTCACGACCGATGAACTAACAGCCTCAAAAGTTCTTTGCTTATTTTATTTTAAGTACACGAAACGATACAAAACAGTTGAGGCTACAATCGAGGGCAATACCATTACAGTTCCATTCGATAGCTCACTAATCACTACCGATGAGCCCGTTGTGGGCTATATCTATTTTGAAAAAGTAGAACAATCAATGGATGTTTATTCGTTTGTATTTAACGTAAGAGTGAGTGAAATTGATAGAGCTCAAGAAACACCACTAATCGAACGCAAAACAGGGCGAATTGTGGATGTTGATAGTATTGTGACTAAGCAAGAACTTGATGAGCTATTCGCCAAAATTAAAGCACAAGGTGGAACGTATGACGATAGTGGTTTGCGTGTCGAGATTTCGCAAATTTCGAGCAAAATTGAAGCTTTGGAGCAAAAGACGGATAAAGACACCATCTACAATGACGAACCTATAAAACAACGTATATCGGCTTTAGAGAGCAAGACAGATAATGATACTGTATATAACGATACAGAAATCAAGCAACGTTTGGAACTTTTGGAACACAAACAAAGCGTGAATACTAGTGAATTAGTTACCAAGCAAGAATTGGAATCTAAAGGTTATCTAACGCAGCATCAATCATTGTCTAACTATGCAACAAAGCAAGAAATACCGCAACCGTACAATGATGCAGAATTAAAAGAGCGGGTAAGCCGATTAGAAAACAAGCCGGCTATTGACACTTCAAACTTTGTAACAAATGAAGCATTAAATAGCAAAGGTTATCTTACACAGCATCAAAGTCTAGAGGGTTACGCTAAGAAATCAGAAATCCCTCAAGCTTATAACGATACTGAAGTAAAACAAAGACTTTCAGTTGTCGAGCAAAAAGGGGAAGGCTACGCAACAAAAGAACAACTTGCTTCTATTTCTAAAACACCTCAAAAACTAATCTTGAGCGGGACAACTCTAACATTGTCAGACGGTGGGGGAAGCGTTACGCTCCCAACCACTGGTGGGACAGGCGGTCAAGTCAATGAGTACGAAATCCACGGCACTGGCATGCCAAATGGAAAGGTTACCGCGCCAGTAGGAACTACTTACGTCGATACAGCTGTAACAAGTGGAGCTCTCAAGTGGATAAAGAGACAAGGAAGCGGAAATCAAGGATGGGAAGTATTGACTGGTGACACAGGTTGGAGAACTTTAAATATTAAATCTAAACTCGGAAACTCATATCTAAAAGTTAGACGAAAAAATGATGTAGTTACTTACCAATTCGGTGGGCTTTCTTGGGGTTGGTTCGGCGTTATTCGTAGAGGTGGCGTAGGATACGAGGCACAAGGGAGCGACAAAGAACGAAATTGCTACATTCTAGGGCTTGGTGGTGTTCCTATCGGATTTCGTTCAGAATCTAGCCTTATTGGTGGGATTTACAACGACAAGGGAACACCCTACGGCACATGGTATTTGGGAGGCTATGGCGACAGTAATATGTTACGTTTCCAATTTACTGACCCCGTCCCAACCGACCGAGATATTGGCGACATCCGAGTGAGTTCGATTTCGTATCTCACAAGTGAAGCGTGGCCGGTAACATTACCATAATTTAAGGAGGAATATATAAATGGCAACAGTTAGAGAAGTACTTGATTTTATCGTCTCATTGGCGAAGATGGGACAAGGTGTAGATGCTGATGGCGTATACGGTACACAATGTGCCGATTTACCGAATTACATCTCATACCACTATTTCGGAAAGTGGCTTTGGGGCAATGCCATCAACTTGCTCGATTCTGCGAAAGCTCAAGGATTTGAAGTGATTTATGAAGGACCTGGAGTTGTTGCAAAAGCAGGGGACATCTTTGTGAAGCATTTCGTGGCTAGCGATGGCATCGATTACGGTCATACAGGGCTAGTCATTGAAGATTCAGATGGCTATACACTCAAGACCATCGAGCAAAACGTGGACGGAAATTGGAACTTTTTAGAAGTAGGTGGACCCGCTCGATTCAGTTCACGGTCTTATGATGGCATCGTTGGATATATTCGATTCCCTTATGGATCCGATACGAGCACACCAATTCAACGAGAAGGTTGGATTCAAGATTCTGTTGGATGGTACTTCAAGAACCAAGATGGCACATATCCAATGAACACTTGGAAGAAGATTGATGGAAACTGGTTCAGATTCGACAAGGAAGGGTATACCCTTGACAATAAATGGTATCAAGACGAGCAAGGTCTATGGTATTGGTTGAAGCCTGGTGGCTATATGGCAATCGGATGGCAAAACATTGGTGGCAAGTGGTACTTCTTCAATGATGTCGGAGAAATGAAAACAGGTTGGATTCAATACTTCGACAAGTGGTACTATTGCGATAACGCAAATGGGGACATGGTGTCTAAAGAAGTTCGCAAGATTGATGGTAAATATTACTATTTCAATGGAAATGGCGAAATGTTGGAACGTGCTGCTGTCTATGTAGATGAGAACGGTGCAATGCATTTCGAAAGATAAAAAATGAGCCTACCTTTCGGGGTGGGCTTTATTTTTTTTGCTCAAAATACATAACAGGGGGCAAATAGGGGACAAAAAAATCGCTCGGGTCGTCATTAGTTGTTCTTCATTCAACTTGTGAAGCCTTCAAAAATACTATAATATCAATAAAAACACACTTCTTGGATTTTCTTGAACGTCCTATACTCCATCCGTAACTTACGTGGTAAGGCAGCACGTATCCAAGAACGTCGTCGTTAATAAACACACGAAAAGCCTTGATATATCAAGGCTTTTTCTTTTTGTCTATTTTTCTATGGTTTGATATTTGGGGAGAAAAAATGCTCTGGGGGGCGAATAGGGGGCAAGCTTTTCACATATTTTGTATTGCATTATATACTTCATCTTTCATCTTCTTAGTGATATGTAAGTATATAGATTCAGTCACTTGACTGTTCTCATGCCCAACTCGAGCTTGAATTGAATAGAGTGGCAATCCCATCTCAGCAAGCTTTGAGATATGCGTGTGTCTGAATATGTGAGTGGATATGTTCTTGTCGATTCCCATGCGTTCTCTGTGAGCTCTTAGAAACGTGTTTAGAGCATGAATTGATATTGGTGTGTGTTTGGATGTCGTGAAGATAAAACCTCGATTTTCGCCTTCTAATTCTTCAATTTGAGCAAGAATCTCGATGCATCTATTTGGGAGCGAGACCGAACGGATTGATGCGGTCGTCTTTGGGGAAGTGCTCGCATAAACATCCTTGATTTTCAATTTCTTGTATTCTAGTGTTGAAGATACGTGTGCAACGGGTGGATTTGAATCCAAGTCGATTTTGTCCCAAGTGAGGGCAAGAGCCTCACCAACTCGCATCCCTGTCATGTACATCCATTCGAATAGCATCGCATACCTTAGATTGATTTTGCGAGTATATTCAATCAAACGATTGTATTCATCATCCTCCAAGAACTTGTTGGGGTTCTTTTTAGATTCTGTTCGAGTTTTATATTCGATGATGCATGATTCAATTGGATTCGTCTCTATGTATCCATTTTTGACAGCGTATTGGAACAACTTATTCAAACGTGACTTATAAGCCGATGTTGTTTGATTCGCTAGATTCTTTTGATACAAAAGAAAATCAAAGAATCGATTCAAGTCTTGAGTTGTGATTGTAGTGATAATTCTCTTTGAATCAATGAATTCTTCAAATTCTTGGTATTGTGTCTCAACGGACAAGAATGTGGTTCGTTTTACGTTCTTCTTATATATTTCCTTGTACTCCTCTATGACCGAATGAATCGTTCGACTATCCACCACCACATTCCCAAGTTCTTTTTGGATGGCATTCGTAAGTATCTCTTGAGCTCTCTTCTTGGTCTCACGAGTCTTGTTGTTGAACGTAACTGATTTACGCCTCCATTTGTTATATCGTGGGTCATAGAACTTCTCGCAATAGCGATACTTGATGCCATCCTTCCTGACTCGTTCCTCTATATACATAATAAACCTCCTATAAAAGAACCTTTCCAATTACTGATACTTTCTCAGCATCCACAATCAAATCCTCATACTTTGGATTCTCAGACTTGAGAATAACATTCTTTCCATCACGATATAGATACTTGCATGTAACTCCTTCATCTTCGATTCTGACAATAGCAACTTCACCATCTTCGACAGTAGGTTGATATCTTAAATATACTTCAGAGCCTTTCTCAATTAGCGGTTCCATTGAATCGCCTGTGATTCGAACCAATTCATTTGCACCATTAGGAACGATAGAAGAGGGAAGTACGCCCATCTCTGCATCCACATCATCCACATGAATCATGGATCCGGCAGCAGATTGACGACCACGGACAAGATAAACCACCTTGTCTTCTTGGATTCCATTTTGTTCATCTAATTGGCGTGAGGCGTAGTCGTACACTTTAGATTGTCGGTTGGAGTCTAGTTTGTTGTAGATATCTAACAAATCATTGTTTGATATTTTTATTCCTAGCAAATACTCAGAACTCACTCCAAGAGTGTCAGCGAATAAATTTATCTTATTGATTGGTAGTTGTCTACTTTTGTTGAAATATCTTGATATGGAAGATTTTGGCAAATCCAATTTCCTAGCGAATTCACTCAAACTCCATCCTTTTTGATTGCATAAGTCGATAATAATATCAACAATTTCGGAATTAGTTCTCATGGTTTTTAAACTCCTTCTTTTGCTTTATTTATGCGATTATTATAACACTAATGTTCCCGAAAAGAAACATTTTTTTATTTTTTTTAATATTAAGTGTTGACAAACGGGAACACCGATGTTATTATTAGGTCACGGTTAAGAAATTAGTCGTACAAAACAAGAAAAACAGTCACACAAACGCAACATACATTAGAGGAGGTGATGGAAGTTTGAAAAAGATTTTATTTAACCCTAACCGTTTGAAAGCTGAACGAATTGCAAGAAATCTCTCTCAAGAAGAGGTGGCGATTAAGTTAGGCAAAAATCGAACTTGGTTGGCAAAAAGAGAGAATGGGAATGTGGATGTGGGTGCTGATGATTTAGCAGCTATTGCGACAGTATTGAAAGTTGATGATTTATCAATTTTTTTTACGTAAACCGTTCCCGAAAAGCAACGATTTAAGGAGGGAGCATGAATAAGAAGATAATTTCAAAAAAAGAATTCCAAGAAATGTACCCAAGATACAACACGGAATCCAAGTGGAAGACAATCGTGAATCGAATCAAAGCGAGCGAATACGCTGATGCTTATGTACGGATCTCACGAAACGATGTGAACATCAACATCGAATTGTTCGAAAGATTCCTCGAGCTTGAAGGAATCAATTGGGCGAATCGATACGGGACCAAGATGACAAGAACAGAATTTGAAAGGAGATTGGCATAGATGAGACGAAAGAGAAAAACAAGAGTGCGATTCATTCCATTAATGAGATGGATGCTTCAATGGTACATCCTATCGTTTGGACTCATTATCGCAATGATGAGCATCGTGCTATTGGTTGGGGAGGCGAATCATCAACACACAAATAAAGTAAACCTAATGAGAGAAGATAAATATATCGAGCCTGATTTTCAAGACACATGGAAAGTAAAGGAGGAAAAGAAATACTAATTCATGCCAAAACGAAAAACAAATCAAAAAAAGCCGATGAAACAATCACCGACTTTCTAAAATAACCAACTACATTATAAAAATAAATTAAGGAGAAATCAAACGAATGAGCGAAACAACTAAAAAAGAAGAACAATTCGTTCTCAAAATCTTAGAAGCAGTTCAAGAATATGAGGATGCTGACTTCAATATCATAGAAGCACTTGAAGTAATACTCAAAATGGTGCTTTTTGCAAGAGGAATAGGAATACCAATGTCCGAAGTCATCAAAGATAACAAAAAAGAGTGGGGGATGGATGAATGACAGTAAAAATCAACAAACTAGAAATCGAAAATGTGAAGCGTGTTAAGGCGGTCACTATTGAGCCTACATCAAACGGACTCACAATTCTAGGTGGAAACAATAACCAAGGAAAAACAAGTGTCCTCGATGCCATTGCTTGGGCGTTGGGTGGCAATAAGTACAAGCCAAGCAAACCAGCTCGTGACGGGTCCATGAATCCTCCAACACTTCGATTGGAATTATCGAACGGACTCATTGTGGAACGCAAGGGCAAAAATTCAGATTTGAAAGTTACGGATCCAAGCGGACAGAAAGCAGGACAACAATTGCTTGATTCATTCGTGGAAGAGCTCGCTTTGAACCTTCCAAAATTCATCGAATCAAGCTCAAAGGACAAAGCGAACACGTTGCTTCAAATCATTGGGGTTGGAGATAAATTGTGGGAGCTCGATAGAAAAGAAGAGCGACTATACAACGAGCGAAGAACAATCGGACAGATTGCGGATCAGAAAAAGAAATACGCAGCCGAACAACCTCAATATCCCGAAGCTCCGAATGAATTAGTAAGCATTGCGGACTTGATTCATGAGCAACAAGAGATTCTTGCTCGAAATGGTGAGAACGCCAAAAAACGCCAAAATCGAGAAAATATCGTGAACTCGTTGCATCTCTCAGAAGCTCGATTGAAACAATTAAAAGAACAACTTGCACAAGAAGAAGCGACTCACGAGAGTCTAATGAGCGACTACATCGCAGCAAACAAGTCCATTGAAGATTTGGTGGATGAATCAACCGATGAGATTGAAAGCTCAATCGCAAATATCGAAGAAATCAATCGCAAAGTCAGAGCGAACCTCGACAAAGAGAAAGCCGAAGAAGATGCGAAACAATACAGTTCTCAATACGACAACTTATCAAAACAAATCCAAGATGTTCGAGACGAACGCACAAGCTTACTCGATAGTGCGGACTTACCGTTGCCGGGACTATCTGTTGAAGATGGTGAACTCGTCTTTGAGGGGCAAAAATGGGACAACATGAGTGGCTCTCAACAATTAAGAGTGGCAACCGCAATCGTTCGAAAACTAAAACCAGAATGTGGATTTGTGCTCTTGGATAAGCTCGAACAAATGGACATTCCAACGTTGACCGAGTTTGGCAAATGGTTAGAATCTGAAGGACTTCAAGCCATTGCAACTCGAGTGTCAAGTGGAGAGGAATGCCAAATCATCATCGAGGATGGCTATGTCGTATCAGACACAATCACACCATTCCAAGATACAGAACCAACGAATACTTGGAAGTTTTAAGGATAAGAAAGGAGAAATCACATGAATATAACATCAGGAGTACAAGCAAGAGCCCAACGTGTAGTGATTTACGGGACCGAAGGAATCGGAAAGTCAACACTCGCAGCACAATTCCCAAATCCATTGTTCATCGACACAGAAGGCTCGACATCGAACATGGATGTCAAACGTATGGACAAACCAACAAGTTGGACGATGCTCATGAATCAAATCGCATTCGTGAAAGCAAACCCAACAGTTTGCAAAACATTAGTCATCGATACCATCGATTGGGCTGAATCACTTGCAATCGAGAATGTATGCTCGATGCATGGTAAGAGAGGAATCGAAGACTTCGGCTACGGTAATGGATACACGTATGTGCGAGAAGAAATGGGTCGCTTATTAGATAAGCTTCAAGAATTAGTGGACATTGGCATCAACGTGGTCTTGACCGCACATTCTCAACTTCGTAAGTTCGAACAACCCGATGAGGATGGAGCATACGACCGCTACGAATTGAAACTAGGAAAGAAAACAAGCTCGCAAACCGCTCCAGTAGTAAAAGAATGGTGCGACTTACTTCTATTCTGTAATTACAAAACAATGGTAATGACCTCAGAAACTAAGAAGAAGAAAGCAACAGGCGGACAACGTGTCATGTACACGACACATCATCCAGCGTGGGATGCGAAGAATCGTCATGGACTTCCAGATGAACTTCCAATGGACTTCGCTGCTATTGCACACATCTTCGCTTCTTCATCTCAAGAAGCACCAAAGAAGCAAGTTCAAGAGGTGGGAGTTGGAAAAGTAGTAAGCAAGCCTCAAATTGATGAGCAAGTGCCCTCAGTTGATGAAGTTATCCCAGCAGGAACGAGTGGAACAGAAACTCAAGAAGATCCGTTCCCTCTTAAAGAACCAATCACTATACCAGACTCTATTCCACAATCTTTGAAGGACTTGATGCTTCAAAATTCAGTCACTCCGAAGATGCTTCAAGATGTAGCATTCAAGAAGGGACACTTCCCACAAGACACACCAATCGAGAACTTCCCACAAGAATATTGGGCGTTCATGGTGACGAATTGGGCTGATGTCTTGAAATCAATCGAAAATACTAACAAATAAAAAAGAAAAAGAAAGAGGTAAATAATTATGACAGAATACAACAACAACTTCGAACGTGAATTTGGATGGGACGACACTATCCAACAAGACTCAACATTCATCTTGCTTCCTGTGGGACTCTACGAGTTCACAGTAAAAGGCTTTGAACGACAAAGACATACACCAAATCCACAAAATCCAGGGAAGCTCCCAGCGTGTCCAAAAGCGGTCGTAAGTATCGAGATTGAAACACCTCAAGGGAAAGCAGAATTGAAACACAATCTATTCTTACACTCAAGCACAGAAGGAATGTTGTCAGCATTCTTCGGGGCGATTGGACAAAAACGAAAAGGCGAGCCATTGAAAATGAATTGGCAAACAATCATCGGGGCTCGTGGCGTGTGCAAAGTTGGGATTCGTAAATACAACGACAATGAATACAACGAAGTTAAAGCGATGTTATATCCCGAAGATGTGAACCCAAATCAAGTCTTGAATCGTTCACAACAACCAACACAACAATTCCAACAACAAGCAACTCAACAACCACAACAACAATCTTGGGGTGCGTTCTAGAAGGAGGGACATTGAATGGAATTACGAAAATATCAAGAAGAGGCTCGTGAGTCCATTCAACGGGAATGGGCAGAAGGTCGCAAAAAGACTCTTCTAGTCCTTCCAACAGGATGCGGAAAGACAATTGTGTTCGCAAAAGTAATCGAAGACCGAGTGAGGATGGGCGAGAGAGTTCTCGTCCTCGCTCACCGCTCTGAACTACTAGACCAAGCAAGCGACAAATTGTTCAAGTCAACAGGACTTCAAACATCGCTCGAGAAAGCAAGTTCAACGAGTATCGGCTCATGGAATCGTGTGGTCGTTGGATCCGTTCAAACCTTGCAGCAACCCAAACGCCTCGCAAAATTCGAGAAAGACCATTTCGATTCGATTGTGGTGGATGAGGCTCATCATTGCATCTCTGATGGATATCAACGTGTGCTCTCACACTTTGATAGTGCAAATGTGTTAGGAGTGACAGCAACTCCCGACCGTGGTGATATGCGTAATCTAGGGACATATTTCGACTCGCTAGCCTACGAATATACACTACCTCAAGCCATCAAAGAAGGTTATTTGAGCCCAATCAAGGCACTCACAATCCCATTGAATCTTGACCTTTCAAGTGTCTCGATGTCACAAGGTGACTTCAAAGCGAGTGATGTTGGGAATGCGTTGGACCCGTACTTAGAACAGATTGCAAACGAGATGATGGAACATTGCAAGGATAAGAAGACGGTAGTATTCCTTCCATTAGTGAATACATCCAAGAAGTTCAGAGACATCCTAAATTCGAAGGGATTTCGAGCTGCGGAAGTGAATGGCGAATCCAAAGACAGAGCTGAAATCTTAGAAGACTTTGAGAACGAAAAATACAATGTCTTATGCAATTCAATGCTTCTTACAGAGGGATGGGATTGTCCGTCCGTTGATTGTGTGGTCGTACTTCGACCAACAAAAGTCCGCTCGCTCTATTCTCAAATGGTGGGGCGTGGAACAAGATTACATCCTGGGAAGACACATCTATTGCTGCTCGATTTCTTATGGCATACAGAGAAGCATGAATTGTGTCGTCCAGCTCATCTCATCGCTGAGAATGAGGAAGTTGCAAAAGCAATGGTTGAACGTACTGAAGAGAACACAGGAGCAGAATTTGAACTTCTCGAATTAGAAGAAGTGGCAAAAGAAGATGTCACAGCTCAACGTGAAGAAGCACTTGCGAAGCAGCTCGCTGAGATGCGAAAACGCAAACGCAAGCTTGTGGATCCGTTACAGTTCGAAATGTCGATTCACGCTGAAGACCTTACGAGCTATGTGCCATCTTTTGGATGGGAGATGAGCCCACCTTCAGACAAACAAATTCAAACATTAGAAAGACTCGGAATCATGCCCGATGAGATTGGCAATGCTGGGAAGGCTCAGAAGATTCTTGACCGCCTATCAAAACGCCAAAATGAAGGCTTGACAACACCAAAACAAATCAGATTATTAGAACGTTATGGATTCAGAAATGTAGGAATGTGGCAATTCGAAGCAGCGTCTAAGCTCATCAATCGCATTGCTGCAAACGGTTGGAGAGTTCCTCACAACATCGATGTCCATACTTACCAAGGAGAGTGATTGAGTGGAAGACAACAACTTACTTGAATTATTAGAATACATCGACCCCTCAATGCTCAATTATCAAGAATGGGTGAATGTGGGGATGGCTCTCAAGCATGAAGGCTATTCGGCATCAGATTGGGAGTCGTGGTCGGCTCGAGATTCGGGACGATATCATCCCGGGGAATGTTACAGAAAATGGGATACGTTCCAAGGGACAGGCTCACCCGTCACAGGAGGCACAATCTTCCACATGGCTGTCGAGCAAGGATTCAATCCTTCTCAAGCTCATGATGATGGACGAGGTGCTCTCGAATGGGATTCATCCATTCAATATGACAACGACTACAAATTCGTGGACAAAGCGTGGATTGATGGGAAGGAGTTCCACGAACCACACAATTGGAATCCTGTGCAAGAGATTATTCGATACTTGGATACATTATTCCAATCAGACGACATCGTGGCATACTCCACTCAATCATACGCTAAGACGAACGCAGAGACGGGAGAAATTGAGAAATATCTTCCACAGCGAGGCTCATACGATAGAACCGCAGGAAAGCTCATTGACGAGCTTGAACGATGCGGTGGAGACATTGGCAAGGTCTTAGGCGATTACAACGAGAAAGCAGGAGCATGGGTGCGATTCAATCCCATGGACGGTCAAGGAGTCAAGAACGATAATGTCGCAAGTTATCGCTACGCTCTTGTGGAATCGGACAACATGGACTTAGAAAAGCAAAACGCAATCATGCGAGAGCTTGAACTTCCAATCGCAACACTTGTGTACAGCGGTGGCAAGTCCATCCATGCAATTGTACGCATCGAAGCAGCAAACAAAGAAGAATACAAAAAACGTGTAGATTATTTATACAAAATTTGTAAGAAGAACGGTCTCAACGTAGACGAACAAAACAAGAATCCAAGTCGATTGAGTCGTCTCCCGGGGTTCATTAGAGATGGCAAGAAACAATTCATCATTGACACCAATATCGGTCACAAATCATGGGACGATTGGTATCAATACATTGAAGATTTGAACGATGATTTGCCGGACCCTGAAGGACTAAGCGAGACTTGGGACAATATGCCCGAGCTTGCTCCTGAGCTTATCAAAGGTGTACTCAGACAAGGTCACAAGATGTTGATTGCGGGACCTTCGAAAGCTGGGAAGTCATTCGGGCTCATCAATATGTCGATTGCAATCGCTGAGGGCTCGAAGTGGTTCGGCTGGGAATGTACTCAAGGAAAGATTTTATATGTGAATCTCGAGCTTGATAGAGCCTCATGCTTGCATCGTTTCAAGGATGTATATGCAGCAATGGGAATCGAGCCTCGAAACGTTTCAAACATCGATATTTGGAACTTACGTGGAAAAACAGTCCCAATGGACAAGCTCGCACCAAAGCTCATTCGAAGAGCCCACAAGAAAGGCTATATTGCTGTAATCATCGACCCAATCTACAAGGTTCTCACAGGGGACGAAAATAGTGCGGATCAGATGGCTCACTTCACGAACCAGTTCGACAAGGTAGCGACCGAATTAGGATGCTCGGTCATCTACTGTCACCACCATTCGAAGGGTTCTCAAGGTGGCAAGAAGTCCATGGATAGAGCAAGTGGTTCAGGAGTATTCGCTCGGGACCCCGATGCTCTTGTTGACTTAGTGGAATTAGAGCTCACGGATGAAATCATCCAACAACGATGCGACCAATTGGCTTGCGACATCTACAAGGATGCCATCAATCGTATGAATAGACCGTACATGGAACAGTACATCGGTTTAGATGACTTAAGAAGTCCATATCAAATGCGTAATCATTTCGAGAAAGCGGTCGTGAACATCCAAGATAGATGGCAAACTAACGAGCTTATCAATCGAGAAACAAGCAAGATTCAAACGATGTCAGCGTGGCGTGTGGATGGAACGCTTCGAGAGTTCGCTAAGTTCAAACCAAGAAATGTTTGGTTCAGTTATCCACTTCATATTGTGGATGATACAGGCATACTCGATGATATCGAGTTGGATGATAATACACCAAATTGGAAAAAGACTTGGAAGAAGAATTTCAATGAAAAGATGACTCCAACACAACGCAAGGAAGAACGAAAAATTGCATTCGACACAGCATACTCAGCTCTCAATGATGGAGTCGCTCCAGTCACTTCGGAGGCACTTTGTGAATATATGGGCATATCTGAGAAGACTCTCAAGAGACGAATCAAGGAAATAAATGGGTATGAATTAGATGGCGAGCATGTCGTTCTCAAAAAGTAAATTCGGAAAAATTCCTATTTTTGGACAGGACAAACTCGGTCTTGGACACCGAGACAGACAGGACAAAAGACCGAGTTTGTCCGTGTCCACGAGATAAAAATAATTAACCTAAAAGGTGTACTTGGACAGGACAAAGTCGGAGTCAGACACCGAGTTTGTCCACGGACAGACAACCTATAACCCTAAGAGGGTGTAATTAGGGAATGTCCGAAGATTCGTCCATCGTCCATGATAGGAACAGAACAGGTGGGCTTTAGACTCCGCCCACCATGTCTGTCCTTTCTACCATGGACAAAAGCGAAAATAAAAAAAGAAAAGTCTGTGTGGTATTTCACAAACTTAAAAGGAGAAAAATATGGCACGTAAAAAATCAAAATTGTTGGAAGTGGGAAAAGAGATGCCGCTCTTATATCATACATTTCCAGATGAAGAATATGACCCAACTCAATCACAAGTCCTTCGATGGATTTCAGAACAACCCGAACTCATGGAATGGATTTTCAGACAATTGAAATCTACTGGATATGTTATCTATGAACCTCAATGGGGTGCATGGAGAGGTGTTGGGAATCATGATTGAATTCTTCATTCCCATGGAAAAGATTCCAACAACGACTCACCAACAAAAGCAAGTGACTTGTAGAAATGGAAAGCCTCATTTCTATGAACCTCCTAAGCTCATACAGACTCGAGCGAAGTATATGGCACACTTCTCTCACTTTGCTCCTAAAACGCCTCTACGGGGTTGTGTGAGGCTCATAATCAAATGGTGCTTCCCTCTCAAAGATGGAACATACAACGGACAGTATAAAGGCACAAAACCAGATTTGGACAACATGGAGAAGTTGCTGATTGATTGTCTCACTGATTTGGGATTTTGGGAAGATGACAATAAGGTCGCCTCTAAAATCTCAGAGAAGTTCTATGCGGATCCACCTGGAATCTATATTCGATTGGAGGAGCTCGAATGAAATTAGATTATCACGAATTCATGAACAAAGTTGCCGATTGGATTGTTGAACAAGAAAGTGTCGCTCAAAAGTTGGGCTTCGGTTCGGTTGAATATTTCAATTGGGTCTTCGAATCGAGTGGAAAGCTATGTGATGCATACGAGAATCATCCATTCGTGAAAAGACAAATGCTCATGGTGTTCGAACACATCGATGAAGCCTTCAAGAATCAAAATCAAAAATAAGGAGAATAATTATGGCAAATCAAATCGAAGGATTGAACGGGACTCGTTCAACTTACATATACGAGCACATCGAGATTGTGGAGATTGATGGTGTTCGCATGGTTCGAAGATTAAAAGACAAAAAAATCATTGGACTCAATGCACCAAAAAAAGAAGTACAAGAAGGAAGCTATCAACGACAACGAAGCAAGAGCAAACCAAGGTATCAAGATTTAGCTCTGAAAGAAGAGCTCTCTAAATTCTTCCAAGATACAGGGATGTCAATTGGAGAGTTTGTCAAAGATTCAACTATCATCAATTATCATCTTGTGTGGAGTTTCGTTCACGGGAAAAATCGCATCACATTAGATGCTATCAACGAAATCAAAGGGAGAATAGATGCTTATGGAAGACATTAAAATCTATATGATTATTAGAAATCAAGAGCCTCATTTCTTATTCGAACGCATTGAAGACTATTCAAGCATGAGAGGATATCTTGCGAAGGCTCATCCAATATACACACACCGATTCACGAAACACGTTGAGAAGGCGATGCACTTTCTCACAATCAAAGAAGCGTTGGATTTCATCCAAGCTCACAAAATTGATGGCTCTATCATCAAGGACTTATCTCAAGAAAGACTTAAACGAAAAGCGATGTCCAAACTGTATCTTGAAGATTATGGAGATGTTATCACTTATTTGTATAGTGTCATTGGAAATTCAAGCGATAGGATGCTTCAAACTGCTCATGATATGAACGTTAGTGTGACATCGTTGAGTAAATTCATGCGAGATCCGTATTCGCTCACTTCTCAAACAAGAGACAAGATTGTGGCGAATATTACACGAATCAATAAGGAGGACTAAGAATGAAAGAGAAAACAGAATTCGAAAAATTGATGGACGATGTTCACTACTTGATTGTGGCTCATTGTAAGTACAAGGACATGTCGATGTATGACAGAGCCTTGAAACAGTTCCAAGAAGATATCAATTATGGACAACTTGAAGAAATGAGCTACGATGAACGATTCGCTTTCTTGTTGGGATTCGAAAAATCGTTGAAGGCGATAGATAATGCAATCAAATTAAACAAACAATTGAAGGAAAATCCCAAAACTATTGAAGTGTTCAATAATATGTTGGGGATGAGTAAATGAAAATAAATATCAAGGATTTGATTGAAAAAGCTCGAAAAATCTATGGAGAGCTCGAAGTCGATGGATATTATGGCGAACAATGTACGATAGAAAAAGATGGAGTGATTCTATATCAGAATATAGGTCTTTGGAAAACGTATAGAGAAGTATGGGAATGCAGCAAACGGATCCTAGATTTAAAGGAGGATGAAAAATAAATGAAAACGAATCAATTATGGGTAATTTTTTGGCAACTAATGACGTACACGATTTTTGTGTTGAATGTCTTAGGGCTTTCTCAAATCCATATCATTGTTCCTACAGTCACATTATTTGCTGGAGCAATTGCAGGATATAGTGAGGAAAAAGAAATTTGTTTAGATAATGTGGTGAAGATGGATGCTAAAGAATTTGAGATTTTTTTAAAAAATCGTGAGGAGGAATAAAAATGGAACTAATTATCTTTTTGAAAAATGGAAACACTCTTAAATTTGAAAATGTATCAAACGTAAGATTCAGCACGAACTTTTTTACAGTATTGTGTTTTGACTATGTAAGTGCATCGAATCATAAGAAGAAAAGTGCAGCATTCAATTTTGTGCATCTAGCAGGAGTATCATTCGAGGAGGGCTTGACCGATGTTGACAGTCTATTCAAAGCCTAGATGCATGCAATGTGAGATGACCAAGATGTGGCTCGGACAAAACAAAATCGAATACGAAAATGTGGACATCGAAGCGAATCCAGGAGCGTTCGAACTCTTGAAACATTATGGATTCACATCTCTCCCTGTGGTGGTGATTGATGACGAATTCGAGGACCCGAACAAGACTTGGATGGGATTTCAAGTCGATAAATTAGAAAGGTTGATTGAATGATTGTATGGGCATTGTTTGATTCAGGGAATGGCTGCTACGCTCAAGGAGTTCGAGAACTAAATGAGGGGGGGCAGAAGATGACAATCTATTCTGTGGGATTGGATATCGAGAACAAGAATAATCACTTCATTCACTTGAATCTCGCTGATTATTCGTACCTCTTTGGGGATAATAAGCTCTATGAGACTCTTGACAAGCTTCCTCACCCGGATCTCATCATTGCAAGTCCTCCTTGTGAATCTTGGTCGATTGCATCTCACATGATTATGGGGAATGCTTGTTGGAAACAAGAGAGAGACGATGAATCCTTATTCACTCCTCAAACACCACTTAGTCCATTTACTATTCGAGATTATCACGAGTATGAAAAATATACTTATATTCCCGAAAGACAAATTGTGAAGCGAATCAATGGTGAACTATGTGCTTTCAATTTGATTCAAATTATTAAACGATACAATCCAAAATATTATGTCATTGAGAATCCCGAGCGTTCAAGAATATGGGACTATATTGACAGAATTCTCGGGTTTAAAATCCCGTATGATAATCTAGTTCACTATAATCAATATGATGATTATCATCTTCAAAAGCCTACGAAATTCAAGTCGAATGTTAGGTTGGATTTGAAAACAGGAAACAAACCAAGTGCAGCGGTATTCAAAAACGTAAATGGATACAACAATCGCTCAAATATTCCGATTAGTCTAGTGAAGAGCATCTTCAATCAAATTATTGAAATGGAGGGATTGAATGAAAGATAAGAAAATCGCTGAGATTCGATTCAGAGAATATCCATATTATGACCGTGAAATCACATCGAGAAAATTCGATATGTTATGCCATAGTGAAGAAGATGTAAACTCATGGATCCGTGCAAAAGGAACGAATTCGAAATCGGCGGAAAACGAGCTCATTCGATTTGAAAGTGATAAGTACATTCAAAATCGTCTCTTTTGGAAACGATGTGTGGAAGAAACTCTTGAAGAGCTCGATGATAAACAAAGAGAATTTGTCACAGAATATTACTTTGATGATGTGTACGACTATCGTTCTCTTGCGAAGAAACACTTCACGAATCGAAATGTCATCATGAACGCTTGCAATCTAGCGTGTGAGATTTTACTCGTAAAATTAGGAGAAAAATTTTAGTAGTGACAAGAAACGGTATCTGTCACGAGAAAAACGTGATATATTATTAGTGTGAAAAGGTGTAAGAAACGATATCATCTTGTCATAGTGTGAAAACTCCTTTTATTTTTTTACCTCGGGACCTCCACGCCCGAGGTTTTTTGTTATCGTTAAATATAGAAATGAGGTGATGGAAAGTGACGAAAATTTATGGGCGAATCTATTGTATTGAAAACAAAATAAATCATAAAAAGTACATCGGTTTAACAACAAGAAGTATCGAAGAACGATTCTCAGAGCATTGCAAAGCTGATACAGTTATCGGAGAAGCTATTAGAAAATATGGTGTCGATAATTTTATGTGTTATGAAGTTGATAATGCACAAAGTAAAAATGAATTGTCTGAATTAGAAATTCACTACATCCATCACTTTGGAACACTAAAAAATGGATACAATTGCACTATTGGTGGAGATGGAGTGAAATACGATGATGATGTCGTTGAAGTTTCTCTCAACAAAAAACAAGAACATTTTGTTCGTTATGTAGAAAAAGAAAACGAAAAAAGTATAGACATAAACAATGGGGCGAACATGGTCGTTTCTATCGTTTTGAATTTGGTTAAAATGTTTTTAGAAAGCAATCGAAAACAAGACAAAAGAATCGTGGCTCATCAAATATTGAAATTAAAAACGGATTTACTAAAAACTGTACTTTCTTTTGGAGTTTTGACTTTAGAAGAATTGAGGGGGTGGGAATCATGGCGAAATATACAGAATGGCTAACTCCCGAGGGTTTAATTCTTGTTGAAGGTTGGGCACGAGATGGGCTCATTGATGAGCAAATCGCTAAAAATATGAATGTTGCTTATTCTACGTTCAGAGAATGGAAAAAGAAATTTCCAACACTTTCGGCAGCCTTAAAGCAAGGAAAAGAAGTTTCTGACAGACAAGTTGAAAATGCTCTTTTTAAAACAGCAACAGGATACTACTATCAAGAAGAAACCGTAACAAATGCTGGAGAGATAGTCACAATCAAGAAATACAGCAAACCGAACACGACCGCACAGATTTTTTGGTTGAAGAATAGAAAAACGGAATGGACGGATCGTGTCGATATTAACGCACAAGTGGAAAGTAAAAATAAATTCGATGACATCGTGAACCAATTAGGAGGAAGTGGGCTCGATGAATAGCTTCCCACTCTCTCAAAAATACATCGATTTTTGCAACACGGTTGACAATGTGGATGCGGACTTCCTTGAAGGCACGACAGCCGCTGGCAAGACGACTGTGGGGCTTGGAGTCAAGTTCATGCGTATGGTCTCAAGGAGCAAGAAGAAGTTCCACATCATCGCAGCGAAGACGGTCGGTGTTGCTGAGAAGAACTTAATAAATCAAGACAATGGCATCCTCGACATCCATCGGGATGCTTTTTATTTTGGTAACGGTGATAAAGACTATAAGATTCCTCACATCAAATTCGAGGATAAAATCATCTACATTCTTGGATACGATACGAAAGAAAAATGGCAATTGGCTCTTGGTGGGCAATATGGATGTGTGTACATCGATGAGGTCAACACAGCGAACATCGAATTCGTTCGAGAGGTCTCCGCTCGTAATGACTATCTGATGGCTACACTCAATCCCGACAATCCCGATTTACCTGTGTACAAGGAATTCATCAATCGTTCACGACCGTACAAGAAATACGAGAAGGATGTTCCTCGTGAGATTATGGCTGACTTGAAAGAGCGACACAATCCAAAATGGAGATACTGGTTCTTTACGTTTAAGGATAACAAGTCTTTGAGTGATAAGGATATTCAAAAGAAAATCGATTCAGTACCTCTCGGGACTAAGATGTACAAGAACAAGATTCAAGGACTCAGAGGTCGAGCAACAGGATTGGTCTTCCCTAACTTCGACAGTAAGAAGCACGTAATCACGAAAGCACAAGCAAAGAAATTCAATTATGTGATGTTTTCAGCTGGACTCGATACAGCTTACTCTTCCAAGAGTCCTGATACGATTGCGATGATATTCCAAGGCATTACGGATGACGGGCATTTGGTTACATTGAACGAGCAAGTCTACAACAATGCGGACTTAGACACGCCAATCGCACCATCTGACACGGTCGAGAGGTTCATCGCATTCCTTGACAGAAATTCTAAAGAATGGGGTTTTTGTCGAGATGCGTTTATCGATTCGGCAGACCAAGCAACAATCACAGAATTAAATAAATACAAGAGACAATATGGAACAATATACAACTTTATAAACGCTTATAAGAAAACAAAAATCATCGACCGAATCAACCTTCAAATTGGTTGGATTGCTCGAGGTTTTTATTTGGTCGTTGAAGATTGTGTGGAGCACATCAAAGAGATGAACTCTTATTCGTGGCAAGAAACGAAAGAAGCACCCGAAGACAAGAACGACCACACTATCAATGCGAATCAATATGCGTGGCTACCTTACAAGCGAATGATTGGACAACAGAGAGGAGAAGAAGAAATCGATGGGGCTGGTGAATATGATTAGAAAAGGAATGAGGAGCTTTTTGAGAATTGAGAAAGCTCAACCAAGTGCAATCGTCATCAATGAAGAGATGACATTCGAGGACAATGCTGCAAAGAACCGAATTTGGTATCGTGGTAAGTCCTACGAGTTACAACAACTATACTCTCAACTATCAACGACACGATTCAGTTTTTGGGGTGCACATTCAACTCCAGGACAGGAAATCAGAAAGATTCACACGGGGCTCCCGGGAATCATCGTGAAAGTCTTGAGAGATGCGGTGCTCTACGACATGAATGATTTGGAATTCGATGAATCCAAGTATCAAGATTTGTGGGAGAATATCGCACAAGATAACAACTTCAAAAAACAATTGAAAGAAGCGGTGAAAGATGCTCTTGTGATTGGTGATGGAGCATTCAGAATCTCGTTTGATTCGGATGTGTCTCAATATCCTATCATCGAATGGGTAAGTGGTGAACGGATCCAAATCAAGAACAAGCGTGGACGATTGCATGAAGTCGTCTTCATGACTCGCTTTGACGAGAACAAGCAAACATATACACTCGAAGAACATTATGGATTCGGATACGTTACGAATAAGCTCTATCGTGGCGATTCTGAATTGGACATTCATTCGACTGAATACACTCAAAACATCAACGACTTCACGTTCGATAAGCATTTGATTCTATGCGTGCCATTTAGCATCTTTGAATCTGATATTGAACGAGGTCGAGGCGAATCCATCTTCGACAGAAAGACGGACTCATTCGATGCGTTGGATGAGGCATGGTCTCAATGGATGGATGCACTCCGAAGCGGTCGAACAAAAGAATATATTCCCGATTCGTTACTCCCACGAGACCCACGAACAGGAACATTCATGAAGCCAAACGCATTCGACAATCGATTCATCAAGATAGCATCGGACAAATCTGAAGGAGCAAGCAACGAGATTACATTGCAACAAGCGAACATCCCTCACGAGAGTTATCTGGCAACTTACGTGACAGCTTTGGATTTAGCATTGCAAGGTATCGTGAGCCCTTCTACGATTGGTATTGATGTGAAGAAGCTTGACAATGCTGAGGCTCAACGAGAGAAAGAGAAGACGACTCTATACACACGCAACACGATTGTTGAAGCGTTGCAAGAGTTTATTCCTCGATTAGTATCTATGACAATCAATAGCTTCAACGTGTTGAATCGTAGACCTATTGAAGAAATTGCGGTGAATGTTCCATTCGGAGAATATGCGAACCCATCATTCGAATCTCAAGTTGAGACAGTTGCAAAAGCGAAAACAAGTGGCATCATGTCCATCGAAGCTTCAGTAGATGAGCTTTATGGCGATTCTAAGGACGAGCAATGGAAGTCCGAAGAAGTTATTCGCTTGAAGTCTGAGCAAGGCATCAGCGAGGTCGAAGAGCCTTATCTCAACACGGACTTAGATGGATTCAGCGTTGAAAGAGGTGATGAACTTGCTAGTGAGAATCATGAACAAGAACTATCAAATGAGAACGGATCAAGCGAAAGCACTTCTCAACATGAGTAAGGAATATTGTCCATTTGGAATCTATGCGGTCGAGAAAGAGAATCAGATTGAGATGATGAATTTGAAACCAACATCGAGAACTCAACTCAAGAAGATGATTCGAGAATATCGATTGAAAGGATTCAAGGTGTATTCGAATGGTTTATGATGTTAGTCGAGCATTTGAAAGAATCGAGAATGAATTGCTCGAGTCCATGACGAGGAATCTCAAGAAACACAAAGCGGAAGAAACTGAGCTTGGTATCGAATGGACTCAATGGCAGGCAATCCAACTCGAAGAATTACAACGATTTAAACAAGAGGCTGCTAAGAAGTACGGTCTTGAATTTAAGTCGATGAACAAGAAGATTAGAGAGACCATCGCAAATGCATCATTGCAAGGTGCGAGCGATGAGGAGCTCAATGTGTTGAAGGCACTCGAGAAAGGCTACGTTCTAAAGCGTGAACGTGGTCTGAGTGCTGGATTCTTCCAAACGAATCAAAAGAGATTAGATGCGTTGATGAATGCGGTCGAGCATGACATGAAGACAGCTCAAACCGCTGTACTTCGATATGCGAACGACAAATATCGACAAATCATCTTCCAATCCCAAGTTGCAGCAAGTTCAGGAGCCCTCACCTATGAGAAGGCTGTGGACATGGCAACAAGCGACTTTCTGAAGAATGGATTGAATTGCATCACGTACTCAAATGGAGCTGTCCACAACATTGTGTCGTATGCTGACATGGCTGTGAGAACAGCAAGCAAACGAGCCTATTTGATGGGCGAAGGTCAGAAGCGACAGGAATGGGGCGTGTCCACGGTCATATTGAACAAGCGATTCAATGCGTGTCCATTATGTATGCCATTTGAAGGCAAGGTTCTCATCGATGATGTGTGGAGTGGTGGAAGTTCTAAAGACGGACCGTACCCACTCATGAGTTCAGCGATGGCGGCTGGCTTGTATCATCCTAATTGCAAGGATAAGCATTCGACATACTTCGAAGGCATAAGCTCAAAACCCGAATCAAGGTACTATGAAGAGAAGCCCGTCATCAAGGAACGACAGCTTATTGAAAACAAGCTCAATCATGCTAAACGACAAGCAAAGAGCTATAATCGTTTAGCGAAGAATAGTCTTGATGCTGAGAACCAAGAGGTGTATCGTGCTCGTGCTACTGAGTGGCGTGGTAAGGTGAAACAATATCGAGAACAACTCAATTCGTTTGAAGAAGCTCATGGATTGGAATTGAAAGGGATTGAAGAAAAGAAAATGGAGTTGTATAATATTGCTAGAGATTACAAATCTGTTTCTGACAATGAAATCCACTTATATCAAGAAAGTAGTGACAAGGCTTATAACTCAATTTCGAATGCAAAAGATGGAAAACAAATAAGAAAATCATTGAAAGAGTATACTCTTGGTGGGTATGGAGAGATAAATAAATATAGTGCCGGAGATACTTCTTTTGATAGGTCTAAAGATGTTCAAAACATTTTGAACGGTATGAAACATTTTGAATTAGAAAATGATGTTATTTCATATAGAGGAACAAGTTTGAAATACTTTGAAAAATATCAAATTGGAGATATATTTGAAAGTAAAATATTCTATTCAACTTCATTTGATGAAAGTCAAGCAAAAGCATTTTATAATGACGTTTTTTATATGACAGACGGCGATGCTCCTGTATTGTTGGAAATCCATGTACCAAAAAATACAGAAAGCTTGTATATTGGGAATAATAGTGATTATGAAGTTGATGAAAAAGAATTGTTATTATCTAACAGGTTGAAATATCAATTAAAAGAAAAAATAAATGGAGATTATACAAGGTATATACTGGAGGTGGTTCAATAATGAATAAAAGTTTAATGCCTGAAAAGTTAAAAGAAAGTACGAATGAAACAGAGCGTTTTGCATGGTACCGACATATACCTAATGCTTTAAAAACAGACGAAGAATTCCAAGAGTATTGTGAGTATATGGAAAAAAGAGGTTTACCAAAACCTTTGAGACATACTAAATGTCGTCCGATTTCTGAAAAAATATATAGTCCTTATT
>ERZ773007.135-NODE-135-length-37304-cov-24.318666_pt1 | contig 37304 bp, 55 predicted proteins | sample MGYA00580665_ERZ773007 | MGnify/ENA primary metagenome ERZ773007 (study PRJEB29015, sample SAMEA2738122) | human oral metagenome | biome: human oral; feature: human-associated habitat; material: saliva | place: China | collected 2167 ... | reverse complement strand
GTCAGCCGGGTCAGCCGGGTCAGCCGGGTCAGCCGGGTCAGCCGGGTCAGCCGGGTCAATGACTTCAGCATCTTCAGCGATGGGTTGCCATGCGCCGTTTACCTGAAAATCATCGTCCACGCTGATAATGCAGCCGGTCACTTCATGCTTGTAGCGGGCCATGATTAGGCCACCTTATCGTCATAGGCGACAAAGGCGCTGGCGTCAGTGATGACCCACCCGAAAATCGCCTCAACCAGGAAGGCTTCCATGTTGCGCTGCCACAGGTGCACGGTCTCGCCGCCGTCCACGATGGTAGCCGCGTCGGTAGAGCGGAACGTAATATCTTCGGCAAAGCCGTACTTCAGCTGCGACCAGTCGCCACCGAAAGCACGCACCTTAGAATCTTCAGCTGCGCCTACCTTGCCGCCCACAACGCGGCTGTACGCGGTGGGCAGGCCGTGAATAGTGCCCATCGGCTCGTTGAGCGCAGTAGTGTACAGCGGGCGGCCCAGAGTATCAGTCTGAAGCATCAGACGGGTGCGCAGAGTGTCATCAGCCGCGAAGCCGTCGAAATTCCACAGGTGGTTCTGGTCGTTCACAACTAGGTCGTAACCTGAAATAAGGTCAGTGCCGATACCGCCTGCGTCCTTCTGCGCAGTACCAAGCTCTACACGCTTGGTGGTCTTGTTCACGTAATCGACGCCGGCGATTTCCTGCCCAGAGATAGCGTCCTTACCGTGCAAGATGGCCAGGTCAAAAGCGCGGGTCAGTGCGCCGGCAGCCTGCTCCTGAAGCACATCAATATAGCCGGCAGGATTTGCCATACGGGATTCTTTGTCCCAGTAGACAATGACGGCAGCCTTGATGGGCTTGATGGTCTTGGTTGCCACGGTCATATTCGATACGGGCTTGGGCTTGCCGGCACCCACGATACCAGCCTGAGGCTGCCCAGTCTGCACTGCGACAGCAGAGCCGGTAATCGGCACGGGCATAGTCTTTGCCAGCTTCCGCACCACCGAATCCTGAGTGACCTGCTGAACGATTTCCTGAGCCATCGGCTTAGGCATTACCCCATTCGTTACAAGGGAGTCAAAAGTGGTAGCATTCGCCATGCTATCCTCCAATCATTTTCGTATACGAAAAGCCCCGCCGGCGCCATAGCACCAGGGGGCCTAAATCTAATATTCAGTTTTCCTCTGGCTCACATACCAAAGAAAGCTCGGGCGGCACTCTCGCGAGAAGATTCCGGTGATTCACCCGTACCCTGCGCCAAATTCACAGACGGCGCACGACCAGCAGAAGCACGCACCTCATTAAATTTCTCAAGAAGGAACTGCACACTGGCAGCAATTTCCTCATCCGACTGACCAGGCACATACGCCACCAAATCCAAAGGCAAAGAAGCCTCAGCGAGCGCACTAATTTTCTTTAGCTTCGCTTCAGCTTCAGCCAGCTTCGCCTCAGCAGCTTCCAGCCGCTCGGCGGTAGTGGCTTCGCTGTCTTCCTGAGGCTCTTCAGGCTTCTCTTCGCCTTCTGAGGCCGCCTCTTCCTCTGGTTTCTCTTCCCCGCTGGTATCTGGGGCTTTTTCATCATCCGCCGGGGTGGCTTCGCTGTCTTCCTGAGGCTCTTCAGGCTGCTTGGGCTGCTGGGCATCCTGGCCGGCAGCTTTTAGTTTGCTCAGCTCTGCTTTGAGACGTGCGTTCTCTTCCCGCTGGTTGCTGATTAGCTTAGCTGCACGTGAGGCGTCGTAAGGTTCGCCGTTCTTATCCCAGGGTGACGCCGGGGATTCCTGCTCCTGGCCTGGTGCGCCGTCTTCTTTCGGCGCGTCTTCAGTGTTCTCAGGCTCTAGATTTGCGTCTTTCGGCTCTTCGTGCGGGTCTTTTTTATTCATTTACGCTCTCCTTCTCTCTGCATAGCTGAAGGGGAGGCCCCGCCGTGGGTGCCTCCCCTTTTCTTTCGTGTCTTTATGCTCTTTTATTTCGGTTTCCCGAACATTTTATTCAGGATGATGTAGCTGGCCGGCCCGGTTACTGATGGCAGGCCATGTTTCGTGTATGCCTCTTGTACTGCTGGGCGGGTATTTATTTCTTTGATGGCTGCTGTCGCCATCTTGTCGTATTCCCCGGCCCTGTTTGACCAGTCAAACCGGCAGCTGCTCGCGTACTCCACATAGGCGTCTGCCGGCAGAGGGATTGAGGGGTCTTTCGCCATCGCGTCCAGCGCCCAGATGACGTTCTCGCTATCGCCGGCGCCGTCATGCACTAAGACAGGGCTAGTGAGGTGGGCATGTGCCGCGTCTAGCGCCCTACTGAAATCAAAAGCTGCCTGTTCTGCGAAGCTGCATTCTTCCTTAGACAATTTCATGCCATTTCCCTCCTTTCCCTTCTGGTTTCACGAGCGGGGCACGTAGCCTCACCCCTGTTTCCATCAGATTAGCATATACTCCCACGCCACGGTCAGGGAAGGCAGTGGTGAATTTCGTCCCTTCGCTGGTTTCGTGGAATTTCGCGTGGATTAGCACGTCATCCACGATTTTTGCGTGCACGGTGGCGTCGCCAGAGCGAAAAACGGCGTCAGGCGTGTCTATAGTGCGCTGCACCGCCTGCATTGCCTCATTTCTGCTCCAATCAGACGGGAATTCCGTTTTGTTTGCGCGCCCGGCGCCGGGCCGGTGACCCCCCTTACGCGGGTTTTCTTCACCTTCCCATATGTGCCGCTTGTCCTTATCCGTGAGCTTATACCGGATAGTCTGCCCGCGGGGGATAGGTGGCTCTGTCGTGGGGTACGGAAATTGCCAGTTCTTGTACACCCACCCCGTGTCCTTCTCATCACGTGGCTTGAGAGGGTCAAAGTCTATCGCCCATCCACGCGTCTTGAGAGCGTGCGAGTACTCTTTGAGCACGCTGGCGGGGTCTGTGCGCTGCACACGCTGAGGCTTACGCCCTGTGGCTTCCGCTATTGCTTTCGCCCGCTCACGCGCATACTCAGTGCGTTTCTCAGCCTCTACCGTAGCAGCATCCCACAGGGTTTTAGCAGCTTCGTACTGCTCCTTACCCGGCCAGTCGCTCCTATCGAAAACCGGCACTATCTCGCAATCGCAGAAATCATGGAATCGCTGCGCTTTCTTCGCCCGGTCAATATCAGCCCTCAGCCTAGAGATAGGGGCCTTCTTCTTAGCCCCCTTCGCATGAGAGACAGGCGCCGTGAACATTGCCGATTCCTTGGACGCATAGACCGGCCCGCGGGAGGCAAGCATAATGCAGAAATGACAGTTCTGAGCGCCCACAAGCACCCGCGCCCACGCAAAAGGTTTCCGACGGCGGCCTTTCTCATCCACATCCCCGGTGAGAATCCGCTCATACACCCCTTCACGCGACTCTATGCCCTGCCATTCACTGCGTTCTTCAGCATCGTCTGGGCGCAGCTCATCCAGCTTCACCCGCGCTTCTGCCTCATCCGCATACAGGGCCAGAGCATCCCACGCATCTTCCGCGTCAAAATCCTTCACGCCCACCTCATCAGCGAGCGCTTTCACGTTTTCAACTTGCACTTCAGGGAATGCTGCCGGGTGCTGCTGCACGGTGATTTCTGAGGACGCGATGATGGTTTCTCGCGCTACATTGTTTACAGCCCTGTAGAGCGGGCCGGCCAGCGCAACCCATGTTTCTGTTGGGTTTGCCCTCATTTTTGACGCGAGCACAGTTCGTAGACCTTGCTCACTGTACCCTACAGCATCAGCTGCTATGTCTGGCGTGCCGCCCCCGGCTATTCGCGCTTGCTGCGTCAGGAACCGGCTTGTTCGGTCATGGGTGCGGCCCCGCCATTCTCGCACGAGCTGAAGCAGCACGGGAACTAGGGCTTCTACGGTCTCATCGGGTGTGTCTACCCTGAACCCCGCCTGTATGAGCCTGAACAGCTCACGCAGAAACGCTTTTTGCATTGCTGCGAGCGCTTCCAGGTATGCCTGGAATGACTCGTTTACGGGGTCTGGTGCCATTACCCGAATACCTCCTTGAATAGCTCCCCTCCGCCGGCGTTCTGGGCGTCTTCGTATGCCCGCTGCTCTGGGGTGAGCGGCAGCCCTTCGCGGGCTGTCTTGGCGGTGATGATGCCTTGTGCCTGGGCCTGTAGCAGGTTCGCTGCTTTAGCTGATTGGGAAGGCGTTGCAGGGTCACGCCAGAGTGCTTCTAGCGTGTCTGCTGTGTCGATGGGGTGCCCAAACATTTCTAGGGCTATCCGCATGACTTTTTCCCAGGAATCGCCGAATGCTGATTGCTTCCGCTCTGCCTTTGTGATGAGGCGTTCTTTCGCGGCGCGCATCGCTTCAGCGGAGGCGGGGTTATCTGTTGATATTCCCAGGAATGAGGGTGGTATGCCTGCAACTGAGCTGACCATTTGCGCGTACATTTTCACGCTGTTGATAATCTGTGATAGGTCAGCGCCGGGGAGCTGCCCAGCAGATGAGCCTGACGGGCCTGTCCACAGCAAGCCCATGTACGCTTCTACCTTTGTTTTGGGCTTGCCGTCAGGGCCGCGTAGCGTCTCTAGCCCGTCGCCGAATAAATACCGCTGGGGCATGGCCAGGATTTCCTGAGCCACCTGAAGGTTCGTGATGGAGCGGCTGGCTGCGTCCGTGTATCCTACGATGCTTTTCATCTCAGATACGCCCTTGGTGCCTTTGCTCTTCAGCTGCCCTTTATTGACCACGGGTACAACAGGAATGTGCTTCGTGTTTGTTGCGCCGGTTCCGATGAGGCGGTTACCGTACCGCGTGCCCTCGTAGTAGCTCACCATTCCTGGCGTGTAGTGCGCCAGGTAGTCTTTGCCGCCGCTGCGGTACTTCTGAAGCGCTTCGCTGACCTCACCTGTGCTGTCGGTTTCCACCACGATTTCTTTAGCAGTGTGCCCGGTGAAACGCGGGGTCTTATCGTCCAACGCTCCAATCACGATGAATGCGGAGCCTTGAACCAGCGCTTCAGTGTGAATCTGGGAGCTGAGCGTGTCCATGTTGTTCCGCTCCCACCATGAGCGGATCTTTTTAGGGACTTCCGCATCAGATGCGAGCGCGAACCCCTCAATGTTTAGCACTTCGTCGAGCACATCGACCGCGAGCGCCGGCCACGACACGACCAGCTCTAACACGCGCGCTTCAGGCGGCAGAGAGATACCGATAGCGTCTAGCCTGTGCTTCTCACCATAGTACGCCTCCCACTTGGCGTAATTCGCTGGGGGCGTGAGCTTTTTAGCGAGCTTTTCCACGGACATTCTGGCACCTCCTACCAAACAATGAAGTCTGACTTGTTGTTTCGCTTTTCCCACTTATCGGAGGCCAGCACGGCACGGTAGACCATGCGGGCGCCGATGACGCACACAGCAGCATCAATCTTATTCGGTGATTTGGGTGACTCTTTCTTGATGGTTATACGTCCACGTGATTCTGTTGCGCGGGCGTTTCCAATGTGTTTTGAAGTCTCCCAGTTTCCATCATGAGTGAACTGGCCATCCTTTATTTCTGCGTGGCACATTTCTGCTGCCTCCGCGAACTCGTACCCGTGCGAGCGCATATCCCATGCGATAGGGGCCGCTGCTTTACCTTTTTGCACGGCCCACATTATCAGCTCTTCCTTATACAGGTCTGGCCAGGTCTTTTTCACGTATGACTCCCACTCGCGCACGTCCGCGTAGAAGGCCATGACCTCGTATTTCTCGAACGTTTCACGCACGGCTGCGTCCACGGCCTCCGCGTCTACCACGCCGGTGTTTTCATCCGGTGCCCACACGCCCACTGTGAAGATATGCCCATCTGACATGCAGCAGCCCACGAGCGCCGTATGGTCATTGGATTTCGAGCCGTCAAAGAACAACACAACCTCTTCGCCCTCTGCAACTTCCCGCGCCGGGTCAGCCAGCATCGACCATTCCTGAACTGTAATCCAGGCTGTGTCTACCGCGTTAGGCTGGTTCAGGAAAAACCGGCGGGCACGCGAGACAGGATAGCTCGGTTTCCAAATCTGTTCACGGATAGCCCTCAGATTCGCCCATGAGCAATCCTCATACACGAATTCCAGGCCCTCAGTGAGGCTAATCTGCCCCTTGTCAGGATTATCTGTCAAGGCCGTATTATGCGGTGCTATGCGGGCGTCATAGAGGATTTTAGTTTCACGGATTAGCTTGCCCTCTTCCTGGGCGCACCAATCGTCAAATGTCGATTCGGCGACAGACCCCACGCCCGGCACCCAAGCGTTCGATGTCTCCATCATCCGCCCGCCGGTCTTCACAAGGTTCTGCATCAGCGTTTCCGCCATCGCCGGGCCGCCACCACCAGGCAGCCAGTGCTCCGTCTCATCCGCGACCACAAAGCTTGCTTCAGCACCTTCAGCTGATGACGCTGAGGCGGTAATCTGCATCAGCATCCCGCCGTCAGGGGTCTCAATCTGCGTTTTACCCGTGTCCAGCCCGTACTTCTTCGCAAATTTCGTGCGTTTACCCGCGAAAGCCCGAATCATACGCATTGTGTTGAGCGTCTGAGCCTCAGATGTTGCCGCAATCTGCACGAGAGGCATACTCATAGGCTGCCCCTCTACGCGCTCCCACGGCGGCAAAGACATGTCATTGCGTATCTTCTTCACCCTCACCGGGCCACACAGCTCAGCGAGCGCACACGCCGCCGCGAAAGGGGATTTACCGGAGCCTTTAGCGAGACGCCGGGCCGCATGCGTGTATAGCCATTCGCCTTTCTCATTCACCGCGTACCAGTGCAGCAAGAACTCGACTTGCCCATCAGTGGGCACGAAAGGCTGCCCAGCGTTTGGGCCGTTAGGCTGAATGAGGTTGTCCATCATCCACGCCGCTATGGCCCATCCTAGAGTCAGAGGCGGCACCTCAGGGGGCAGCAGATGGATACGCTCACGCGGCGGCAGCTTCAGCTGCTCAGACGCGAGCGCATCTACACGACTTTGAACTTTTTCCCCCATCGTTCCATTGCCTCCGACTGCGTGCTGCTACTCTGCTCCTCCTCCGGGCGGAACAATTCGATCTGCACGCGGCGGCGGGCACCCTCCGTGAAGAGAAGGTTTCCAAGCTCTGAATATATGGTTTGTATAAGCTGAGCCGGGCGTTTCTTCTGAGCCATCGCATAGGTCATCTGGTCACACAAGGAATAGAGTGTTGCCCAGTCAGTCGATTCATAGAACCGGGCCTGGCCCGATTCTTTCGCGGCGCGCCACATCATCTTTGCCACAGGCGACCATTGCCCGTTCATGCGCGGGATAGTTACCTTACGGCCACCCGCCACAGAGACATTCTCCATCTCAGATTTGTTACGTCGAACACGATTTTCAGTCCGCTTCGGGACAGGGCCGCGAGTACCCACACGACCACCCCCAGCCTATACATCACAATGCATAACTAACCATTTTGGCATCTAGAAAAAACCTAAAACCCGTACAAATTCCTAGCGCCTATACGCGAAGCGGGCTAGGTGGGGGTAGGGGAGGGGTAACCCCTGGGGTACCTCTGAAGGTATTGAAAGTTTATGCATCATTTCCCCTCTTCTATGCATAACCAGGATGCTTTTCTTTATTCCATCCTGCAAGCTTATTTTTTCGCTTTTTCTTCTTCCGCGGTGCCGAACCACCTTCACGCGAAGACTTGATAGCATGATGCTTCTTACATAGCCACTGAAGGTTAGCCAGCGAATGGTCATCGCCACGCACAATGTGGTCACAGTCAGTGCCAGGTAGAACGCACCGGCCCGCCCTGTCCACATGCTCACAACGACCAGCCGCGCGCGCTTTCACATCCGCGCGAATCCTAGCCCAGTCAGACGGAAGGCGGCTCTTACGATTGCTAGTCTCCCAGCCCATAAGAACCGCCTCCCGCATCCCATCGACTGACGCCAATGACTGAACGCTGCATCCGAACCACGCACACCCTGCCTACCTACATCTAGGCAGACTTCTAGTGAGCTCCCCTAGTGTAGTGCACACATCCTACTCACGCAACCCCAGACAACACATGCAGCGCGTGCGCACGCTCAGATGGCGTAATAACCTCCCACATCTCATGCCGCGCCCAGAACGCCCCACAATAGCCGCACTCAACACGGTCAACCCTATCCCCATCCCACACAGCAGAAAGACAAGACCGGCGCACCAGGCCATCCCCATCATCAGACCACACCGAATAAACAGCATACCCACACGACGGGCACTCCTTATCCAACGGAGTCTTCCGCACAGGATGCAGCAGCTCATCAACCCGAACGCACCACGAACGAGTCGTAGCCGCAATCTGCTCCAACAACGCCGCATCCTCCACGTCAGGCAACTCATGCTGAATCATCCTGGCCATAGTCAAGACCCCCAGCAACCTCACATGCTTACCCAACGCTGCCAGAACCCCACGCGCCTCCCCCTCAATAGCGGCCAGCATATCTACCACAGCAAGCGCCAACGGAGTACGAGACTCACCGCGACCCCCGCCACCAGACTCACCCGACGGAACACGAGCCTCATACAACTGATGCAACAAAGGCGGCTCATTCATCGGAACACCATCCACAGAACAAATATTCACCACACACAACCGCTCAAGAGAATGACGCGCCACCATCCTCAACTCAGCGCAACGCACCTCAGCAACATCCAACACACCAATCACCCTTTCAACAGCTCAGACTTCACGCGACCGCTCAACCAATCAGACGGACGCCAAACAGCAGCATCAACACCACACAAGACCAGACCATCCAGCCAATCCCTTTGCGCAGCCGTCACACGACCCCGCTCAGTCTTCAGCTCACGATAAATCACACGACCCTGCCCACGATGCATCAGCACCAAATCAGGAAAACCAGCCGGACTCCTCCGCGAATCATGAGTATGGTAATAAACCCACCCAAGAGCCTTAGCCAACCGGATTACCTCAGACTGGAAAAAAGCCTCAGACCAACTCCCAGCCAACTCTCTCCTAAAGACACTAGAATCCACAGACCCTAAACATCCTTCCTCCTACACCTAGACCCCCTCCTACGCCTATGCCTACGCGAATCAGAAAAAGATTTAGGCTCAACAACAGAAGGCAACGAACAGTCACCTTTATTTTTAAAACGGTTTCCAGACCCTACCCGACCCGGCACATCCAAATCCGATACCGTACGGATTGGGAGGGATTGGGAGGGATTCGGAGTGACTGGCCGTCTCACATCCTGAACACCAGCCCGGCGGGGGAGATCACTCGCTTCAGAGTCAGGGGCGGGCAGGTCTTGGCAGTCTCTAGCACGAAGACTTTCGTCAACAGCGAGCGCACAATCCGCAACCTGCACATCCCCACCCTGAGGGTTCTCAATCGACCCGGTGCCGGCTGTTGTCGTTTGCGCGACGTATATTTTGCCGGGGGTGGTGGGTTTTTCTGATTCTGGTGACAGTTCGACGTGTATGTCTTGTGCCGCCAGAAATTCTACTGTTTTGCGCCCGTAGTATGGTTTGGTGGGCGCGGGGAGTAGTGTACCTCCCCATTCTGGGTTATCTTTTCTGGTTGAGTTGCATGAGCGGCATGCAACTATTACGTCTTGGGGGGTTTCGGCGCCTATGCCTGGGCGGAGGTGGTCATATGTTCCTCCGCGTGCTGATTTTTGGTCTCCCCAGTATACGACTCTGCCGCACCATCGGCAGGCGTCTCCGTCGCGGGCGCGAACAGGGGCGGTGATGGCTGCGTTGCGGGCATCGTTCCGCCGCCTGTTCTCCCATTCGATTTCTTCTTTTGAGCGCATGTGGAAGAAGTTTTCTTCGTCTTCTACGAGCTTGTAGGCTATGCGCCCGTCTTCTAGTTGGGTTTCGGTCATGTATCCGCATACGATGGCGTCTTTTATGAATTGTTCTGTTTTTTCTAGCCCTACTTTCGCCGCGATTGCGTTTCGCTCGATGATGTAGTTTGTTTTCATGGCGGCTGCTTCTACCGCGCAGGCTAGGATGACGCCGAAGAGGGTGTATACGTATTCTTGTGTGCAGTGTGGCAGATCTAGTGCCCTTCTGACGATGGGGTTTTGGGTTGCCGTGTCTGAGACTTTGAGCCATGCCATGCTGCGTTTTTCCTTTGCTTTTACATTTTGCCCCCCCTTGTTGGGGTTTTCTTTCTGCCGGTTTAGGCTGCCTGTTGCAGGTCGATTGGGTCTGTGCCTTCAATCATTTCTGCTGTGATGCCTATTGCGGCGGCGGCGTTTTGGATTGCCTGGTGCTGTTTTTTGGGCGGGTTTTCTTGCGCCCATTTCGCTCCTAGTATTGCCACCATCCGTTCTCCTAGCAGGATGATTGCCGCGCTGCTGATTGTTGTCATTGCGCTGACGCCGTATGTTTTGGTGGCGGCTTGCAGCTTTGCCCATGCGGTGGGGCTGATGTATCCCTCAATGGGCTGCTGCGTTGCGAGCGGGTTGTGGCTGATGCTTTTCAGGGTTTCCCGCCAGGGCAGGTCTTCCCATTTCGCGCCGGCGAAGGACAGCGATGATGGGGATTGGTCTATTTCCCCTTCTGTCATGGTGATAACCTGCTCTACGCCCCTGAGGGGAACTTTATTGCGCTCCACTTCAACTACCACAGGTTTGTTGGCTTCCTCGTCCGGTTTGAAGATAGCCGTGATTTGCTTCAGCTTCTCCCTGCCTATCGCAAATTCCGCCAGCTCCCCGTCAAAATCTACTAGCGGCACGGTCACGGCGGCCACCAGCTTATGCGTGAGGTCTGCTGTCGCCATCAGCAGCTCACCGCTAGTTGTTGTGCGGCAGTACACCATCTCGCACACGCCCGCTGTCTCTGGCTCTCCCTTGACTACACCCCTAGTAATTGGGGATAGGGCCTTCAGGGCCAGGTTCAGCTCTGCCGCGTCTATCAAGAAGCTAGTCATTGTCTTTTCCTTTCCCTATATGGAATTCCCTCAGGTGCTCAAGGGCCATGCCCTGCATCCCTTGGATTGTCTGCTCTAGTGTTTTGTCGCCGGCTCCGTACTGGTTAGGGCCGTATGAGAACCGCATGTTTGGGGTGCATTTGTCGCATTTTAGGATGATGCTGTATCCGTAGCTCCATATGCTCGAATTCTCTTCAAATCGCACTTCCAGCCCCAGGTCAGCTATCATCTTTTCTTCCAGATCGCAGGGCTTGTGCTCGTGCTTTAGATAATGCTGGTAGGCGTCAGTCATGATTTCTTTATGGCTTGAGAGCCATCCCTCATGCCATCCGCAGAACTTGCATTCAGCCCACCATTCCAGCACGTACCCGTAATCCGCGCGCCATCTCTCTTGCGCTTCAGGGTCATGCGGGAATATAGGCTCACATATCACTTTCACGCGGTGCGGGTTACGGCTAGGCAATGTTCACCATGTTCTTCCTCGCATGCTCCGATGCCAGCGCATACGCATCTTCTTGCGTGTCCAGCCTTACCTCTTCGGTTCTGCAACTGCGGCATTCCCAGGCCCATTTCGCGCTGCTACCCGTGTAGTTTTGCTTGTACACGCGCACCCGGTGGTACATCCACCCCTCAGTACTCACGAAACGCCATACCGGGATGTCATCATAGAAAAGTTTCACAGACCCTAGCATGTCCACCCAATCGAGCATTAGCTCTTTCTCCTGAGCCGGCAGCTTCCGCGCCTTCTGCGACCGCTCACGAAGGGCCGGCACAGTAATGCAGTTCAGTGTTAGCTGCCGCTCACCTTCCCGCCGGTCATCCTTACTAATGCGGATTTTCCGCCGGTGCTCTTTAGGTACTCCGCTAATCGTGTGCCCGTGGCCGGCACGGCCAAGCGCTGCATCCACATCAGAAGCAGCAACCCATAGCGTCCCATCAATGTAAGCCAGGCGCACTGCCTTTACCATCCCGCCCCGCGACCAGGCAGGCACCCATAAAACTTTTTCTGCTTTTGGCTCCGTCATTTTCCTTCTCCTTTATCCTTGAATTTCTATTTCCTGCTCATTGAATGATTTATAAACTGGCAAATGCAGCTTCGACACAGCAACCATTTTTTCTTTAACGGCTGTAAACATTTCTTCTCCGCTATAGATGCTGAAGTTTGGAATTTGCATATGATGCACCCTAGGGAATCCGCTTATTTTTATTATGAAAACTTCAACATCTTTTGCTGTGTGGCTAAATTTTCCGTCCTTGTGCAATGAATACTGTATGATGCACACGGGCCTATATTCACCACTTTCAAGAAGCCCTGATAGTGTTGCGACGATTTTCATTCCTGACTTATCTTCACTGTCAATATCAGATTGTTCTTCTTCAAAGCTCAGCTTGTACCTCGGGTCGATACCTTTTTGAGTCATTATTTTCCTTTCTTATTTATTTCCTTCACCCATTCCTGGTAATGCTCCCAGCAAAGCCCACACACTTCGGAAGACTTTCCACACCTTGCGCAAAAATCCAGTCCCAGCTTCTCCCTGCGCTGCTCTTCCCACGGCAAGAAGCCATTCATTCTTCCTCCTGAGAATGCTTACGCTTATGATGCTCCGCCGCGCGCTCTTCCACCTCTTCTTGAATATCCCAAATCGCTAAAGGATTTTCGCCTTTCACTGAGGCTATTTGCTTCGCACCGCACATAGGGCAGTCATATACGACCCTTGTTAGTTTCCCCAGCTCTCGGTTCTCGCTGTGCTCTGTACGCATATTTTTAAGAATCTCGATTTTTTCCATTACGCTGCCGCCCGTGCCTTCTCTTCACTCTCCAAGGCGAATATTGCGTAAAGACGTTTCAGATCACGGCCAGCAATAACCTTGCCTTCGTCAGGGACAATCTCTAGGTACACCTTGGGGCTGTCCAGCAGCTCCACAATCACTGACGCCAGCGCATCGCGCTTCTGCGCGGTGTTCCCTGGCTCGTACTCGATGACCCCTGTACGAGCTTCCTCTAAGCACTTGCCCGTCTCGGTGTTGTACAGCCATACGCTGACGCGCTCCTGGATTTTCTTCTTCATTTTTCCTTCTCCTAATAGTGCTCTGCCAGCTTTTTCTTCAGGTCTTTCTGGCTGGCTAATTCTGGCTTACCTGACTGCTGCTCAATTGAGTCCAGGAAATCCTGTAAATGTGATTCTGAGAATCTTATCTTCTGCCGGGTTTTCCCATTGACCCCTCCCAGGTGGGCTATTTCACCGCGAGATGCCATATTCTTCAGCGTCGATGCGGCATACATCCCACCCAGGGCTTCTGACGCTTCCTCAGGCGTATAGATTCGCTCTCCCAGCTTCATCTTTAGCCTTCTTCCGTATTATGAAGGCCGCATTCTTTGCAGCATGTTTCTATTTCTGCTTCGTGCACGGTGAACCCGGCTTTTAAGTCCAGCTCTTTATTAACCTCATAATCTTCCTGATTTTTTAGGACAGGGTATATTTCCTCAATTTCCCCAGTCTCTTTACTACGCAGCACTGAGATGCTTACGTAAATGTTTTCCTCTTCTGCGTGGAGCGCTATCTTCTCCAAAGTTTGCCCGTTTTTATCCGCCGTGTACTTATCTCGTATTTTCCTCATCAGCGCATAGGCTTTACCTTCGCCGCCCTCTTCAAGCTCTTGTATTCCTTTTAGGACATTCCCCCAGAATTCACTAAGTGCATTGCAAAGGTTTTCAACCAGCGTTTCCCACTCTGTTTTTTCTTCCATCTTTTGCCTTCCTTACACAAACGATGGGGTGGCGCGGCGGCCACGGTCACTGACCCAATCAGCGCGGGCGCGAGCTACATTCTTTTTTTTCTGCTCAAGGAACTCATTCACATTCGTGAGCGTGAAATAAACCATGTTCCAGCCGTCGCCCTCCGCATACGCATCCGGCTTGAGTGATGGCCCGGCAATTACGTTCATATATTTCCCCGTCACATGGGTTACTTTTACGCCGGCACGGGCTGCAACTTCTTCAGGCGTCAGCAGGTATTCCTCCACCGCCTCAGGTGCAGGTAGCTCACCATACAGCGCTTTCCAGCGGCGTTTGAAACTCAATTTCTGCATTTCTTTTATTCTTCGCTTTCCTTCTCTAGGCCCCACATATCAGCTGTAGCGCCATACTTTTTCTCTTCAGCTTTCATCCATTCACGGATAGTCATTGCGACACAGACGGCGATTCCCAGAGTCGCCCCATTTGCTGCGTAAACTCCATGCGCTACAGCCGCATATATTGCCCCACCGGCGAATACCAGAGATGCTAAGCCCCAGAGCAGAGCCGCATACAATTCTTTGATGCTCATTTCTTATTACCTGCCCTACGGTAAGCATTTACGCCATTCACATATTCTTCTAGTGCAGTCTTCTTAGGTGGTTCTTTTGGAGGCCAATCTTCTTCTGCATCCATCTCACAGAACAAGAAGCTTGCCCCTTCCAGCTGCCCTTTGACGTGCTCCTGGATTTTTATACTTATTGGCTCGGTACCGGCATGCATATACTGGACTCCTACCAAGGACTGCTTGTTTACCAAAACGACTAACCCTAATGCGGTTACTGCCATGATTAGCAGCAGAATCAGCGCTGATTGAATCATGTCAATTTCACCCATTTTTCTTCTCCTATTCCTCTTCCAAATTCTTGTGAATTTCTTCCAGTGCTTTCATTAAATCCGCTGATTTTTTGATAATTTCCTGCTCAACAGCCTCTTGTGTTGAAAGACCTGCGTTCACAGTTAGCGCCGCTGCCAGGTATTGAATTTCCTGGTTTGCGTTCGCAACCTTCTTCACAATTTCTTTTACCTCTACAGGCGAATCTCCCATGATGAGGATTTGCATCAGCGGCTCGTGCTTCATATCCATTTCCTTTTCCTTCTTTTTTCCGTTTATTACTTTTGTAATATCACTGGCCGTTTTTAACCATCACCAGGTCGAACCCCTGGTAAAGCTCATCCACCGTAACCCCAAACCACTCTGCGAGCTTAAATAGGTGGTCAACCTTCATATCCGTCTTACCATGACAGATTCGATGCGCTGTCACATGCGTGCACCCTAGCAGATTTGACATCTCTACCTGATTCTTGCCCTGCTCGCGCATTAGTGCTCGGATAGACTTTCCAAGTCTCTTGCGTGTTTCCACTGCTCCTCCTTCGCCTTCCCCTACATCATATTACAACGAGAATAACCGGCGCAACTCTTGCGGCAAATTATTTTATGTGTAATAGTACACATATGGTCAAAATGCAGTCAGCACCAGCGAGCCGCTACAGCGAGCTGGTCAACGAAGAAGTCAAAGCACTCATGGCACGGCGCGGGTTTACGCAGGTAAAACTTGCCGAAGCGGTGGGCATCAGCCAGCCGCGCGTATCCAGGATGATTTTCAAGAATGAATTCTCCATGCCTATCTCCATTCTGGAACGCATCGCGGCAGCACTCAGCGACTCACCGGCTGAAATTCTCCGCCGGGCCAGCCAGGCACTAGAGAAAGAACAGGCAGAGGCCATAGCCTCCAAGGCGGCAGAGATGCGCCGTAATGGCTATGCCTTAGCAGCTAAGGAAGGAACTCTTGCCGATGCACGGGAGACAGACTGTGACTAGCAGCCACTACGACCCGTGGGCACATGCCAGGGAGTTAGGATTACGTGTCCTATGGGGCGACCCCGGCGAAGGGTTACTTGGGCTTTACGACCACGACACGCGCATTATTGTGCTGCGTGAGGGGATGAGTCAGATGCAAAGTCGATGCGTCCTAGCACACGAAATAGTCCACGCAGAGCACGGAGACATGCCGCTGAAGGACGCTGACCCTATATGGTGCGCGCAGCGAGAGCAGCGCTGTGATGAAGTTGCAGCCGGGCGGCTTATTGATGCAGCCGCTTATGTGCGGGCTGCGAAGGTATTCCCCCACTGCCTCCATTCCCTAGCTCGTGCACTCCATGTAACGCCAGACATAGCTACCGCATTCGCCGCCCAGCGGCGAAGATGCAGCTTATAGCCGATATATATAATCCCGTTATACAACCAACCACAAAATAACGCCCCGCCAGCAATATTGCTGGCGGGGCGTTCACCTACAGAAAGTTTCCCGATGCTCCACCTAGTGTACATGACCAAAAGGAAGCCCCCAGGTCATGGGTGAGAACCTGGGGGTAAGAAGGAAAACTTCAGAAGAAGCCCCCCCAGTGTACACGATTTCCCGCACCGCGCAAACCGTTCCCGCAGGTCAGGGGAATAACCATTGCTCCATCAGAGTAAATTGGAGTACGCTTGAATACGAAGGAATACTAGTGCCTTCCTGCTGTTGACACTATCAACAGTGCCGGTGTTTACACATGCGAGTAAATGCGTATACAGTGGCGCACAGATGGGTAAAAATGGGTGAATATGGGCTACAAGAGTTTTCGAGTCCCCTTATCTCCACAAATTTTCCTTGAAATTCCAAGGATTCCAGCCCTTCCTGTTGATATGGCGTTGATACGGGAGGGGTTTTCTATGGAGAAGGCATGGCATCACTGCAAATCCGCACGCAAAAAGACGGGCGCAAGCGATTCTGTGTGAAGTGGCGCGACCCCAAAACAAGGCGTCAAACATCACACACTGTTGACACAGAAGAAGGTGCTCGCGCGCTCATGGCTGACTTAGAGAGGCTGGGGCATGATCTGGCGGCGGTCATCGCTGAGCGTGAGGCTGGTATCAAAGGTGGTATTTCCATCGCTGAAGTAGTCGAGATGCACCTGTCTCAGCTGAGCGGCGTAGAGGCCACCACAATAGCTAAAAACCGGTCGATGGCCGCGCGGCATATCCTTCCCGCTTTCGGCGACACGCCGGCAGCCGAACTAACTCGTGGAATGGTAGTCACCTGGATAACCAATCTCCCTGTCGCACCCAAGACCGCCAAGAATATTCACTCAGTACTCTCTGCTTCACTCGCTACAGCCGTCAGAGAGGGAATTATCCTCCGAAACGTCGCCTACGGCGTGGCGCCCCCTAAGCCGCGTGACGGGAACGACGGCATAGAGCCGGTCTTTATGCCGCGTGTAGAAATAGACAGGCTCATAGCCAGCACACCTGAACAGCTTCGCGGCCTCATGCGCGTCCTAGCCTACGGTGGTCTGCGATTTAGCGAAGCAACCGCCCTGCGCTTTAGCGACCTCAGCATAGATAATGACGGGCGCATCCAGCTCCATATTCGGCGGGCATGGAAGAACACAGGCAAGAAGGAATCTATGTACCTCGGAGTGCCTAAAACTAAGCAATCGCGGCGCATCGTCACACTTTCTCTCAAGCAGTCCACGCTCCTACGCGGGGAGCTGCGCCCAGGCAAGCCTCAAGACTGGCTATTTACCCTCCCAGACGGCGGGCCGGTCACTCACTGGATTTTCCGCGACCAATTCTGGACGCGAGCGCTGAAGGTGGCTGGTGTTGTGCGGTTGCCGCGTATTCATGATTTGCGGCATTCTCATGCGTCTTTGTTGCTGGGGGCTGGGGTGCCTATGCATGTGGTTTCGCGGCGGTTGGGGCATTCGAGTATTAAGACTACGGTTGATTTGTATGGGCATGTGCAGGGTGAGGATGATGCGAGCGCGGCGGAGGCTGCCGGCTAGGTTTTTGTGGTGTGGTTTATTTCACGGTTTTCCAGCTTGTAATCAAGTATAGGAATATCTTAGACTTGATTATGTCAGGGCGACAAAGCCCGGCAGGGAAGATAGGAAAATGAAATGAAGAAGACTTACACCCAAGCCGTTACCCTCAATTTTGGCTACGGTAAGCCTAAATCAATCTTGGAGACTGCTGAAGTCCATGAGGGGTATGAATACCTGCAAGGCATCCTAGATACGATGCTGAAGCGTGGCGATAAGATGAATGCCGTTTACTCCAAGGCTCTTGCTCATGAAGATATGCACCAGACCATGTATGACGGGTGGAAGCACCCTTATATTCTCAGTGATAAGGGTAATAAGTACAAGCAGAATTTTTACAATAAAATTGTGAAGGATTTTCAATTCCTTGTGAAGGCGCGGCATAACCTGGTTCTTGTGGCTGTGCGTGAGGGCTTTGATGCCTGGGAGCTTGGCAAGGTGGACCTGCTCGCTGTTGAGAAGATTCACGATTAGCCCTAATAATTTTGCCCCCTCCGTTTATTCTCGGAGGGGGCTACCTCAAAGGAGTAGTAATGACACTTGGCCCATTCTTTACTGAGCGGGGCGCTGAGCGGTATTTAGGTATTGCCGCTTACACTCTTCGGCAGGTTGCCAGGAAGCATCCTTTGCCGGCCCCGGTGATTATCGTGGATGAGCGGCCCGCATGGACAGCAGGGCAGCTGCGCGATTGGTACGCCGCGCGGCCAGCTCACGGAGGCGACCGGAAATCTAAAGCATTCAAGGACAGGAAAGGACACTGATGTTCTACGAAATTCAGATATACACCAAGAGCAGCATTGGACGTATGACGGTAGTAGATCTACGCATCGACCGGCCCACTATCCCAGAGATTACACACTATATGCTAGAAGCCCTTGAGAAAAACTATGATTACCTCTACTTCCGTCTAGGCTTGAATCGCTACCTCCCCGATGTGCAGGTTTTCCAGCACATTCCGAATAATCGCCCAATCCCTGGTGATGATTCTATCCGCCAGGCAGCCCTTAAATTCTTTGCAGACAAACGTGAATCTTAGTGAGGAACAAACTAATGAACACTCAAATACCGACCATTGCGTGCATGACTCCCGCCGCTGATGTCACAGCAGTTGTAGCAGCACTGCCACCGCGTGAAGTCTTGCCTACTTCCAGCGCGTCAATGGATGACTGGCTACGGCGCGGCGTGTACATCACACCAGCTAGATAGTCATATACAAAAAGAAGCCCTGCCCCAGTCTCATAATTGAGGCTGGGGCAGGGCTTTACTCATCGCCTAGCGCATCCACATATCAATCAAGGACGCCCAGAACCAGAACGCGGGGCCGTAAATATTCATTACACCTCCTCAGGGGTAGTATCGTGGGGGGTGAAATCCCCGCCATTCAGCCCAGGATTCGGCGGAGCTGTCGCCTCAGAGGTGGAAGGCTGTGCGTATCGGGCCATTTCTTCCATCGCGGGCCGCTCAGACTCAGTGACGGTCTTCTGAGCGTCCTTTGCTGCACCCTCAGCGATAGCTTCCATGACCTCGTAAAAGTCCAGGCCAGCTAGTGCATCTGCAACGGAATTCTGCACAGCACCTTCAACGCGGGGCTTTTCACCACGGGTGTAGAATCCAGCGAAGAACACAGCCGCACCAGTGATGATAGTTGCGATTGCAGACTGCACATCGTTAGGGAGGGTAATACCCGCCTGGGATAGTGCAAAAGTCAGCACAGTCATTACAGCGCCGATTAGCAGCGCCGCGCTGGTTGCAGACTTAGTTACATTCCCAGGGTAACGCTTTTCCTTATTTTCCATTTCAGATGTTCTCCTTTTGAGAGTTGATAGTGTTTACGATGGTCGCTAGGGTGGCACTCATCTCTTCCAGCTGCGCCTTCATAGCGTAGAAGTCTCGGTTGAGGCGGCCACGATTTACCACGCCTTCCTCACCAGGCGTCCACAGGTCATAAACTGCTTCAGCACGGCGGGCCTGGCGCATCCACGATGCGGTCTCACCGTCCTTGTTGATTCCCTTACGCCCCGGCTGGCTGTAAGCAATGATGTAGTCTAGCTTTTGCTCGATACGGTTCAGCTGCTCAGCAGACATGTTCCCTCCATTCTCTTTGATTTCTTTCTTTATTTCTTGAGCAACGCCCTTGTACGCGAGCATTGCGCGGCGGGTCATTTCACCCTTATCCCAGCTCCCAGAACACTCAGTGGCGAACCAGTCACGATGCTCCGTGAGCGGCAGAATACGACCATGCATTTTCCAAATATCGGAAATACGCTCAGCGGCAGTATTCATATCCCCATCACTCATACGGGGATTTAGCTCTAGCGTGATACTCTGCGCGTTACCGCGTGAATTTCCGTTTGCCCACGCCGCGTTCGCGTGGTCTACAATGCAGCCAACCACGCCATCAGAGATGACCTCATGCGCGCTAGTTCCCACACTTGGGTTATCGCAGAAAAACCACATGACCTGTTCCCAAGTCTGTTGCCACTCAGGTTTACCCCACCAGTGCAATGTGACATTGGTTATGGTGCGGGGGAAGCCGAACACAGCTGGTACTTGGGCGCCCGGCGTGAAATTTCGAGCATCCCTATTCGTCACATAGTTGTACGCCATATCCTCTCCTTTCTTTCCTATACGCGAAGGGGTGTGAGCAAAACTCACACCCCTTCTTATTCTTACTTTGCTGCGGTCTCACCAGAAGGCGGAGAACGCGGCGGGATATTATCAACCGGGGCTGACCAAAGAAGCACCTCAATATACCGCGACAGCTCATCAGGAAGCGGCGGGGCCGGCGGTGGCCGGCGCGCCAAAATATGAGCATTCAAAAGGCTGATATGCGACGCGGCAATAGACAAAGCAAGCCTAGCCCTATCCTGAATGCTATATGCCTGAGCGCGCTCTTTCCGCGCCTCACTCTCAATGTTTCGCATATCAGCCTTCAGTGTCGCAATTTCATCCCTCAAAGCCGTTATCTGCGACTGCTGATAATCAATTTTCGACTTCTTACGCTGCGACCTCATCTCACCAAAACGGCCAAGCCACGCGAAAAAAGCCGTCACCGCGCCACCAATAGCCACCCCCAGCGCTGTCCACGCCTCAGGAGGCAAAACCATCATCCACCCCCTAGCGGTATTCCGGGCTAATAAATGGCTCCACGTTGGAGTTGAGTGGCGCGCGGCGGGGGTAGAAGTCCACTAGGGGGCGGCCCCAGTCACGCGGTGCCCATTCAGTGAGGTGCCAGGGGAAGTCCGATATGTCGAATGCCTTCAACGGCTCCTCAGGATTGAGGATTTTAGCAATTTCGCCATTCGCCGCCCACGGGTCAGCAGTCTTGCCAGTCGCAAGCATTTCAGGCACCCCAGAGTGGGTGTTGAATGCGTGCACGAAGGCATTGGTATCTGTCCCCACGATTCCGAAAATCTGAGCCGCGACAATCAATATCCGCGTCAGAGGATTGTAGGGCAGGCCCGTTAGCGGATTGCACATAGGGTCTACGTCCTTGCGCACCCGGCCCCATTGCCCGTGTGTGGGGCTATTGGGTGCCTCTGACGGGGGTGCTTTCGCGTCTGATGCTGCGGCGGGCCATGACGGGGTGCCGTGCAGGCGAATCACCCGGCCCTGAGCGTCATAGTCAGCTGATGTTGCGGCAACCGCGCCGAAAGTGAAAGCCAGGGCGTGGTTGATTTTACCCGCGCGCACCTCGTCAGGGTGAATAAATCCCAGGGAATTGTGCATACACGCTACCGCTGATTGTCCCGATTGGGTCTGCGCGGCGGGATTCGTGCGCGAAATGTCCCGGCCAGGGTCATTCACACTGAATCCGCCTACACTCGCCGTGTAGACCGGCTCACCATTAGGGCCTTTACGGTCAGGCAGCGGGCCGTGCACGTCAAAATATTCACGCCAAATGCCAGTGCCCAAATCGTAGAGGGACATGCCCCGGTCGCCATTCTGCGCGGGTAGCGCCCCGGTAGGGAGAGGTATCAGACCGCTAATGATTTTCTGCACAGCCACGGGGCCTTTAGACCCCTGCGGGGTGGGTGTAGCATCCCACCCCACGGTACTCATGCCGTCGCTCTTGCACTCCATCCAGGCGTATTCCGTGGCGGGGTGAGTGGAGTCCACCACATAGGCAGCGATAGGCTGTGTCCCATTGGCTGAGGTATTGAGCGCGGTCTTAGCGCCCCACCCGCCGCCTTTCTGGCCCTTTACCCACGCCGTACCCCACGGATCGGGTGAGTTTTTGTGCATCCACGCCGCCATGCCCGCACTATTCGGGTGCAGCGGCATTTCTGAAACGTCACGGGTAAATACGGTGTTCTGATAGATGGGGTTATCGGGGTGGAATGCGTCAGCCACCAGGGCCGGGTGATTCACATAGGATGAAGGTACCCAAGCCCCAGTGATACGCTCCTTCGCCTGCAGAGCGTATGCGCGCCCGTCCTTTAGCAGCTTACTAGGCAATGTCTACCCCCTCACCACGGCGCTTGTAAATACGGATGCCCTTGCATTCGGCGGTATTGAGGCGGAATCCGATCATACCTGTGACATTCTTACCCGCCTGGCCGTTGAATTTCGACCAATCCTGAGTAGCCTTACGGCCCTGCGGGTGCTGTGCCGTGCGCGGTGTGGTGACAGTATAAACATCATCCACAATATCAATCCTCCATGTGCCCGCGCGCTCAGCCTCAGGGATAGTGAGTACGTCTTTCGCGCCGTCTTTCGTGAAGCCCACCAGCTGATAGCCCGCATCAGCCATATACAGACCCGTCAATGCTCCAATCCAGAACTGCGCTGCTTGGCGCGGGTCTGATTTGCTAGGTACAAAATCAAATTCAAAAGACAGATTACGGGTCTGCGGAAACACCATAGTGATAGTGTCCCGATGCTGCTCTACATAGGTGCCGTGGTCTGATATTTTCCAGGATGCACGAGTGGAGGCGGTTTCATTACGCCCGCGCGCCCACCCGGCCCCAACCTGATAAAAGTGAGCTTCGCCATACCCACCAAAGGCATTATTCAGCTTCTCACCCTGACGCGGCTTATAATGCCCGTATTTGCTGTTATCATCCACGGATGACGTACCCGGCGCCGACGGAGTAAGCTCCTGACCTACAGGCCGCAGTGACGGATCGTCAGACACCCACAGCTCACGGCCCTCCACAGAGCCAATAGTGCTAATCCACTCATACTTACCTGTCGCCACATACCCATCAAGAGCGGTGGCGCTCACAGTGTATTTAGTGAATCCTTCACCGGGCACCTTGACTGGGCCGGGGCCTACCTTATTCCCGTCAAGCCAGTACTGTATGCCCACCTCCTCAGGGATAATCACCGTGCGAGTGGCAGGGTGAAAAGCGGGTCGCTTGGGGATGACAGGGATAGCGTCTTGCGGTTTCCCTTGCACCCAAATTGTGGGTAGCCCGTCCTTGGTAGGCTCAGGCTCAGTATCGCTCATCACAATGTGGTAACCGCGTGCTTTCGCTGCTTCCGCCTCAGACATGGGCGGGGCTGTCTCACCCGGCTCAGCTTCGATGACCCACTGAAGCTTAGCTTTTTTGTCCATTATTATTTCTCCTCAAAAAATCCAATGATATTCAAGATGTAGCGCCCCGGTGTGCGTATCCCATCAGTCTCAAACTGGTTCCCTTTGGCTTCAATCCAAACACCGCCCCCGCCGGGGGTAGACGATTGAACTTCCACGAGCGATACTGGCCTAGGCCCCGGCGTAGGAATCTCAAACATAGGCCCCGCAACCACTTTGCCCTGAGGTACCGTGAAATCCAGGTGCGTAATCCCAATCCCTGTGTTCGGGTCAAAGGTCATGAAATGACGTGCCGCCGCGTCGCCGCCGTCCTTCTTGACTACGGCCCCGCTACTACGCTTCCAGTCTAGAAGGTAGATGCGCACCGGCTTTCGCTCGCTCGCGCCCCCTCCAACAGGGCGGGCTTCAAGTGCTGCGATACGAGAAATTAGTGACGATAAATCAGTAGATGGCAAGGTTACCGTACCCCCATCAGGTGAGAGCGTAAGCTCGCTCCCAGCGATAGAAAGTTTTTGCGGCACCCCCACACCCGGCGCCCCAGGGTCACCCTTCGGGCCAGCAGGGCCAGCAGGGCCACGCTCACCTTGAGTACCCGGCGCCCCAGGGTCACCCTTCGGGCCAGCAGGGCCAGCAGGGCCAGTGTCTCCTTTAGTGCTTGGTGCTGACCACTGAGGCGCGGGCGGAGCTGAGGCGATAGGCTTCTGCTCCGCCAGGTCGATGTCCTTGCCGGCCTCAACGGTGATGTACCCGCCAGGGAAAGGTACGCAACGCCCGGCCTCATCCGTCAGCTTAGGAGTCACCATGTACCCCCACTGCGCAGGCTCTACTCCTTCCTGAGGCGCGAGCAGTCGCACGCCCTCCACTCCACCCCGCGGTGCGTCGCGCAACACGCCCTCCACTAGGTATCCTATGCGCGGCGTGGGGCTATACACGGCGCCGCCGCCCACAGCCCGCGACGTGGGAGTGAAAATTATCTTCCCAGACGCGGGCACAGGCTTCCCATCCTTAGCCTGATGCGTATAAAACCTCGCCATCGCCGTCCCATAGCGCGGCTTCAAATCCTCAGTCATTCACTCCCTCAATTCCCACGAGCCGCGAGCGCTTTTTCTAGTGCTTCTATTCGTTTTTCTAGTTGTGCTGGGGCGGCTGGTCGTGTGGTGTATGTGTAGTTGTCTACTTGGATGTAGACGTTGTTTCCTTGTGGTGATTTTTCGGCGCGTACTGGGGTGGTGTATCCGGTGGCTTCGGCGGGGGGTGTGATGCCTATGGTTTTGCATGCGCTGATTTCGATGCCTTTGTACCAGGCTTCAACGTAGTAGCTCCATCGTGCGCCGGTGCCGCGGCCTCCGACTTTTTGTGAGATGCAGCTGGTTAGGATGGTGCCGTCTGTTCCGCCGTTTGCTATGTAGAAGTCTGCGGCGTCACCCTCACGGGCAGACCCGTGGACTGTGTCTTTGTAGGATGAGGATTCGGCGCGGCAGTTTGTGATTTGGTTTTGGCCCCAGTGGATGAGGTATCCGTGGCCCCCGTTTTCTTGGGCTAGGCATCCGGTGAGGATGCATTTTGTTGCTTTTAGGTAGTACCCGGCGCCGTCTTTCTGCATGGTGCGGTTTGTGGTTTGGGGTGCTCCTGCGTTGATGTCTCCGTTGGCGGGCGTGTTTTCTGGTTGGCCGTATATGGCTTGCCATGATGCGGCGCGGTGCGTGAACCAAACACGGCAATGGTTGAAGGTGCACTGTGACGTGTAGACTTCTAGGCCGGCGTATCCTGCTTGTGATTGATTAGCTCCGCCGATGTTGAGGCCGAAGAACTGGTTATCTGCGCCGCCTGCGCCGCCGGGTACTTTGGCTACGAGTTCGGGGTGGCCGTCTGGTTTTCCGACGATTAGTCCAGCTTGTAGGGTATTGCGGATTTTTAGGTTCCACACGTCCATTGCTTGGTCGTCGCGGCCTATGATGGCTGCGCCGGTTTCCATGTCCCAGATTTTGATGTTGTTGAGGGTTGGTACGGCGTCTGGTTCGGCGGGGCTGTCGCCTAGGTCTGTGTTCAGTAAGATGCCGCATAAGTTTGCGATGGCGGGCTGGTGGTTGCGCCCGGTTTTGTGTGCGCGAATCCATAGGTTGGATACGCCGAAGTGGATTAGGTCAGGGTCTTGTTCACGGGTTGCCCATGTGCCTGTGTGGAAGACTCCGGTTTTTTCGGCGATTGGCTTTGTGGTTGTGGCTATGATTTGGGTGCCGTCGCCTGAGCCGATGACCTGCACGAATCCTTTTAGCTTGATGAAGGGGTAGCTGACAAGGTATTTGCCGGCGGGAATGCGGACAGCGCCGCCGCCGGCTGCTGATGCTTTGTCGATGGCTTTCTGGATGGCGTCTGTTGAGTCTTTCTGGCCGGTGGGGTCAGCGCCGAAGTCTGGGCTGGTTACATACCACTCATGGCCGTGCTGGGCTGCTAGGGAGGCCAGCAGGCCGGTTCCGGTGAGGCGACCGGCCTCTAGGGTTGGGACGGTTATAGTCATTGTGGCTGCTCCTTATACGGTGATTGTCGCCGTGCCGTCGCTATTTTTTGTGACTGTCACGCTGGCGCCTGGCCCTGCTGGCCCTGCCGGCAGGGTCACGGTGTTACCTCCGGTGATGCTGAGCCGGTTCCCTTCGATGATCAGCTGCGGGGCTGGGCGCTGCTCTATGGTCTGCACGCGGGCTGATACCACGCCTATTTTCTGGTCTACGGGGTTTACCCGTGACTCGATTTCATCTACCACGCCTTGCAGGGGCTTCCCGTAGAGCTTGCTCTCTGTGCTCACGAGCGCCACGTTTAGCACGTCTGCCATTCTACTTATCTCCTATTTCCAGGGCGCCTGCCCCATCTCCACGGTCTGTTAGTTTGAGCAGCTTCAGTACCTCTTCGCGGGTCAGTTTCCCCTCATTGCCGGCGGGGCCGGCAGATGTGCCGCCTTGCCATGAATCCCTCGCAAAGTTCTCAGCGGTCACGACCTCACCAGATAGCGAGCGCATAGGCTGCGCGTCTGCGAGTATCACGTTTTGGCCGGCTGAGATGGTGAATGTTTTGACTGGCTGTGAGCCTGTTGGGACGCGGGTTGATTGGATGTATGCTACGGCTGCGTATTCGTAATCGCCAGGGAACGGGGCGTATACTCGGACGCCTTCTATAGTGCGGCGGGCGTCTGAGTATACTTTCCCGTCTGCTATCCATCCAATGACTTCTGATGGGCGGGGCACTGCTGTTGCTGCTGGGCCGGCGCCTGAGGGGATGAAGGCTATGGAGCCTACTAAATCTTTGTCTATTCCGGTTTGGGGTGCGATGTACCCGAATAGCTCATTCGCTGTGGCCATTGCTTTCTGTTTCCTCTGTGGTGGGGGTTGTGCTGTTGATGATGATTGTTGCGTCTAGTAGGGCGTCCCTGAGTTCGCTGTTTTCGCGGGTTAGGGCCTGGATTTTGATGCGCATTTGTTCTGGGGTTAGCTCCACCGTGTTCTCCTATTTGTTTCGGTTTAGGGGTATGACGAATAGGTCTACCCATACGTTGTCTTCGCCGCCGTCGGACACGTTGTTGATGTATACTTCGCACCCGGTTGCGGTTTTGTTTTTGACGGTTACGACCATTGGGCGGCTTGATACGGGCTGCGTGAGCACATATGCGATTTGCCCAATGTCGTTCCAGTTGCAGTTCACCCGGTGCCAGCCGCGGGCGGCGATATTGAAAGGGCCTAGCGCCATGTGGAAGAAGCTTTTCGTTTGTGAGAAGAATCCTTCTAGGCGCATGTTTGTGAGCACACGCAAGCTGTCGGAAATGTTGACGCCTCCGTTTACGTCGATGAACATTCCTCGCATCTCGTATTCGGGTGCCCCGCTGCCGCGCATGCCGATGTGCAAGGCGCCTTGGGGGTCCATCCTGATTACGCCGTTTGGGGCTTTCTGGTCTGCGTCTAGGGGCCTCATCTCAATGACTGATGCCATTGACCCGGTTACCCCACGGGCAGGGGTACTATACGCGGTCAGCCCGGCTTTATCTCGTGCTGCGGTTGAGAATGTCCCTGTGAAGTAGTTTTCCGTGCCGGCGGCGTCAATTTTCACGGTCTGGTCGCCGGCGCTGTTGAAAGCAGCGATGCCGCCGCTGTTTATTTTCACGCCGCGGCGGGGGTCGCGGGCTGTCTGCAACGCTCCTGAGGTGATTATCTGAGCCGCGATGTCTTCCACCCTGATACGCTTAGCAACCAGTTCAGGGGTCACGATACTTTCCACCACAGTTGCGCGCTGTAGAATCGTATCCTCGGTGACTACGAGACGCTTCAGCTCAGCAGACATGGCCCGCACCACCTGCGCTGCAAGCTGCTCAGTGACGTTCAATTGCCGCGCGTCTATAGTCCCTGGGACGATAAGCGAGCGCCCGTCAAAGACCGGGCCGGCCAGCGCCTTGTTCTTGATGCCGGCCACTGCCGCATCAGTTATTTTCTCAGGGGTAGTAGCAGCTTCTACGGCCTGGATGCGGGCCTCTGATTGTGAGAGTGCTTCTTCAGCTTTGGAGAGCGCGCTGCGGGCGCCTTCTACGACTTTCGATGCTTCAGCTATGCGCCGGTCGAAATTCCCTAGGGTATCTCCGTCCCAGCGGTACGTTTTCCCGTCGCTGCTGGTGTATATTGTGGCTTCATTCTGTGAGGCGATTTTCACGCCGTGCGGTGTTGATGCCGGGGTTTTTAGCCGCTCAATTAGGGTGCGCACGGTATCCTGTGGGCGGGTTGGGCGCTGGTCATCATACGCTACCATGTCGCCTCCTGGAAATCTATGGTCACTTCAGATTCTAGTGACCCGCTCATTTTGATAATCCGCATGTCGTGGGTGCCGTCTGGTATGCTCAGCCAGCCGCGGGTTGTCACTGCTGCCACATCACCCACGAAGAAATCCCCCAGTGGGGTTTTCCTGCTGTTCGCGGGGAACTTCAGGGTTACCTGGTCTATCATTTTCTGCCGGGCCGCCAGGGCACCCTCCGCTTTCTGGCGGAGCACAGCAACATTCGCCTGGTCAGCGTCGGACATGACCGCTTCCAGGTACGGGGCGCCCTGCACGATAGCGGTCAGGTCTTCAGCCCACGCTATCGCGGTGCCTTCCCCTTCGCCGGCCCCTGTGCACCAGACACGGTGCACGATGTTTTTCCCGCTGGATGCCACGGTAATATCTGCGATTTCCCCAGCGGCAGCTGTTGTATCAAAATCAGGCACCCACTCCTGGGCAATGAAAGGATACTGCTCAGTGCCGTGCACGAATACCCACTGGATAGCTGTGCGCCCTTCATTCGCCCAGGCCGGCCTAATCATAATGTCTGGGCCGTTGATGACGTTACTCAGCTCCGTCCACCGCTTAGCAATCAGGTTATTAGCCACGTTCCACGCATCATATGTGCGCTCACGGTCTCCTGAATCTGCCAGCGTGCCGTGCACTAGCGGGAATTGCCCACCTGGGCGGTCCATCCCATGCACAGCGAGCGCCCACGCGATTTCCCCCAGGGTGGTTTTCGTGAACCGCAGGTTTTTGTGGATTACGCGGTGCTCGAAGAAGTACCTTACGCCGGCGGCTTTTATTTCCAGGCTGTTAGCTTGCTCGTTCCCCCAGTCGTGGATAGGGCCGGCGATGATTGGGTACTCGATGCCGTCAGGGCCAGTATGGGTTAGGAGCACACCGCCGGTTGGGGGCTGCCAAAGGTAGGCCGGGATTCTGGCTAGGGATGGTTTGCGTACGGTGAGGCTCAGCTCTTCGGTTTTATTGAGCTGGATTTCCCATGATGCCGTTGATGCCTCTATGGGTGCCCCTACCTGCCCGGTGCGGACATCTAACCAGTACAGCGCGTACCCCATTGGCGGCCCCTCCCTCTCTTTTATTCCTTCGCGACGCCTACGTCAATGACGGCTATCTGGTCGCCGGCAAAGCCCCATTCGCCGCCGCCGAACACTTGCCACTTGTTGCCACTCATCTTCCGCTGAACGGTGTAGTGGATGCGGTGCAGGCCCGCCTTGACCGTCAAAATGCGCTGCGTGTCTTCAGTGTTGGCTATGTTGTCGATTGTCCGTTCACGACGGAACTGGAATTTATCATCTATGTATACCTTGTAGACGATTGACCCTCGTTCACCGTTCGGGCCGGCGCCGATTGTGGCCACCGTGGAAGACAGCAAAACGTTGATGTTTCGGTCAGTAGGTACGTAGAACTGGCCCGCGCCGCGGGTAAATACTCCGTCCGTTCGGGCCTCAGATTCAGTGTAATAGTTGTGATGCAGCACCCCGTAGGAGCCTCCCACAGGCCGCGCATACACAGGGTTACCCACCTCTGGGGCCGCACTAGTGGAGCGTGTGGAAGCCGTGATATTTCGCTTGGACAGCATCACGGCATTTGATGGGACACTGGCCCCAATCCCCACGGTCGCGTTGATGTTCCCATCTACCGCTGTGGTGTTTTGCTTCACATAAATGTATTCTTCTCGTGAACCTGTCGCTGGGGCCGGCTGTGTGCTCACAGTCTGAGCCTGCACAGGCACACGTACCGCCCGGCCTTCCGCCAGGTGCACCACGACCGCGCCAGATGAGATTTTCCAGGCCATCGTGGATGTCCCGGTCACTTCACACCCTGAGATGATGCCAGCCTCCGGGTATTCCGCTGCGGTGATAATCTGAATATCTTCCGGGGTTGTCCCGTTCCCGGCAGCATCATTCGGGATACCAAATCCTGTCGCCAATTTTTCTCCTAAATATAGGTGTCCTTGAAATGGACATCCACCCATCCTGTGGACGGCGCGAGCGCTTCCACCTCAACAGTGAATCCTGCATGAGGGGGTGCCTTGTGCCATTCGCGGCGGGTTAATTGATATGTGTGGTCCATACCAGCGATGAGAACCTGCCCGGTGGCACAGTCGATTTCCACGTTCGCTGTGGGGTGCACCGGGTAGGGGTACTCTATGATGTTCCCGCTGGCTGTGAGCCTGAATCCTGACGCCCACTCACCCTGCACAACGTATTTCGGGTAAGCGTTCGCGTTGCCTTCGTGCGCTATGGCCGCGCCTTGGGGGGCTTGCTCGCCGTAGGATAGGACGCCAGCTGGCTTCGGCGCGAAAAGCGGGTATTTCAAGCCGGTTCCCGCGCCTGCTGGGAATATCTGGTATATCCGCGGCTCAGCGTAAAGCCACGGCTCAGGTGCCACAAGGGGAATCTCCACATTGAAGGCCCGCATACCAGACTCATAGGTGTGCTTGATTTCCCCGTCCAGGCGGACACGAGTATGCAGCTCTAGCCCGTAGATGCTGACCGTCAGAGTCCCTAGCTTCCCGTCAAAGAGGATGCCACTGACAAAGCGGTCAGCAATGGAGCGGGTACGGTCTGAATCAAACTCGAAATACCCGCCCAAGGTTATAGTGCGGCCCGTGCGCAGCGCCGGGTTTGACATCATGCCATGCCCCAGCTTCCGCTGCACGTCGTTAGCTTCAACACCGACCCCACCGAACCAACCGTTCAGCCCAGTGAGCCAAAGCTCAGCATCAGACGGCAGCTCACCAGTGGACAGGATGACCTCTCCATGCGCACCAGTGAGCCGCGCGAATTTCGTCACGTACCCGTCATCAGCCAAAGCTCACACCTCCTGACGCCAGAGCGTGCGCGAGCGATTCACCCACACGACGCCCAAACCGGTCAGGCGACATTTCTTCCTGACCCACAACATTCACTGTCAAGCTCCCCCCGCCAGCGAGCGCTGTACGGTTATGCGGGCCGCGCAGGTCGCGTGCTGCTGTTGCCGTGTATGCTTTCGCGGCTGGGATGCTCGGTGACGCCGGGGGGGCCACTAGCTTTGCCATGCTTGACTGCACCTTGGTTTCCATGTCTCCCACGCCAAGGATGAAGCCTTGGCCGGTGTAGATGCCGATTTGGCGGAACACCCGTGAGGGGGAGTGGATTCCTAGGATTGATTTTGCTTTGCCGATAGCGTCGTTCACGGGGCCGGCTACTGCGTTGATGAGGTTGCCGGCCATCTGTTTCACGCCGTCTATCATGCCTTGAATGAGGTTGCGGCCAGCATTGACCATTTCACCGAACCAAGAGCTAACTTTCCCGATGATTTCTGACCCCATGCGCCCTACGACGCCTAGGATTTCGTTAACCTTGCCGCTGATGGCGCTGACAATGCTGTTCCAGACCGACTGCACCACACTCATACACTGATTCAGGTAGTTCCGAATAGTGCTGACGATGCTGTTCCAGATGCTCATGACGAATGAGCTTATGTTGTTTAGGACGCTGCTGATGAACGAGCTAATGCCGTTCCAGACCGACTGCACCACACTCATACACTGATTCAGGTAGTTCTGCACAGTGCTGACGATGCTTCCCCATACGCTCGATATGACCTGCATGGCGATGTTCATTGCGGTACGAATGAAGCTCACCATGTTTTCCCAGGAGTCACGCACATAGTTCACTATCATTGTGATGAATGACATCACGCCCTGATACACCTGGTTCCAGATGTCACTGACTATCTGGATGATGGGGGATAGGAATGTTGTGACGCTCGTGAGGATGTTGTTCCAGGCGGTGGTCACGAAATTGACAATGTTATTCCAAACTGATGTCCAGAATTCTATGACTGGTGTCATGACTGCCTGGATACCCTCAAAGAGTAGGATTCCCACGGCTAGGACTGCGACCGCGATAGCCTGCCCTACGCCGGTTACGATTTCGACCATCCTGTTCCAGGAGTCCGTGAAATACTGCACAATTGGCGTGAAGAAGTTTGTTACACCTTCCACGATGGCCTGCCATACGGCCTGAGCGGCGGTGAATATCAAGTTCCACCCGTCAGTCCACATCTGGGAAAGTACCTGAATTCCTGTGGTTAAGGCCTGACCTATCTGTGTAAACAGGTCAGTGAACCCTGAGACTAACCCGTTCCACCACTCGGTGAATCCACTCCCCAGGTCACTCAACCATCCCATAAATCCTTCCCAGATGGCTTGCACGGCCTGGATGGACTCATTCATTCGAGTGTCAAAATCTGGTAGCCCTAATACCTCAGCGAGACGGTTGTAAATCTGCTTGACCTGGTTGAAGAGGCCCGTGAAGATGCCTACAACAGCATCCACGACGCCTTTCACGACATCCTGGCAGCCCTGCCACGCTTTATTCCAGTCTCCGGTGATCACGCCCGCCACGATTTCGACAACGCCCTTTACGACCTCAGCAACACCCTTTAGAGCATCCATCAGGCCACGGATAACAGGCATTGCCGTGTCGATAGCGAGCTTCAGCACCTCACCTAGCACCTGGAACACAGGCGCCAGCTCTTCAATTACAGGCTTCAAGCCCTCACCCAAAGCCTGGATGAGCGGCTGCACAGCTTCCAGCACGACCTGCAACAGCGGAGCGACCACCTGAAGCGCAGCGCCAAGTAGCGGCCCAATCACGGACGCTAAAGTGCCTATCGTAGACCCCAGCTCACCAAGAGCAGGCCCCACAGCAGGGATACCCTGCGCCAGGCCCTCCACGCCCTTCTTTATCCCGTCGAACATCTCTCGGATACCCTGAGATACCGCAGGATTAGAAACGACCCTAGAAAGAGCGTCAGCGAGCGTACCGACTGCTGAGCCGGCGGCCTCCATTGCGCCCCCCAGGGCCGGGGCAACATCCCCCAGCGACTTCATCAGGTTCCCGATGCCCGGCGTCAGGTTGTCCACGGCACGGCGGGCTGACTCGAAGACCGCTATCAGCGCGGCCTGCCCAGCATCAGAGTTCAGGGCCTCTTTGACCCTGCCCAGCACCTCAGCCAGGGTATGCAGCGGGGCGCCGCCGGCAGCTGTAGCTGCACCTGCTACGGCACCGATAATCCCTGCCAGGTTCCCCAGCACACCGCCCAGGTCACGGCAGGTCTGGAAAGCTACCTGCATGGCCTGTTCAAAAGACCCGTCGATAGCCCACTCATGGAAAGCCTCTGAGAACTGGTTAAACCCATCCGCCAGCAGCGGCAGGTATTGAGCGCCGGTCTGAGACATGCTGATAATCGCTGCGATGAAATCGCCAATACCCTCACCAGCAATATTTACGGCGTCCGCGACCTGCTGGAAGATAAACCCCAGGGCCGGGGCGGAAGCCTGCATAGATGACGATATAGACCGTGCCCAGTCCGTGAATTGCAGGGAGATTTCTCCCAGCCCAGCCTTCAGAGTAGGCATCAGGTTATAGACCATTTCACGGATTGGCTGTGCCGCCGTATTCCAGAAATTCCCCGTGATAGTGTTCTTCAAATCCGCGAATGCAGGCCCCAAATCCGCCAAGCGGTTCTTCGCATCAGAGAGCACCGTAATCAGAACACCCAAACCAGATGCCGCGCCCAAAAAAAGACCCGGTATCGCCAGAGCCGCCGGGCCAATAGAGAAAAGCGCAGACCCCACAGAAAATAGCGACTGAGCCGATGTCAAAGCAACAGCAGAAAGCGAACCCATCGCCAGACCCACACCCGCTATCTTCGGCACCATCGTGTCCAGATTCGTCAAGAACCCCTTCACAGATGAACCGAAATTCTGAAGCACCCGCCCACCAGACAACGCCGCGAGCGCTGTTGTTACTGAAGCGAGCGCACTCGTGTTCAGCACCGGTGTTATGTTCACGGTGCGGGGGCGGGCTAGGGCTGCTAGGCGGGCTGATGCTAGTCCAGTGTCCGCGTCAGCGTTCACGGTGGCTTTGCGCCCGTCAGAGAGGTTGTCCAGGTCTCGCTTTGCTTTTCCTGTGTCCGCGTCAGCGTTCACGGTGGCTTTGCGTGGCCGTATGAGTTCCATGAGTGCGCGGGCTGCTTTCGCCACATCCGCATCTGCCACTATTTCCGCTTTTTTGCCTGTGGTGAGGCGTTCCAGCTGGCGAACGGCTTTCGCCACATCCGCGTCTACATTCACGGTTGCTGTTGCGGTCAGCCGCTCTAGCTGGGCTTTGATTTTCGCGAGTTCTTCGCGGTCTATGGTGGGGATGATGCGAACCATACCGCGGGTGTTTTTCTCGATGCGTTCCAGAGCGACCTTCAGGTTCTCCCTGAACTGGCTCGTGTCTGGGAACACTTTGATACTTATTTTCCCTAGCGCCATGCCGCGCCCCCCCCCTATTTAGTTTGAGATTGAGTTGAAAAATGCTGCTAGGTCTGATGCTGTCGCGTTCTCTTGGGTTGGTTTCTTCTGCTGCTTTGGCTGTGGCGGGGTTATCCGCTCTTCTGCCGTGAGCTTTTTACCCTTTATCTGAGTGTTCGCGGCGTTCACGAGTGCGGCTGTGAGGTATTCGTTTACTCCCCACCCGAATAGGTCAGGGTTTCCTAGCAGCTCGGCACGGAATGTCGATGTGGGGTCTTGCTTTAAGCGCTCCACCAAAGCGTATGCTCGGCGTACCTGCCTGCTAGTCGCCAGCTCTTCTACTTTTATCCCAAGCATGAAAAGCTCGGCGTCTAGAGACGGGTACATGTCGCATGTGCGGTGAAGCGCTTCTATTCCCCCAACAATGCCAAGTATGAGAAGACAAGGACGAATGCGCGGTTCATTCCGCCTTCGCCACACGTGAATTCCTCAAATTCTGCCGTGTCTACTGCGAACCTCTCGCCCACGTAATCAATCATGTCTGCGAGCGCGTCGAAATCAATTTTTTCTAGTGCTTCGGCGGGGTTGTCCAGGTCGATGTTTTGCATGCCGCCTAGTGAGTCTGAGAGTTTCGCGGCGCGGGCTAGGAGGCGTGCCTGGTCTGATCCTTTGATGCTGCCGGCAGGGCGGAGCAATTCGTGGCCGGGTACTTCCTCGAAGTTTACTTTCTCGGTGGTTTCTTGGGCAGCTTTTTTGTTAGCCATTGGTGTTTTCTCCTTCAGGGGTTTTGGTTCCCCGCCGGCAGGTGTTTGCCGGCGGGGTTTATTGGTTTAGTCCAGTTGGGGTTTACCCGCCGGGTACGCCGGCGGCTGCGGGCTTCTTGTACTCGCGCGGCTCCCAAATCTCGAAAAGCTTGTTGTCCTTATCGGGTAGGGCCGCAATCTTCACGGGGATTTCCGCGAATTCATCCACGCCAAAGGTGGGGATGGTGCCGGCCAGCGTGGTTTTGTAGAACCCGAAGGCGTCTAGCAGCGTCCCATCCTCAGTGATGATGAGGAATTTCTTTGTCGATTCCAAAACCTTGTTTTCAGCAGTGTATGACTTCGTGTCTTCGTTCCACTTGCCGGCAGGGAATGCCAGCTCAAAAGTCTCACGAGAGAAGTTCACGCTGTTTACGGTGCCGGTGATTTCGCGGTCGGTACGCTTCGACTTCGCCTTTTTCCGGTCAAAGGTATCCTTGAATTCGACTTCGCCGCCTTCCACGTCAAATTCAATGACGTTTTCAGCCGAGGTGTCACCAATCCAGGTGAACTGGCCGTAAGTCGTTGGGTCGCCGAACTTGAAATTCTCAATGGTCGGCCAGGGCGTGTCCAGAGGCGCAACCAGCACGTGCCCTGCCCCGGTGATGAATAGCTTGGAGTCTTCAATCTTTAAGGCCAAGACTATCCCCTTTCTTATTTGCCGCGGCGCGCGGTTACCCTACACGCCGCTGAATACTGATCAATGTTTGCCCCGCTGACCTGCGTGAGTGCCACTGATATAGGCTCTTGGGTCAGGGTCACCCGGTTTATCCACCCGGCACCCGGTTCCGGTTCAGCTCCCACACCGGCCATGAGCGCCGCAAGGGCCGCATCGCAGGCGTCATGCGCATCTACACGAGAAACAGCGAGCGCGGTTAGTGTCACGTCCGCCGTGGTTCCCCGGCCAGGCCGGGGGGCGTTTGCCACACTGGACTGTCCCACCAGCTCGTACACAATCGCGGGGAGCCGGCGGGGGTCTAGCGTGTCCGTGAGCGTTCCCTGGTTGACGTTCTCGAATCTCTCTGAGAGCGCCTGGTAAATCAGGGCCGCGATGTCTATAGTCACCACTAGTCAAGCTTCCTTTTCGTCTTAGCGAATGTATGAGCGCCTGGCACATACTTCCCTGCTGGCGTTAGGTGCCCGTACTCGATGGACAGCGCGGCCGGGTCGTTAGAGTAGATAACCTGGTCGCTAACCCCTTGGGGGGTCACGGTTGTTTGCCTCTTGATAGAGCTTTTGAACTGCCCGTGCCGGTACGGTGCGAGCGCTTTCGCGGTTTTCTCTACCTTCGCGGCTAGGGAATCAAATTCAGGGTCTTCAGAGGCAATAATCGCTGCTTCTAGCTCAACTGCTTTATAGACCTCAGCCACTATTTCACCTCCGAATCGTAGGAGACAGCTACTATTTTTGTGTGCCCGGTTGTGCCTGACATCCTGGACATTAGAGGCTCCCCGCGCTGCTCAAAGCTTTTGCCATCGATGACGATTCGCGAGTACGGGCCGCCCTCCCAAGGGATGCCGCCGTGCTCGCTGGCCCAGTACTTGATGCGGTACGCGGTTACTGTGGTTGAACCGCTCAGCGCTAGGGCTTCCTCAGCGCTGAGCGGCTGCACATTACATTGGTATGTGATAGGTGTGTCGCTGAGCTGATAGACTGTTTCGCCGTACTTATCGCGGGTTTTCTTCCGCTGGTACACCTGCACGGTGTGCCTGCCTTTTCGTATCTCACTCATGGCCTGCACACCTCTAATCGCCTATATCCGTTGAGAAGAAGTCAGGTGCCCCGAACTGGTACTGAAATGCAAGGTCAGGGCGGGCGGTACCGTAGCGTGAAGCCGCGTAAGCGTCGTATTCTTGCGCTACCGTTCGTAGCCCCCCAACCCCTAGGTCTTCCCAATCCTCAGGGAGGATGTCTAGCAGACCTGAAGCGACCTTGAAGTTCAGCTGGTACGAGTACCCGTCTTCTGCTTCTGAGCTGTAGATTCCCGCGTTGTCCGCTCGGAGCACGCGGGCCACAGCTTCCGCTTCGACCTGCACGAGAGCGTCGAAAAACACGGGGTCAGCGACGCGCTCATCAAGGTCTCGTATGCGGATTCTTACCTTCGTCTCTGCGCGGTCAAGGAGAGCGTCTATCCACTTCTCTTCATCGCCCCTGAAATCACGGCGCAGGCTCACCATAACGTCCGCTTTGGTTGCTACGGCCACAGGCGCCACCTCCTAGGCTTATTCGCCCTTCTTCGACTTACCAGACTTCCCAGAATCATCAGAGTCAGCCGGGTCAGCCGGGTCAGCCGGGTCAGCCGGGTCAGCCGGGTCAGCCGGG
>ERZ773007.133-NODE-133-length-37736-cov-4.742841_pt1 | contig 37736 bp, 33 predicted proteins | sample MGYA00580665_ERZ773007 | MGnify/ENA primary metagenome ERZ773007 (study PRJEB29015, sample SAMEA2738122) | human oral metagenome | biome: human oral; feature: human-associated habitat; material: saliva | place: China | collected 2167 ... | reverse complement strand
AGGCGGTCAGTTGCTCGGGCACATCCCCGCTCCTCCCCTCCTCATTCCTCTCCGGCTCCCTCTCCGCACTGCACAGGTTGGCCAGCACCGGGTGAACGCAGTAGCCTCGAGGCGGAGCACCTCCTTATCAAACCGTCTCGGACAGAACGATCCGTCGTGCGCGAGACGCCGGCGGTCCCAGGTCGGGGCCGGAGCCTCAAACCCGCCGCGGCTCGACACTGCTGGAACGGCTCCAGCGAAAATATACGACCGTTGCGGCCAATACCAGGATCCCGCCCACCCAGAAATGAGGCATCCACAGCAACAGGCGCCACCAGCCGTATCGTGAGAGCGGCTCCCCCGCCAGGAGCCTCGGGATCGCCAGCGCCGAGCCGGCCATCCCGTAGGCCATGAGCAGGGATCCGGAGACCCAGCCGAAGGCCAGGCGCATCCAGCGCGGCACCCTGATGACATCCGGGCGCAGGAGCGCGAAGCCGAAGACGACGAACCCCAACTTCACCAGCCCGGAGACGAGGACGACCACGACGAACCAGGTGGGCCGCTCCTGGGCGAGCCTCAGCCCCTCACCCTGAAGGACCGTGTCGACCAGCCACCGGGAGCCCAGCGCCCAGGAGACGCTGATGCAGCCGAAGACGGCCCACCACAGCATCATGGCGATGACCACCGCTCGTGAGCGCCCCGTCATCTCAGCGCCCCCTTCGGCGGCCTCCTCGGCATACTCGGCCTACTCAGCCTCGATCAGGATCGTCACCGGGCCGTCGGCCTCCATGTCGATCTTCATGTCGGCGCCGAAGCGGCCGGTGGCCACCTCCAGGCCGCGCCCGCGCAGGTCCTCGGCCACGGCCTCCACCAGGGGCTCGGCCACCTCGCCGGGGGCCGCCTTGTTCCAGGTGGGGCGCCGACCCTTGCGGGTGTCGGCGTACAGGGTGAACTGGGAGACAACGAGCACCGGCGCTCCGGCGTCGGTCACCGAGAGCTCGCCCTCCAGGAGCCGTAGGTCCGCGATCTTGCGGGCCACCGTGGCCACCTGCGCGGGGCCGTCGTCGTGCGTGGCGCCCACGAGGACCATGAGGCCAGGGCGGGTGATCTCGCCGAACACCTCGCCGTCGACCCGGACCGCCGCGCGGTTGACCCGCTGAATGACCGCGCGCATCAGCGACCAGCGCTCCAGCCGCGCCCCGGCCGGCGCTGGGAGGCCCGCCCCGGGATGCGGATCGAGGAGCGCACCCGCACCGGCGCCAGCGCCTGCAGGGCGGGACGCACGTCCACCAGGTAGACGGCGCTGGCCACGACGCCCAGCAGGCCGAACATCGAGGCGGCCCCGAGCAGGCCGACCACCGCCGTGCCCACCGCGTTGACCAGGTTCCAGAATCGCTTGGTGTTCTTGCCGGCCGCCGCATAGTGCTCCGCGGGCCGCATCAGGGAGTCGATCAGCGCCCAGACCCCCATAACGAGGGAGATGAACTGGGCGGCCAACCAGCTCCACCTGACCGCCTCGGAGAGAAAGAATGACACAGCATAAAGGACGCTCACGCGCCCCAGGCTACCGGTCACCGGTCACCGATCCCAGAGAGGCGGCCACGCCCAGCGAGAACAGTGGTGCCTCACGCGGCGGCCGGCAGTCGTTCCATCAGCCACGGGCCGTCAGAGACTGGCCTCAGCGGGTGACAGCACCCCGGGCCGTCACCGAGTAGACATCGGGCTCGGGTCCCAGAGCAGCCGTCCCGGGAGCGCCCAGGACCCGGCGCACGACCGGACGGCTCAGAGCCGCAGGCCCTTGCGCAGCTCCGCACCGGGACGCTCGGCCGGACTGGCCTGAGCGCGCCCCTCGGGGGAGACCAGCACCTCCTGGGCGGCGTCGACCCGACCGACGGGGATGGTCTCGCCGGTGGCCTCGTCGACCTCGGTGATTTCCACGGTCAGCTGCTCGTCCGCGGGCACGGCGCGACGCAGCAGGGCCAGGGCGATGGGGCCGAGCTCGTGGTGGCGCGCCACGGAGGTCACGGCTCCCACAGCCCGCTCCCCCATGCGCACGCTCGCCCCCGGCTGAGGCAGGTCGCCGACGAGTCCGTCGAGCTGGAGCACGGTGAGGCGGCGCGGAGGCCGGCCCAGGTTGAGGGTGCGCGCAATCGTCTCCTGGCCCGGGTAGCAGCCCTTCGTCAGGTGCACGGCCGTGCGCAGCCAGTCCAGCTCGTGGGGGATCGCGCGGGCGTCGGCCTCGCGGGCCCAGCGAGGACGGCCGGCCTCAATGCGCAGCGCCTCCCAGGCCAGGGCGCCGGCCAGGCGCCGCCCCTCCCCGGCGGCCAAGAAAGCCCCCACCACAGCATTCACGCTCTGTGCGGGCACCAGGACGAAACCGGCCCGGTAGCCCTGGCCAGGATGCGACCAGTCCGCCCCGACGTCGTAGCTCGTGCCGCCGTCGACGACGCCCGGCCACGGGTCGCGCCACAGACCGATGAGTGAGCCCTGAGGCTCGGCAGCGGTCTGGTCGGTGTCAGCCTGGGCGTCGGGGGCATCCGGCGCCGTGTCGCGCGCCGCCTGGGCCAGGGCATCGAGGCCCTCCCCCAGGGCGCCCAGCGCCATGACGTCGGGCCGTCCAGTCACCTCGACGCGCAGCATGAAGCGCATGGACTCCAGGAAGGTCGCCAGCGCCTCACCGTTGCCGGCCTCCGTGACGAGCCAGAGCGTGCGGCCGTCGTCGAGGGCGGCGAGCGCATGGGTGATGTGGCCCTGGGCGTCGAGGAGCAGCGTCTCGGCGCCGCCGTCGCCGGGCTCCAGGCCGGTGAGCACCTGGCTGGACAGCGTGGTCAGCCAGCTCAGGCGGTCCGGTCCGGTGACGGTGACGACGTCGCGCGCCAGGGCGCAGACCGCGCGCCCCTCAGCCAGGGCGGCCTGCTCGCGGCCGGGGTCGCCGAGGTGGGCGGGGACGGCCTGGTCGGGGTCCTCCGGGGCGGAGGCGACGGCGCCGGGGCGGTTCAGCAGCGGGGAGGGGCGCATCAGACGGTCGGCTCGGCGTCGTCGGAGGCGGGAGCGGAGGAGGTGGAGGACTCGCCCTCCGGCTCAGCCGGGTCGAGGGCGGAGCCGGGCTGGGCGGCGGGGTCGTTCACGTCGTCAACGCGGCCGAGGCGGCCCGAGGCGTAAGTGGTCACCTCGCTCCGACCGAAGGCGGCCATGTCCTGGGTCCACATGAGGTCGCCGCCCACGAGCCCGAACATGCGGGTCATCTCCTCCACGGGGACGGCAGTGCGGGCCCGGCCCACGGCCTGGGTGCCGACCTGGGCGCGCGGCCCCTGGATCCAGCCCTCCCAGACGGCGACATGGCCGGCGGGGTCGGCCGAGACGAGCTCGAGCTGAGTGACGGGGACGAGCGGCCCGCCGGAGCCCTTGGTGTCGGCGTCGTCCTCGGCGGGCTCAGTGGTCTCGGCGCCGTCGGGCTGCTCCTGGCCGACGGGCCGCCAGTAGGTGGTCTCGGTGGACCAGATCTGGGCGGGGGCCAGGAGGGAGGCGCCCTGGAGGCCCGGCATCTCGAAATCGAGGTTCTTGGAGCGGGTGGCGTCGACCGTCCAGATGGTGGTGGTCTGGCGCAGGTAAGGGCCGCCGTCGTGGTCGAAGGTCATCTCCTGGTAGACGGCCTGCTCGGGCACGGTCTCGCCGTAGGTGAGGATGCCGTAGCCGCGCCAGGTGCCGGTCAGCCAGGCCAGCGGGTAGAGCTCGGGAGCCAGGTCGTCAGGAAGCGTGAATGCCATGCCCGCAGCCTACGACGTCACCCCGGGCCGCATCACGCGCGCCGCCCGCCGCGGCCGCGCGGATCCGCCGGCGCCCTGAGCCTCCGGCGCGCTCTGGAGCCGCAGATCCGGGCAGGATCGGCAGCGCGGTGTCCAAAATGGATACAAAGGCGGTGAGGAACACTGAGTGCGCCAGACGAAACCGCATGATTCTGCGGTTCCTTCGCGTGACCGCAGAGCTTCGGAGTCTCTTTGTCACCGATTTGGACATCCGGCCGCCGTGACGTGGCGTTCTCAGGCCCTCGTGGGACCGGTCGGCCGCCCTCAGCCGGCGATGAAGCCGCCCAGGAGGCGGGCGATGGCGTAGACCGGTACGCCGACCGACAGGATCGGCACGAGCGCAGAGGCCACCGCCGCCCGTCCGCCGGGCACCCAGCGGTGGGTCCACAGGACGCGGTTGCCCGAGGCCATGAGGACCCCCGCCACGAAGCCGACGGCCACGCAGGCCACGGCGCTCTGCAGGGCCGCGGTCGCACTGATGTGGGACAGCCCGAAGAAACCGGCCGAGGCCAGCACGTAGCCGGCGCCGCCGGCGAACAGGGCCGGCACCGTGACGGTGAGGGCCTCCAGTATCCGGGCGCGCACGTTGAGGACGGTCAGGACGGCGCCGACGAACAGCGCCAGGCAGGTGGGCACGACGATGGCCGGGTCGGCCAGTCCCGGTTCCAGGGCGCACCAGGCCGAGCCGGAGACCGCCACGAGGCAGCCGGCCACCGTTGAGGACAGGTCCTCGACCAGATTGTGCCGGCCGTCGCGGCGCAGCATCTGGCCGACGAAGGCCAGCAGGATCGAGAAGGCCATGACCAGGCCGGCCACCCCCATGTCGTCGAGAAGGTAGACGCTGACGGCGGCCGACAGCCCGCTGATCGTCATGACGATCGTGCCGCCCAGGTCGTGCCGGGCGCGCACGAGCGCGGGCCACCCCTGTGCGGCGGCCGGCACTAGGACGGCCACGAGGGCCAGCCTCACCCAGCCGGGCAGCACCGAGCCGACCGCCAGCAGCAGAGGCACGACGCCCGCGAAGGCGAGCCGGGTCCAGGCCGGGTCCACCAGGCCCGGCTCCTTGGGGCGGTTGGAGGCGCGACGGGTGGCGTAGCCCAGGTCCTCGGCGAGGTCGGCAGTGTCACCTGAGTCCGCCGAGCGGGCCGCCTCTGGAGCGGCGGAGGAGCCGGCCGGCTCATCAACGGCATCCGAGCCGGCCGAGGCCGCGGCTGCCTTCGACCCGTCGGGCCCGGCCGAGGCGTGGGAGTCGCCCGCGCCGATGACGCTGGCCCAGTCCGACGCGCCACCGGCGGCCGTCGGAACGGCTGCGGCATGGGAGTCATGGCGCGAGCCGCGGGAGGCTCTGCGGGTGCGCGCGGCCGGTTGGGCTCGTCGGTGGTGGGTAGTCACAGCACGCATCGTCCCACACCCGGGCGGCCATAGGGCCCACTGCGACCTCACTGCGGCCCCGCCCCACACTCCTCGTGGACGGTCACTATCCGGACAGTCGTTGCCCCAGGAGATTCCGCCTGCGACCAGGTGTGGTTGACTTGTCCCAACAGTATCGCCGCTGCTCAGCTCGACTGCGCCGGCGGTTCCTGGTCGCAAGCCACGGAAGGAGCAGCCATGCGGATCATCATGTTCACTCGTGAGAGTGACGCCACTGATGTCCTGCCGGCGACTGCCTTCCTCGACTCCCCGGTGGAGTGCCTCCCCCCGATGCCCTCCTCCTACGCGGAGGTGGACAGCGCCGACGTCGTCATGATCGACGCCCGCGGGGACCTGACCCGTGCCCGCGCCCTGTGCCAGCTCTTCACCGGTCCCATGGACTGCCCGCCCATCATCCTCATCGTGGAGGAGGGGGGCGCCGCCGCGGTGCAGATCGACTGGGGCGCCGCCGACTTCGTCATGGCCGGCGCCAAGCCCGCCGAGCTGTCGGCCCGGCTGCGGCTGCTGCGCGCCCACGTCCCGGTCGTGGACGAGGCCGACGACGACCGCATCGACGTGGGTGACCTCGTCATTGACGTCACCGCCTACACGGCCCGACTGCGCGGCACGATCCTGGACCTGACCTACAAGGAGTTCGAGCTGCTGAAGTTCCTGGCCGCCAACCGGGGGCGGGTTCTGACCCGTGACGCGCTCCTGCACGAGGTGTGGGGCGAGGACTACATCGGCGGCTCGCGCACGGTAGACGTGCACATCCGTCGCCTGCGCGCCAAGCTGGGCACCGAGCACGACAACCTCATCGGCACGGTGCGCAACGTCGGCTACCGCCTGGACGCCCCCGAGGACACCTGAGCTCGCCGGCCCCGGGGAGCCTGAGAAGGCCCGGCCCGGCCCAGCCAAGGGGCAAACGCCTGCCCGACCGCCGGGTGGATTCACTGGGTGGACACCGCCGCGGCCCGGAGCCCGGACCTGTAGACTCGTGGACGGCGTCGGGCCGTGACGGGCCCCGGGCTCCAACTCAAGCCGCCGCGAGCGGCATTCGCGCCGACTGGCGCTCTCCGGCCCGACGTCCTCCCTCTCTCCCAGCGGCCTGTCGCCCGCTTCCCCCTGTGTCGCACCGCCGTGTCACGCACGGCGCCCAGAAGTGTCACTCCGGGCGACTTTTACCTGCGCAGCACCAGTTCCCGGATCAACGTGTCATGCGCTGACCTGCGCGAACGTGAATCAGGGGACGCTCGGACCGGCCTCAGGCGGCCTGAAAAGTCGCCATTCGTGACACTTGGCCCCTCGATCCTCAGCCGAAGCGGCCGGAGATGTAGTCCTCGGTGGCTTGCTGGCTGGGGGCGGAGAAGATCTTGTCAGTGGAGTCGTACTCGACGAGGTGGCCCGGCTTACCGGTGGCCTCCAGGTTGAAGAAGCCGGTCATGTCGCTCACGCGCGAGGCCTGCTGCATGTTGTGGGTGACGATGACGATCGTGTAGTCCGTCTTGAGCTCGGAGATGAGGTCCTCGATGGCGAGCGTGGAGATGGGGTCCAGGGCGGAGCAGGGCTCGTCCATGAGCAGGACGGCGGGCTTGACCGCGATGGCACGGGCGATGCACAAGCGCTGCTGCTGGCCGCCGGACAGGCCCAGGCCCGGCCGGTCCAGACGGTCCTTGACCTCGTCCCACAGGTTGGCCCCGCGCAGGGAGGCCTCCACCAGGTCGTCAGCATCGGACTTCTTGATGCGCCGGTTGTTGAGGCGCACGCCGGCAAGGACGTTCTCGGCGATGGACATCGTGGGGAACGGGTTGGGCCGCTGGAAGACCATGCCGATGGCGCGGCGCACCTGGACGGCATCGACGCCGGGACCGTAGAGGTTGACTCCGTCGACGATGACCTGACCCTCGACGCGGGCGCCGGGGATGGTCTCGTGCATGCGGTTGAGAGTGCGCAGGAAGGTGGACTTCCCGCAGCCGGAGGGGCCGATGAGGGCGGTGACGGACTTGGGCTCGATGACGACGTTGACGTCCTTCACGGCCAGGAAGTCGCCGTAGTAGATGTTCTCGCCGATGACGTCGATGCGCTTGGACACGTCGGTTCCTTTACCTGAGGTGGACTGCTGAGGGCTCTGGGGTCGCTGGGGTCGCTGCGGGCACAGTGGTCCCGGCGGCGCCGGACGGGCTAGCGCCGGCCGCCCTTGGGGCTGAAGTACTTGGAGATGAGGCGGGCCGCGAGGTTGAGCAGCATGACCAGGATGATGAGGGTCAGCGCCCCGGCCCAGGCCCGCTCCATGGCGGCGGCCTCCCCGCGGGAGTACTGGTCGTAGACGAGCACCGGCAGGGTGGACATGGAGCCGTCCAGCGGGTTGGTGTTGGTGCGGATCGTCAGGCCAACGGTGATGAGCAGCGGGGCGGTCTCACCGATGACGCGGGCGATGGCGATCATGACGGAGGTGGTGATGCCGGCGACCGCGGTGCGCAGCACGACCTTGACGATGGTGAGCCACTTGGGCACGCCCAGCGCGTAGGAGGCCTCGCGCAGGTGGGAGGGGACGAGCTTGAGCATCTCCTCCACGCCGCGGATGACCACAGGCGTCATGAGGACGCTTAAGGCGACGGCCCCGATAATGCCGGCCTGGTAGCGGGGTCCGGCCGCGATGAGGAAGATCGAGTAGGCGAACAGCCCGGCCACGATGGAGGGGATGCCGGTCATGACGTCGACGAGGAAGGTGATGACCCGCGCGATCCAGCCGCCGTTGTACTCCACGAGGAAGACGGCGGTGAACAGCCCCAGGGGCACCGAGATGAGGGTGGCGATCCCGGTGATCTGAAGGGTGCCGACGATGCCGTGGTAGAAGCCACCGTTGGAGGCGTCGGCGCCACGCATGTTCGTGGTCAGGAAGTCGTAGCCGAAGCGGGCCGAGCCGCCGGACAGGACCATCCACACCAGGGAGACCAGGGGCACCATGACGACGGCGAAGGACAGGTAGATGAGGAGGGTCACCAGGGTGTTGCGGCCCCAGCGCTCGCCCTCGCGCACCCAGGAGACGGCGGTGGCGCCCACCACCCACACCAGGGCGGTCAGGGCGACGACGGCGGCGATGCTCCACCCGGCCAGCAGGCCGATCCCGCCGACGACGACGAAGGCGGCTCCCAGCGCGGCCCAGATGAACCAGTCGGGCAGACGGTAGGAGGTCAGGGGCACGCCCTCGATGGTGGGCGGGTCGGCCAGCGGGTCGACGGGGGCGGCCGGGGCGTCGGCGGCCGCGAGCGCGGCCTTGAGGGACTTGGGCGCGGGGACACCGGTCTCTCCGGCTGAACCGGCCGCACCGGTGGCCGGGGCGGGGCGCGAGGCCGCGCTGCTGGAGGCGGCGCCGTCGGTGGGCTCGGGTGTGTTCGTGGGCGTCATGTCAGCTGGCTCCTGAGAACTCGGAGCGGCGCGCGATGATCCACCGCGCCAGGGAGTTGACCGCGAAGGTGATGATGAACAGGACCAGGCCGGTGGCGATGAGCACGTTGACGCTCAATCCGTAGGCCTCGCGGAACTGCGAGGCGATGTTGGCGGCGATGGTCTGGTGCTGGCCGGCCTGGAGGATACGCAGGTTCAGCCCCATGCCGGGCGAGAGGATCATGAGGACGGCCATGGTCTCCCCCAGGGCGCGCCCGAGCCCCAGCATGGAGGCGGAGATGATGCCGGAGCGGCCGAAGGGCAGGACGGCCTGGCGGATCATCTCGTAGCGGGTGGCGCCCAGGGCCAGGGAGGCCTCCTCCTGGAGGGTGGGCGTCTGGAGGAAGATCTCGCGGATGGTGGCGGTGATGATCGGCAGGATCATGACGGCCAGGACCAGGGAGGCGGTAGTGATGTTCTTAGCCGGGGCCGTGTAGTCGGCGAACAGCGGGATGAAGCCGAGGTGCTCGCTCAGCCAGGTGTTGAGGGGGTCGAGCAGGGGCACCAGCCACAGGAAGCCCCACAGGCCGAAGACCACGGAGGGGATCGCGGCCAGCAGGTCCACCATGTAGCCCAGGGCCTGGGCCAGGCGGCGCGGGGCGAAGTGGGAAATGAACAGGGCCACCCCGATGCTCAGCGGCACCGCGACGCCCAGAGCGATGGTCGAGGACAACAGCGTGCCGAAGACGAGCGGGACCACATAGCCCCACAGGCTGCGGTCGCGCATGAAGGAGACCGACTCCAGGGTCTCGCTCGAGGCCGTCAGGGCCGGCAGCGCCTCCCGGATGAGGAAGGCGGCCACGAGGGCGAGCACCACCATGATGAAGGTGCCGGCGCCGAAGGACAGGCCGGTGAAGATCCGGTTGCCGGTCTGCCCGGGGGCCTTGCCGGGCTGGATGATGGCGTCGTCGGCGCTGCTGGAGGCGGTCGCGGCTCCCGCTGGGGGCGGCGACGACGGCGGTGCGGTGGTGCTGGCCACGGCTGACCCTCCTCGGGGTGTCTGGGGCGGCGGCTGGGCGGGTGGGTGCTGGCTGGTCATGTGGTCGGGTGCGGCGTCGGGCAGGCCGGGCGGCCTCAGGCGGCGATCTTGTCGATGGCGGCGTTGATCTTCTCGCGCATCTGGCGGGTGATGGGGGCGCAGCCGGTGGCCTTGGTGGAGGCGTCCTGCCCCCTGGTGGAGGCGGCGAAGCGCAGGTAGGCCTTGACGACGGCGGCGATCTGGGCGTCGTCGTAGCGCAGGCGGGCGGCGAGGTAGGAGACCAGGACAATGGGGTAGGCGCCCTCGGCATCGTGGCTGGGCTGGTAAAGCAGGCGGGTCTCGTCGGCCTCGGAGCCCAGGGTGGCGGCATCGAGGGCGGCGGCCGCGGCCTTGGCGGAGACGGGCACGTAGGCCCCGTTGGAGCCGACGGCGACGGTGCCCAGGGTGGCGGGGACCTTGGAGGCGTCGGCGTAGCCGATGGTGCCGGTGGCCGCGGAGACGGTCTGGATCATGCCTGCGGTGCCGTCACCGGACTGGCCGCCGCGCAGCGGCCAGGTCTCCTCGGGCTCGTGGGGCCAGGCCTTGGGGGCGACGGTGGCCAGGTAGGTGGTCAGGGCCTTGGTGGTGCCGGAGTCGTCGGAGCGGCCCACGACGATGATTCGCAGGTCGGGCAGGGCGACGCCGGGGTTGAGGGCGGCCAGGGCGGGGTCGTTCCAGCGGGTGATGGCCCCGGAGAGGACCTTGGCGAGGACCTCGCCGGTCATGTTGACGTGGGACTCGCCGGTGAAGCCGGGCAGGTTGTAGGCCACGGCGATGGGCGAGATGTAGAGGGGCAGCTCGACGGCGCCGCCGATCCGGCTGATCTCGTCGGCGGTCATGGGGGTGTCGGTGCCGGCGAAGTCGACGGCACCCTCGACGAGCTTGGTGCGCCCGGCCCCGGAGCCGCCGCCGGCGTAGTCGACAGTGGCGCGCAGGTTGGCGCCCATGAAGGTGTTCATCCAGGCGTCCTGCGCGTCGGACTGGGAGGTGGCGCCCGCACCGCGGATCTCCCCCACCAGGTCGCTGGAGGCGTTGGGGTCGGCGGCGCCGGCGTCGCGCCCGCAGGCGGTCAGCGCGGTCAGGGTGGCCACGCTCAGGGCGCCCAGGGCGCCGCGACGGGTCAGGAGCACGGGCTCTCCTCGCTCAGTCAGAGGGGGTCGGGGGTCCAGTCGGATACCGGGTGATTGTCAGGCAGCGGTCACGATAGGCGCCCCGGATGAAGGTTCCGGGTGACCGGGGTAAACGGTTGGTAAACGATCCCTATGAGGACCGTCACTGTGAGGCCCCGTGCACCGGCCTGCGGTCCGGCAGGTGCCCAGGCCAGCGGTCCGGTCAGCGGCCTTCGGACAGGACGGGGCGCTGCTTCTCGATGGCAACGGCGCGGATCTTGCCGCGGGGGCGGCGGGCCATGTGGACCACGAGGATCTCGCCGGTCTTGAGCCAGGGGTCCCGGTCGGGCACGGAGCGCAGGAGCCGGCCGGGGGCGTACTGAGAGACGACCTCCATGATCGTGGGCAGGACGGGCCGATGGGTGCACAGCGCCGTCGGCTCCTCGCGCACACGAAGGACCTTCTTGACCACGGAGCGCACCCCCTTGGGGCTCTCAGCATGGGCCATCTCGGTCAGCGCCCCGGCCATCTCCATCTCCAGGCCCGCGGCCGCGGCGTAGGGGGCGACCGTGTCCACGCAGCGCTTCCAGGGGCTGGTGAGGACGCGCCCCACCCCGTAGGCGGCCAGGATCGGGACGAGGGCGCGGGCCCGGGTCTCGCCCTGGTCGTGGGTCAGGGGGCGGGTGGCCTCGTCGGTCTCCTTGTCCCGCTCCTTGGGGCGGTTCCATACGGAGCGCTTGACGGCGCGGCCGTGGCGCACGAGGACCAGGGTCCAGGTGTCGAGCTTGCCGTCCTCCCACAGGTCGACGAGCTCGCCGAGCAGGTCGCGGTCGTAGGAGTAGGTCAGGCGCTTGCGGGCCTGTCCCACGCGCAGCCACTCGACGGCGTCGATCTCCTTGGTCGAGGCGGGCTTGACGGCGCAGCGGGCGGCGACGGCGGCCGAGGCCTCGGGGGCGACGCGGGCGGCCCAGTAGTGGACCTCCTTGCGGGAGCCGTCGGCGATCTTGTAGTGCACGCGGCTGAGGGGCTGGCCCAGGATGATCTGGACGCCGGTCTCCTCGGCGACCTCGCGCACGGCGCAGGTGCGCACCGACTCGCAGGGCTCGACCTTGCCCTTGGGGATGGACCAGTCGTCGTAGCGGGGGCGGTGGACCAGGAGCACCTCGAGGTGCTTGCCGTTCTCACGCCACACGAGGGCGCCGGCGGCCTTCACGGTCTCGCGCGACCGGTTCTTCTTGCTGGACGGGCTCATGGCACGGCCGTCTCAGTGCCGGCCCTTGACGCGCGAGCGCGCCCGGGCCATGAGGCTGTCCTGGATGTCCTCGAGGCGGTTGCCCTCGGCGTCGAGGAGGCGACGCTCCCAGGAGCCGTCGGGCTGGAGGTGCCAGGAGGCGACGTCGTCGGAGGCGCAGTGGGTGACCAGCCACTCGAGGTCCTCGACCATGGCGGGGTCGGTGATGCGCACCAGGGCCTCGACGCGGCGGTCGAGGTTGCGGTGCATGAGGTCGGCCGAGCCGATGAACAGCTCGGTCTGGCCGCCGCCGGCGAAGGCGTAGATGCGCGAGTGCTCCAGGAAGCGCCCCAGGATCGAGCGGACGCGGATGTTCTCGCTGAGGCCCTCGACACCGGCGCGCAGGCCGCAGATGCCGCGCACAACGATGTCGACCGGCACCCCGGCGCGCGAGGCGCGGTAGAGGGCGTCGATGACGGTCTCGTCAACGATGGAGTTGACCTTGATGCGGATCCAGGCGGGCAGGCCGGCCTTGTGGTTGGCGATCTCCTGCTCGATGTGCTCCACGAGCCCGTCGCGCAGGCCGCGGGGGGCCACGAGCAGGCGGCGGAAGCGGGCGCGCGGGGCGTAGCCGGAGAGCTGGTTGAACAGGGTGGTCAGGTCCTGGGCGACGTCGCGGTCGCAGGTCAGCAGCCCCAGATCCTCGTAGCCGCGGGCGGTCTTGGGGTGGTAGTTGCCGGTGCCGACGTGGCAGTAGCGGCGCAGGCCGTCGGACTCCTGGCGCACGACCAACAGCAGCTTGCAGTGCGTCTTGAGGCCGACCATGCCGTAGACGACGTGGACGCCGGCGCGCTCGAGCTTGCGGGCCCAGGAGATGTTGGCCTCCTCATCGAAGCGGGCCTTGATCTCCACGATGGCGACGACCTGCTTGCCGGCCTCGGCGGCCTCGATGAGGGCGTCCACGATCGGGGAGTCGCCGGAGGTGCGGTAGAGGGTCTGCTTGATGGCCAGGACCTTGGGGTCGGCGGCGGCCTGGGCCACGAACTCCTGGACGGAGGTGGAGAAGGAGTCGTAGGGGTGGTGCAGGAGGACGTCGTGCTCGCGCATGGCGGCGAAGACGTCCGGCGCGGAGGAGGACTCGTAGGCGGCCAGGCCCGCGGCCGTCACCGGCACGAAGCGCGGGTACTTCAGGTCGGGGATGTCCAGGTCGTGGAGCTGGTTGAGGCAGGTCAGGTCCAGGGGTGCGGGGAGCTCGAAGACGTCGTCGCCCTTGAGGCCCAGGGCGCGCACCAGGTAGCGGCGGGTGAAGGAGGAGATGGTGTCCTCCACCTCCAGGCGCACGCAGTCGCCGAAGCGGCGCCGCTCGAGCTCCTTCTCCATGGCCTTGAGGAGGTTCTCGGCGTCGTCCTCCTCGACCTCGAGGTCCTCGTTGCGGGTGACCCGGAAGAGGTGGTGCTCCAGGATGTCCATGCCCGGGAAGAGGTGGTCGAGGTGCTGGCCGATGACGATCTCGATGGGGATGACGGCGCAGCCGGCGGCCTTGTCCGCGGCATCGAGCTCGCGGCCGGGGACCTGGATGAGGCGCGGCAGGGAGTCGGGCACCTTGATGCGGGCGAAGTGCTCCTTGCCGCTGCGCGGGTTGCGCAGGATGACGGCGAGGTTGAGGGACAGGCCCGAGATGTAGGGGAAGGGGTGGGAAGGGTCGACCGCCAGCGGGGTGAGGACCGGGTAGATCTGGTGGCGGAAGTAGCGGGTCAGGCGCTCCTGCTGGTCGGAGTTGAGCTCGTCCCAGCCCAGGATCTTCACGTTGTGCTCGGCCAGGGCCGGGCGGATGTCCTCTTGGAAGAGGGCGGCCTGGCGGGCGGTGAGCTCCTTGGTGCGGCTGGTGACCTGGGCCAGGACCTGGTGGGCGTCCAGGCCGGAGGCGCGCACCGGGGTGATGCCGGCCTTGATGCGGCGCATGAGCCCGGCGACGCGCACCATGTAGAACTCGTCCAGGTTGGAGGAGAAGATCGACAGGAACCAGGCGCGCTCCAGCAGGGGCAGGGTGCGGTCCTCGGCCTGCTCCAGGACGCGCTCGTTGAAGTCCAGCCAGGTCAGCTCCCGGTCGATGAAGCGGTTCGTGAAGGACTTCAGGGGCGGCAGGAGGTCCTCGGGGTCCACCTGGGCGGTGTCGGCGGAGGCGGCCGAGGCCACGGCGTCGGCGGCGCCGGCCGAGCTCAGCGAGGAGACCGAGGAGGGGGCGCTGGCGGAGCCGGCGGCGGGGCCCGCGGGGGGGACGCTGCCGGGAGCGGGCAGACCCGGGTCCCCCGATGCCGTGGCGGCCGGGGCCGTCTGAGCCTCGGCGGCCGACGGGGCCGAGTGCGAGCTGGCGGAGGTGATGGAGGAGGGGGCGATGGCGGGGGTCGCGATGCCGATGGGGCCGGGGGCGGGGGCCGCCTCGCCGTCGACGATGTCGTCGAAGTCCTCGTCCTCGTACTGGGGGCCGGAGTCGTCGGCGAAGTCGCGCGGGTCGGCGACCTCGATGATGTGCTCCTCCTCGACCGTCTCCTCAGCGCCTTCGGGGTCGTCGGGGTTGGTGGGGTTGGTGGAGTCGGCCGGGTCGTCTGATTCTTCCGGGGCCTCGGCGCGCTCGGGGGTCTCCTGCCCCACGGGGGCCTCGCCCCCGGTGGAGGAGTCGCCGGGGGCGGTCGGAGCGGCGTCGGGCTCGCCCTGGGTGTCGGGGCCGGGGACCTCGGCGGAGACAGCCGGTCCATCGGTGCTCGCGGCCTCGGGCGAGACCGCCGACTCGGCGGCCTCTGTGGCTTCAGCGGTTTCGACAACCTCGGTCGCCTTGGCGGCGTCGGGCACCTGCTCGGGCTCCTGGGGGCTGGGGTGACGCATCCACCCGCCCAGGAAGCGGGAGAGCGGGGTGGGGGCGGAGTGGGGCGCGTCGTTGGTCATGGCCACATGGTCCCACGTCCGGGCGGCCTTGTGGGGCGGAGGTCCGCTCCAGTTCGGCGAATATGCGAGGCACAGCGCGCATGCCCTCGCTGATGGCGCCGATCGTGTCCAAATCGGAGACAAAGGAGCCTGCGGCCCGATCAGGCCGCTGACAGAACCACGGAATCATGCGGTTCTGATCTACCTTCACACGCTTACTTCGGGCCTTTGTATCCAATTTGGACATCTCGCGCCCGGATCGCCCCTGCGCAAGGCCCTCTCAGTCGAGGAGTCCGGCGGCGGCGCGGCGGGCGGCGTCGGTGAGCTCATCGGCGGTGACCAGGAGGGCGGAGTCGCGGCGGGTGACGCGGTCGGCGAGCTCGTCGGTGTCATCCTCGATCCACACGGGGTTGGAGCCGGCCGCCAGGGCGCGCAGGAATCCGGCGGTGGCGCTCAGCAATGGGGCGATCTCGGTGACCGAGCCCTCGACGCTGCCGGCCAGGACAGCATCGAGGCGCTCGCGCAGGTCGGTCGGGGAGGGCACGGGGCGCGCCTCGCCGAGGGCGGACTCAAGGCGGGCGTTCATGGCGTCGTCGGCCTCGGTGAGGTCGATGAGGATGGCGTAGCGGCGGGCGACGAGCTCGGGGTCGCGGCGGATCCACTCGCGCACGAGTAAGAGGCGCCACAGGGTGCCGGGCAGGGTGGTGGCCGGGGAGTCGGCCCACAGCTCGGCGATGTCGTCGATGCCGTTGGTGGCGACCGCGGCGACGATGCCGGAGCGGGTGATGGGGTCGTCCTCGGTCTCGGTGCCGGGGAAGCCGCCGATGAGGGCCTGGGCGGCGCGGTGGGCGAGCTCGGAGGCGACGGCGGTGTCGGTGCTGCCCTCGATCTGTTCGGCGGCCTCGGGGTCGAGCCGGGCGGGGCGGTGGAACTGGCGGGCCATGGGGACTCCTCACGCGGTGCGGGCGCGCCGGCGACGACGCACGACCCCATTGTCTCGCAGGAGCGTGGACGCTCCCCCATGGGTTCACTTCCGGCCGACGGTGGGGAGACGGAGGGAGGCGAGGGCTCGCCGGCGGGGCTGGGCGGCCGCACTGCCACAACCACCCGGCTCACAGCGGCGTGCGGCAGGGCCGGTTCGACACGGTGGTCGGTTGTCCGGCTATGCTGGCCCCTGCCGATGGCGTCTGGACTCTGCTTCCGGCCGTCGGCACGCCCCCTTAGCTCAGTTGGTCAGAGCTGCGGACTTTTAATCCGAAGGTCGTGGGTTCGAGCCCCACAGGGGGTACCGAGCCGGCCTCGGCCCCACCAGGGACCGGGGCCTTCTTCATGCCCGGGGCGCCACAGCGGCACTAGCCTGTTGCCCTGCCAGCATATGGTTTCAGACTGCGTGATGGTTGCTGGGATCCAGTGAGCGCAGGTGGCACCGATCCACACGGGGCGGATGCCGCGACCAGCGAGGACGGCACAACTCACTCTGCCACAGCGACAACCTGGCCCCGGGGCCCGCACCGCGCGGATAGCGGACTGCTCCGGAGACTCACCATCCAGCCTCCGCGGCAGCTTGGTCATTTTCCGTTTTCAGCGGCGTCGAGCACGCGACCGACGTAGCTGCCGAACTTCTCGGTGATGCTGCCATGGTCGTCGTCGGGCCATTCGCTCCAGGTGTGGCCGAAGCCCGCCGAGCGGTAGTAGGCCAGGCTGTTGCGGGCATGCCCGCTGCCATCGAATCCTTCGAGGCTGTTGGCAGGCACGTCGCGCGTCCCGGTGACCCAGTTCAACCAGAGCCGTTCCTTGGCGCCCGAGGAGAAGGCCATCTTCCCCTCGGGCGCGTCGCCGCCCCCGAAGAGCAGGAAGCCCCCGCCCGCCATGCGCTCGGCGTAGGCCGGGAAGAACCACTGGCTGATGAACTCCGAGCCGCCGGAGTAGCCCACGAGCCAGACCCGATCCGTAGTGGCGCCACACTCGGCGACCACGTAGTCGAGCGCCTGCTCCAGGTAGTGGATCTTGCCGTCCTGATCCTCCAGCCACCAGGTCCCGTCGTCTCCGGGAGCGCGCACCGAGACCACGTCGTACCCGCGAGCGCTCGCCGCCTCGACAACTCCCCCGGCGCCGGCCAGGCCGCCGCGGGACCTCTCGTCCTGGTCCTGGTTCCCCTGGCTGTGGAAGGACTGCCCGTCGCCGTCGAGGTAGACGACCAGTCCGACCGGCGCTCCCGCGGTCGCGTAGAAGAGGCAGTCGGAGGTCTCGTCCTCGTCGTCGGTGTAGGGGAACGCGGCAGGGACCGACAGGTCTCCCGACGTCGGCCGCAGGCTCGGCGCAGCGCCGGCCCCGCGCGAGCGCAGGTGCGGCGGCGGAGTCGAGTGCGTTGTCGCTCGCTGCGGCCCCCGAGAAGCGCAGCCGGCCAGGATGAGGCCCGCCATCGCGCCGGTCAGGGCTCGCCGCGAAAGGTGCGCCGCCACGCTCTCCACCCACCTTCCCGATCGCCGTCAGCCACTCGACGGTAGCACCGGCATCCCGGTTCCGCTCGGCCGGAACTGAGGCTGAACCGCCGCACCACCGGCGCCACTCGCCAAGGCGGGTAGAAACTCAGCGCGGGAGCGCGGCGTCGGACACGACCCAGTTGCGTCCAACCTTCCTGCCGGGCAGGCGCCCGGAGGTAATGCGGTCGCGCACCGCCTGCGGGGTGATCCCGAGCCGGACGGCGGCCTCGGACACGCCCACGAACTCGACGTCGTCGATCTTCAGGCCCTCGCGGCGGTCCCACATTCTGGTGGGGATGACCTCGATCCCCACCAGGTCGCCGACCTGCGCCGCCAGGGCGGTGGCTGTGGCCACGGCCTGGGTCAGCGTGTGGGCGGGCAGGGTGATGACAGCATTGAGGGCCCCGGGGCATGCGGGTGCGTCCCCGACGGCGGGGTGGTAGGAGGCGAAGGCCTCCATGACGTCGTCGATGTCGTCATTCTCAGTGGCGGGCTTGTTCGCGTGAATCGTGAGCGTGGCGTTGTAGTCCACAGTTCCCCTAGATGCTTTGCTTACACCAAGATCATTTCACCCGAACTTGGTTTACCGCAAGTCTTCAGGCAGGACTGCCCTGACCTCCCTTGGCCCCGCGACCGCGGCCTCCACGTCCACGGGAGCCACCACTGCGGCCACCCCGACCGGAGGGCTGCCCGGCCCCCTGCTCGCCGCTTCCGCCACGTCGCTTCGCACTGCGCCCGCCGCGCGCTCCCCCGCTGCGGCCACCCCGACCGCCCTGACCACCCTTGGCCCCGCGGCCGGACCGGCCGCGCCCCACTTCGCCGTGGCCGTGCCCCGGACGCCCGGTGGAGGCCCGACCGCTGGGGCTGCCGCCCTTGATGGCCACACCCTCGGGCATGTCCTCCAGCGCGACGGCCTCGGCGACCTGCCCCACGAGGGCGGACACGGCGTCGTCGTCGGGACGGATGCGCTCGATGTCCGCGCGGATCCGCGCCTTCTTGAGCAGGACCTGCACATCGTGCTTCTGCTCAGGCAGGACCAGGGTGATGACGCTGCCGGCGGCCCCGGCGCGCGCGGTGCGGCCCGAGCGGTGCAGGTAGGCCTTGTGCTCGGCGGGCGGGTCGACGTGGACCACAAGCTCAACGCCGGAGACGTCAATGCCCCGGGCGGCGATGTCGGTGGCGACCATGACGTGCACCTGCCCCGTGGAGAAGGCCCGCATGGCGCGCTCACGCGCGTTCTGGCTCATGTTGCCCTGCAGCTCGACAGCCGGGATCCCGGCCTGGACGAGCTTGCGGGCCAGGCGCCGGGCGAGGTGCTTGGTGCGGGTGAACAGGATGCGCTGTCCCTCCCCCGAGGCCAGGCGCCGCACGATGCCGTCCTTGGCGGTCTTGTCCGCGACCATCCACACACGGTGAGTCATGGCGTCCACGGGCGAGGTCGAGGGGTCCACGGAGTGCTGCAGCTGGTCGTGGAGGAACTCCTTGACCAGGGTGTCCACGCCGTTGTCCAGGGTCGCGGAGAACAGCAGGCGCTGGCCGCGCTGCGGGGTGGCGCGCAGGATGCGGCGGACGTTGGGCAGGAAGCCGAGGTCGGCCATGTGGTCGGCCTCGTCCAGGACGGTGATTTCGACCTCGTCGAGGCTGACGAGTCCCTGCCCCATGAGGTCCAGGAGCCGGCCGGGGCAGGCGACGACGACGTCGACCCCCGCCTTGAGGGCCTTCTCCTGGGGCTTGGCGGAGACCCCGCCGAAGATGGTGGTCACATCCATGTCGACCACGCGGGCCAGGGGCTCGATGACCTCGGCGATCTGGAGGGCGAGCTCACGGGTGGGGGCCAGGACCAGGCCGATGGGGTGGCCGGGGCGGGCCTTGTCCTGCTGCGCCAGACGCTGGACCAGCGGCAGGCTGAAGGCCAGGGTCTTGCCCGAGCCGGTGCGGCCGCGGCCGAGCACGTCGCGCCCCGCAAGGGTGTCGGGCAGGGTGGCGGCCTGGATGGGGAAGGGCGCGGTGAAGCCGCGGGCGTCGAGGTCGGCGGCGAGGTCTGAGTCCACGCCGAGGTCGGCGAAGGTGGTCTCACCCGCGGCCGGGGTCTTCCCGGAGGCGAAGCGGTGTGAGGCGGAGGTGCGGTGTGCGGCCACGAGGATCCTGTCGTTTGGGACCGCGGGCACGCCGGCGCGTGTCGCTGGCAGCGTGCGCGTCGGTGCGTGAGGTGCCGGCGTACGCGGCTCAACGGCGCGGGGCGTCAGGTGAGTCGACGCGCGCCGGGACCGGGGCACCAGCCAGGCCGGGCGGCGCCCGGACCAGGGAGCCATCCTGCCTGAGATCCCGCAATGTGTCACTACGGGCGACTATTCACTGTGCGAGCACTCGCCGTGGCCACCACCAAAACGCTGTGACCAGGGGTTTTACGGCACGCCCCGGAAACGACGGCCGCAGAACAGGCGGAAAAGTCGCCATTCGTGACATCTGAGGGCCCCTCAGAAGACTCCCAGGGCGAGCGCGAGGAGGCTGATCGTGGCCATCGCGGCGACAGACAGGATCGTCTCCATCAACGACCAGGTCTTGAAGGTCTGCCCCACAGTCATCCCGAAGTACTCCTTGACCAGCCAGAAGCCGGCGTCGTTGACGTGAGAGAGGAAGACGGAGCCGGCACCGATCGCGAGGACGAGGAGAGCGACGCCGGTCTGCGGCATGTGGCTGGCCAGCGGAGCCATGATCCCGGCCGCGGTGATGGTGGCCACCGTCGCCGATCCGGTGGCCAGGCGCACGGCGACGGCGACGAGCCATCCGGCTAGGAGGGCGGGCACGGCCGCCTGCTGGATCCATGCGGCGATGATGCCGGCGATCCCTGAGTCCACGAGGGTCTGCTTGAACCCTCCTCCAGCCCCGACGATGAGCAGGATCCCGGCAATGGGCGCAAGCGAGGCCCCGACCCGTCCGCTGACGTCGTCGGCACCCAGGCCCAGACGGGTCCCGAAGAGGTACATGGCGACCAGGACTGTCATCAGCAGGGCGACGATCGGCTTACCCACGAACAGGGCCGCGTGGGCTGCCGGATTGTCGCTGTCCTCAGGGACGAGGGTCTCGACGATGGTGCGCAGAAGCATGAGTCCCACGGGCAGCAGGACCACCATGATCGACGTCGCGAAGGAGGGACGCGGCCCGTCGTGCTCCTGGTCCGAAGTCCCCAGAGGCTCGGCGGCCTCAATCGGCACCCACCTGGCTATGAAGCGAGCCGCAACGGGCCCGGAGATGATGACCGTGGGCACGGCGACCAGGAGCCCCAGTCCGAGGGTGAGCCCCAGGTCGGCCTTGACGGCGTTGATGGCGATGAGCGGTCCGGGGTGCGGCGGCACGAGGCCGTGGAGCGCGGACAGACCGGCCAGGGCGGGCACACCCAGCAGGATGAGGGACTGACGGGCCCGCCGGGCGACGATCATGACCACGGGGATGAGCAGAACGATGCCCACCTCGAAGAACAGTGGGATGCCGACGACGAAGGCGATGAGTGCCATCGCCCAGGGAAGGCGGGGGCCGGGAGTGCGGTCCAAGACGGTGTCGACGATCTGGTCGGCGCCTCCGGAGTCGATGAGGAGACGGCCGATGATCGCCCCGAAGGCGATGAGGGTGCCCACGTCGCCGATGGTGGAGCCCATTCCCTTGGTGAAAGCAGTGAAGGTATCGGCCAACGGGATACCGGCGACGACGGCCAGAACCGCCGAGCCCAGCGTCAGCGCGAGGAAGGGATGCATCTTGCGCCAGACGATGAGCACGATGATCGAGGCGATGCCGAGCAGGGCGGCCGCGATGAGCTGCGCGTGATTGTCCGTGTGGCTCACGGTGTCCGCGGCCGGCAACGCAACCGGTTGAGCTGCAAGAGTGAACGTCATTGTTGTCTCCGTTGTCAGTGGGAGGAGGTGGGGTGAGGGCGGGATGTATGTGCGCCGGGCTCAGCGCGCCGGGGCGCCGCGTACCGCGCGCTCCGGCTGGTTGGCATGGACGCCTGCGATCGTCAGCGAGGAACAGTGCTCACACGGCGTTGGACGAGGCCCGTTCAAGTGCGGCGAGGATCGCCTCGAAGGTCTCCTCCGGCGTCGCCTGCGAGACCACGGCGACCCCGTCCTCGTCGTCGGACAGGGGCTCGAGGGCGGCGAACTGGGAGGGCAGCAGACTCGGGGGCATGAAGTGTCCCTCACGATGAGCCACGCGCTCCTGGAGCTCATCGGCCTGGGCAAGCAGATGAATGAAGAAGACTCGCCCCTGCGCGCCGGAGAGCAGGTCGCGATAGGAGCGCTTGAGCGCGGAACAGGTGACGATCGTCTTGACGCCGTCTGCGGCGCGCTCGCTCATCCAGTCGCGCATGGACTCCAGCCAGGGCCAGCGGTCCTCGTCGGTCAGGGCGACGCCGCGGCTCATCTTGTCGATGTTGACCTTGGGGTGGAAGTCGTCGGCCTCGGCGACAGGCCACCCCAGTGCGTTGTGAAGGTTGAGCGCAGCCGTGGTCTTGCCGCAGCCGGAGACTCCCATGAGAACGAGGTGCTCAACGGATCGGCTCATATCTGCTCCTTGATGACGCCGTTGTCGTGAACTGATACGACGAATCTACCTCAAACGTAGTACTTTTAAAAGGGTCGGATAGCATCTCCCACAGACATCTCGCACCACTCTCCGGGAGCACATCCATGTCCCCCACCGACCGACGTCGCGACGTCCTCGACTCCCTCGGGCGCGCCATCGTGACCGGGGAGATGACTCCGGGCCAGAGCCTGACGCTGGAGGCGATCCAGTCCCGCTACGGCGTCTCCCGAACCCTGGCGCGCGACTGCGTCCACGCCCTGGAGTCCGTCGGCGTTGTCACCTCGCGACGTCGGGTGGGCATTGTGGTCCTACCACGCGAGCACTGGTCGGCTCTGGCGCCTCAGCTCGTGCGCTGGCAGCTCGAGGCCGATCCGCACGGCCCCAAGCTCGGCGCCCTGACCGAGCTGCGCGCCGCCATCGAACCGGTCGCCGCCGCAGCAGCCGCCCGCCGAGCCACCGAGGAACAGCGCTCCGGCCTGTTGGCGCTGGCTGCCACGATCCGCACCAAGGGAACCACCGGAAACGTCGCCTCCTATCTCGACGACGACATCGCCTTCCACCGGCTCATCCTGGAAGCCAGCCACAACGACACCTTCAAGGCACTGACCGAGGTCGTCGCGGAGGTGCTCTCCGGACGGGCCAGACTCACCGGCCAGGTACAGGTGCCTCAGCCAGAGGCGCTCGAGCTCCACGAGCGAGTTGCCGGCGCGATCGCGACCGGGGATGCCACAGCGGCGGAGTCCTCCATGCGGGATCTTGTCGCCGAGGTGCGCGGCGCCCTGCTCGAACGCGGCCTGCGTGGCTTCCTCGAGGCGTGACCCCCGCCAGCGCACGCCCACATCGGCCGATTTGTCACTACGGGCGACTATTCACTGTGCAGGCACTCGATGCGGCGCCCCACCAACGCTGTGACCAGCGGTTTTATGGCACGCCCGAGAAACAGCGGCCGCAGAACCAGCGGAAAAGTCGCCATTCGTGACACCTGAGGGCCCAATCCGGCCCCGACGGCCACGTCATTCAGTCACGTGATGAGGCAGGCTACCTGCCCAGGCGACGCTCCCGGCTGGCGAAGTCGCGCAGCGCCCGCAGGAAGTCCACGCGCCGGAAGGCCGGCCAGTTGACCTCGCAGAAGTAGTACTCGGAGTGCACCGACTGCCACAGCAGGAACCCGGAGAGCCGCTGCTCGCCCGAGGTGCGGATGACCAGGTCGGGGTCGGGCTGACCCTTGGTGTAGAGGTGCTCGGTGATGTCCTCCTCGCTGAGCGAGGCGGCCACCTCCTCCAGGCTCGCCCCGGCGGCGGCCCGCTCGCGCAGCAACTCGCGCACAGCATCGGCGATCTCCTGCCGTCCCCCGTAGCCGACGGCGATGTTGACCTGCATGCGCCGGTCCTCGGCCTCAGCGGTCTCGACGGCCTCGCCCGCCGGCTCACCCTCCCCAGAGGCCCCGGCGCTCGCCGGCCGGGAGCGGACGACGGCGGCACGCAGGCGCTCGGCCAGCGGCTCGGGCAGGAGGTCGACGGCGCCCACGAGACGCAGGCTCCAGCGGCCGGTCTCGGCGAGCTCGTCGACGGCGTGGGCGATGATGTCCAGCAGAGGCGATAGCTCGGCCGGGTCGCGGGAGAGATTGTCGGTGCTCAGCAGCCACAAGGTGACGACCTGGACCCCCATCTGTTCGGCCCACCCGAGGAACTCCTCGATCTTGTCCGCGCCGCGCTTGTGGCCCTGCGCAGCCCCGAAGCCCATGGACTTGGCCCAGCGCCGGTTGCCGTCGAGGATGACACCCACGTGGTGGGGCACCGTGGCCGGGTCGATGCGCGCAGCCAGCCGGCGCTCGTAGATGTCGTAGAGGAGGTTGTCGCCTGCCATGCCGTGTTCCTCGGGGCTCCTCGGTGGGGTTGATGGGGGACGGGGCCCGACGGCTCGGGGCCACCTCCAACGCTATCGCGCGAGGCCCCTCCTGCGCTGGACGAGCCGGTTAACAGCCGGGTCAAATCCGGCCATCAGGTTCGCCCAGGGTTGCCGGGGCACAACGGAGACATGCCAGGCGGCCGGGCCGCACCGGCTCTGGCGACGGCGGCCGCGGAACCTGCCGACGCAGGCCACCATGCCTGCCGTGTCACATCGCCGTCCGGATCGCTACCACCACAACCTACGGTCACGTAACCTACGGAGTCGTAAGGTTCAGCATCGACCCGTTCCCACTCCACACCACCCAGAAGGACGCTCACGCCCATGTCACCGACATCGCCCTCGACGTCGCAGGCCCCGCGCCGCTCCACGTCCATGAGCGCCAAGGGCGTCATCGCCTCCGTCAAGCCCAGGCTGCGCGGATGGATCCACGCCGGTACCGCACCGCTGGCCCTGGCGGCCTGCATCGTGCTGACGGTGCTGGCGCCAGGAGCGGGCCTGAAGTGGGCCTGCGCCGTCTACCTGACGTGCTCGCTGCTGCTGTTCGCCAACTCCGGCGTCTACCACATCGGCACCGGGCACTGGCCGGCGAAGGTCGCGGCCACCCTGCGGCGGATCGACCACGCGAACATCTACCTGCTCATCGCCGGCACCTACACGCCCCTGTCGGCGGCGCTGCTGCCGACGCGCACGGCCACCCTGGTCCTGGGGATCGTGTGGGCGGGAGCGGCGATCGGCACGGCCACGAACCTACTGTGGATGCACGCCCCGCGCTGGTTCACCACCGCCCTCTACATCATTCTGGGCTGGGTAGCGGTCTGGTTCCTGCCACAGTTCTGGCGGGCGGGCGGCCCCGCGATCGTGTGGCTGCTGGTGGCCGGCGGCGTCACCTACACGCTGGGCGCCGTCGTCTACGCCCGCAAGACTCCCGACCCCTCGCCGCGCTGGTTCGGCTTCCACGAGATCTTCCACGTGTGCACCGTGGCCGCGTGGGCCTGCCAGTGCGTGGCCTGCTTCCTGGCGGTTCTGCGCTAGCGGGGACGGCCGACTGAGCGAGGCGGCCACCGAGGCTGCTGGGCCCGGCGGGCGGCCCGCCACGCCGTCGAGCCGACTGCTATGTCCACCCCCCTCCCCCAACCCCTGCGACGACGTCGGTCAGGCGGACCGGCAAGGATTCGCCCGCCCCGTCGCCCAACCCCAGCCCCGGAGTATTCCAGTATCTTTCGCCAACCGCACAGCATTCCCTCAGGCTGCGGCGTAGACTCGCGCTTCAAACCCGGTCGGCCCTACGAGGAGCCGCCGGGTGTCGTCGTCGCCAGGTGACCGACCGGCCGCCGAGCGACCAACACCAGTCATCCAAGGAGGACCCATGTCCGAGCAGTCACAGGGCACCTGGCTCACCCAGGAGGCCTACGACCGGCTGGCCGCCGAGCTCGAGCACCGCAAGACGACCGAGCGCAAGGAGATCGCCCAGCGCGTGGAGGCGGCCCGCCAGGAGGGTGACCTGCGGGAGAACGCCGGCTACCACGCCGCCCGCGAGGAGGCGGGGCTCAACGAGGCGCGCATCATCCAGCTCGAGGAGACCCTGGAGAACGCCCAGATCGGCGAGGCGGCCGACGACGGCTCGGTCTCGGCCGGCACCATCGTCACCGCGAAGGTGGCCGGCAAGGAGCAGGTCTTCGCCCTGGGCGGCCAGGAGATCACCGAGGACGTGCCCGACGGCGTCAAGGTCTTCTCCCCCGACGCCCCGCTGGGGCAGGCCCTCATGGGGCACCGCGCGGGCGACACCGTCTCCTACGAGGCCCCCAACGGCCGGAAGATCCAGGCCGAGATCGTCAAGGTCGAGCGGGTCTGACCCCCTTTTCCGCTCCCCTTTCCACCGAGCCGGGCATTCTTCGCGCAGCCCCACCGAATTTCCGTTGGGCGCCGCGAGAAATGCCCGGCTCGACGTCTCCGCCACGGCCGCTCCTCGCGGTCAGTGAAGCGCGGGCGGGAATAGGGGCCGGGCGCAGTAGCGTGTCCCCATGTTCAACGCCCTTCGTCACTCGCTCAGCGGATCTGCGCCGGCCGGCCGCGAGACGCCGGTCCTACCCGCCCCCGGAGCCCACCCGGTGCTGGGGACTCCCTTGGACGGGCCGTGGCCCGAGGACAGTCGGGTCATCTACCTGGCGGCCGGCTGCTTCTGGGGGGTGGAGCGGATCCTGTGGCGCCAGGACGGCGTCGTCTCGACGTCGGTGGGCTACATGGGCGGCCAGACGCCCAACCCCACCTACCAGGAGGTGTGCACCGGGGCGACCGGTCACGCCGAGACGGTGCGAGTTGTCTACGACCCTGCCGTCTGCGGCGAGGGCGGGGAGACCCTGCTGCGGGCTTTCTGGGAGAACCATGACTCCACGCACCTGAACCGCCACGGCAACGACGTCGGCACCCAGTACCGCTCGGCGGTGTGGACGACGACGCCGGCCCAGCGCGAGGCGGCTGCGCGGATCCGCGACGCCTTCCAGAGCGAGCTGACGCGCCTGGGGCTGGGAACCTGCGTCACCACCATTGAGGACGCCGCGGACGCGCCGGCTCAGTTCGGCGGCCCCTACTACCTGGCCGAGGACTACCACCAGGCCTATCTGCACAAGAACCCCGGCGGCTACTGCAACCACGGCCCCAACGGGGTGACCTGCCCGGTCGGCCTCACGGACCTTCCCGCCCAGACCGACATCCTGGCCCCCGAAGACGCCCCGGCCTGAAACGGATCCAGCCGGCGCCCGCAACGTTGAGATCGCGGTTAGTCGCCAGCACCTGCGGGCCCCTCGCAGCGCCGTCAGGCTCGGCCGTACTCACGCGGCGATCGGGTGCCCGACCTCGAGGTTCGGTCACGCGGAGCGCGCGGAGAAGGTGACGTCCCACAGAGGTGAGTTCTCGAGCTTGCCCTGCTCGGCGGTGGCAAACAGCGTCCACCCGCTGGTCTCAGTGTCCCCGAGCCAAAGCCCCAGAGCACTCAGCGGCAGATCCGATCCGTCCGAAGCTGGGACAGAGGTATCCCAGGTGATGACGTAGGCCTCCTTCATGCGAGGCCATGTCTCCTTCGTTCGGAACACATTGGTCCGACGCTCAGTGACCAGAAGCATCTCCTGGGTGTAGGTCTCATCAACAAGCGAGCGCCCGAAGGATTCCACACGCCGGACTCTGACGCGCGGGATGCCGTTGTGCGCTCCAGGCATGAGGATCTCCGTAGCTGGATTGCCCTCGGAGTTGCTCACCTCGCTGACGGTGGCGCCAGCAGGGGCGGTGAGCGTCAGACCGTGGACCTCAACCGGGTCACCCGACGGAGACGTCGGCTGCACGTTGCGCGGCTGCGTATCGGGGACGACCGGGATATCTGAGACAGGCCGCCACGTGGATGTTTCGCCGGGACTGGGCGACGGCCTTCCCGACGACGCTGCTCCTGCAGCTTTACCACTACGCCCGGAGCAACCCGCAATATATGACAACCCAGCGACCCCCAACGGAATCAGAACCGCCCTACGAGGCAGTATCAACGACATCAGCAGCCCTCCCAGCGGTTCCACTTTCCATCAGAGTAGTACTGACCATTAGAGAACTCAACAGTCTCATCGGCATACCCTATCCCCGCACTGGTCACCACCTCATACGCCAAACTTGCTCGCCCCCCATACTTAGAAGACCTCTTCGATACGTCTTGCCGAGTCAGCACCCCTCGATCCACCGCAGCATTAACGAAGGTGGCTGTAGCCTGATTAAGCTCTTGAAGTGAGTCCTTACCGGAGTTGAATCCGGGAACTTTGGCAGCAGCTAGAAAGTTGCGAGTCATTTGAGACACCTCCTTGGAGTTCAGATCAACCGAGGCCGTCCACACCTGCCCAGACTCAAGCGGGGCCGGGTTATCGATCCCCAACGGCGTTGTTGCACCAATTTGGGCATCATAAGAGCCGGTAACAGACACATTCAAAACCTTATCTGGGTCATTATTATCGGCCGTCACAGCAACAACTATCTCCCCAGATACCTCACCTTGTCCCCCAGCACCCACAACACCGGCACGACCAGATGCCTGCGCATTCACCTTATAGTACGTAGTAACCGTGCCTTTTTCGAGATTTACCTTACCTCCGATAGCAACAGCCGCACCAATCTCTGCTTTAGCACCCGCAACACCCTGGGTGGCAGCAGCCTCTGCGCTTCCTTCTGCGCCAACCTGATAGTATATTTCTTTTGGTTTTGGGGGTTCATAGTGAGTGGCGCTATCGATCACGCCGTTTACCAATCCACCAAAAATACCAGTGGAACGGTCAACCACCTTCTTTCTAAGAAGATAGTTCTTCAGGCCATCCTTTGCTTGCTCAGAGTCGACTTCATAGGTCACCCCGCGCTCTTCAGCTAGTTTTGCGGCAGCTTCCGCAGAGGCGCGAGACCCGTAGGTCTGATTATCAACCGTAAACTCGACACCGCCGCCATAACCGGTACTGACTCCAACCTTGTCTCCACGCTTGTCGGTTACCCTGTAGTGCCCATTGGACAGTTTTTCCGTAACAATACCCTCATTGATCTCAACGTCAACTACCAGGCCAAGGCCGGCATTGAAATTTTGAGAATGTTGATGGGTGGTACAAGGATCAGTCGGCTTATGCTTATCTTCTTTCGCTTTATCGTCAGTACCGCCGCACTGCATTCCTCCGGCCCCAATGGCCTCACTGACCTTGGAGAGGATTCCGCATGCGATATCGCGCCCATGGCTTGGAGCAACCGCGACCACTCCTCCAATAAGTACCGCCACAATGATGGCTATTCCTGCGAACTCAACTAATGTCGCACCGCGTTCGCGATCCTTCCGGAACTCACGACCACGAACACCCGACTTCAAAAACAAAGGAAACATGTGTTCTCCCACCTTCACCACCCACTCCATAACATCAGACTGCACCAGTTTTACGCGAGGAACATGCAACTCACCGCACAGGACAACTCCACCATTCAGAGATAGTCTTCCCTTCGCAATAGCAGCGCATACACGAGCGCTGAGACAACCGCTGCGATCGTGGCAAAAATAATCACCGCAAAGATCGACACCCAGCTACGCACCGAGTATGTGGGAACGATGTTAATAGAGCTTACAACAGCAGCAGGAATCGCCGAATGCATCACAAACACCATCACAGACCGGAGACGACGCCTTACGATAAACATCGCCAACAGACTGGCAACGAAAGATGAGAGCCCATTCATCCAGGCAACAGTTCCAACGACAGACTGCGCGGAATCAAGGGCGTCAAGCGTCAGCGCAGGAACGGACAGCATCACCACGAATGCCACCATAAGCAGTACCACTTGAAGCGCAGCCCCAACGACGAGCAATAGCGGCGACCACGTATGCTCGTCGTCGAGCAGCACGTCACGATCCGCGTCTTCCATAGTTCCCGACCTTTCTCGCCGTACACTCCTGCATGCACACAACGACCGACGCCCAACCAGGACGATCGCGACATAGCTCGCGCCTCACCCTTCTCAAACCACAGTAGGTCCACAGTGTTTTGCGACAACAGGGCCATCCGCCCCCACTCCGCCCCTATTCAGAGGGCAACACACCTCACGGCACATCTCGTGACAATTCGCAAGGCGCACGGTCACTTCGATTCGTCGCCGGAGTCGTCAGCGATCCTTCCCGGTTTGAGACCCTCGCACGCCACCACCTGCGACAGCGCTTCCTTTCGCCATGCCCCAGACCCCGCCCTCCTCCAGCACCTCCACCCACTCCAGCCTTTGAAGCGTCTATCACCAGCGTTCTCACACGTTGTGTTGAGATGGTGTGCTCAGTCGCCGGCCAGCACTCCCAGCTGCGAGCGCCCGCGACTTCCTGATCTGTTTCCCTGCGCACCACAGGAGGCTCAACCCCTATGAGCAGCCAGCAGACTCGCACCCCGTCGGACCGGTCTCCGGCGGGGGCGGAGCCGGAGACCCACTGGTCCGAGGACAGGGACTTCCAGTGGCGCGCCGCAACCGAGCTGCTCATCGCCATGGGAGTCCCGCGCTCCACCGCCCGCCTCACCGGCGAGCTGCGCACCTCCGTCGCGCACCTGGAGGAGGTCGACGCGCGCCTGCCCCGTGATGGCAAGCCCCTGCCGGAGGTCGACCGGCTCACCCGCAACAACGCCGTCGACGACGTCGCCCGCGCCATCCTGCCGCTGGCGCACGCCACCCTGGAGCGGATCCGGGCCGAGGAGCTGCGCACCGAGGTCGTCGGCGTCGACTACGACGCCCTGTGCGACGCCGTCGAGCAACTCGAGGCCACCTACCGCGCCGGCTGGTGGCGTGCGGCCGAGAGAGAGGGCGCCGACTTCTTCCTGCGCGAGGTCGAGGCCCTCAACCGCCTCAACGTTCCGGCAGTGCGTGCCAACTGGCGTGACGCCGGCAAGATCGCGGGCATCCTGCGCAAGATGCCCGCCTCGACGCTGCGGCGCGTGGCTCGTACAAGCAACCCCATGGCGCTGCGGCTCATGGTGCTGTTCAATCTCCAGGCCGGCTACCGCGACGGCAGCTTCGACAAGACCATCTCCATCCCCCGCCTCATCCACACCCGCACCAGCGAGTACCGCGCCGAGTACCGGACCGGCTCAGCCGCCTAGCGCGAGCCTCGCAGCCGCCACCGGCCCACTCACTTCGACCGAATCTTCAGAATCGACGCGGCTCCGGGTCGTTTCTGAAGTTTTGGTCGAAGTGTGTGAGGGAGTAGGAGGGAGGAGGGGCTCACCAGCGTCGGCCAGTGGGCCTGACCCCGGCAGCGGCCAGTCGTCGCAGCATCTGCGCCCCGGCGTCACCCCAGGCCTGCGCCCACGTCCAGCGGGCCACCGCCAAGCCCGAGGCCCGCAGCGCGTCCTCCCGGAGCTTCTCACGCCACACGACATCCTCCGGGTCCTGCCCGAAGGAGGCCGACCGGTACTTGACCCGACCGTCGAACTCCCCGGCCACCCCATAGTCCGGCCAGTAGAAGTCCAGGATGTAGAGCTCCGACCCGACCCGCACACTCACCTGCAGCTCCGGCTTGGGAAGCCGGTGCTCCCACATGCGCACGCGGGACATCGACTCGCCCGGCGACTCGGAGCGGCCGTCGGCCAGGCGCACGGCCTGCCGCGCACGAGGCCCGCCACCTGCCGTCTCAGGCAGACGCGCCAGCGCCTCTTGCAGTCCCTCCGCGGAGCACAGTCCGTTGTGCAGGGCCGCATCCATGGCGGCGACCCCCGCCATGAGGCCATTCCACCGAGCCAGGTCAATAAGCGCATCCGGCAGCGCGACCGCGAGATGCTCGCCCACTCTGACGACCTCAGTGCCACGGCGCCGGACATGGCGCCTCAGCAAGGAGGTCCGCACCCGGCCTGGGCGCCCGCCCACGACCTCCACCCGGCGCAGGACCGTCCCCACCAGTGGCAGCCCGTAGGCGGCGACAGCGGAGGTGCCTGCCAGCACCAGCTCGTCACCGTACTTCCGGTGCGCCGCCTCGAGCAGCAGCTCGTAGCGCTCCATCCACGCAGCCTCCTGCCAGGCCGCACGAGGCGCGTAGACGCCGGCGGCGACGCGCAGCCAGTCGTGGCTGAGGTCCGGGCGCGCGCACGCGGCGCCGTCGAGGCCGGTCTCGTTCCACATCAGCGGGCGCAGGGCCCCGCCGTCGGACAGGGGCGGGGAGGAGATCGCGGTGGTCATGCCCCCATGCTGCCCGCAACGCCCCGGCTCTCACTCGGCGCGCCCACCGTCCTGTGGAAACAGGTGGCCGACGGCGCCGTTGTGGAGACCGGGATCGCCGATCACTTCGACCGAATCTTCAGAAACGACGCGGCTCCGGGTCGATTCTGAAGATTCCGTCGAAGTGTGTGGCCGAGGCCTGCCGCCGCCCCGGGTCTCGTCAGTCCTCGTCGGGCCGGCCGGCCAGCTCGAGCTTGCGGTAACGGCTGACGGCCGCGGCGACGTCGACCATGCGGGGGCGCACGAGGAAGGCGGGCCGCTCGCGCTCGTCGGTCAGGGCGTCCAGGCCCTCGTCGTCGAGCAGGGCCTCGAGGTCGTCCAGGCACTCGCGCAGCGGGGATACCCCGTCGAAGCGTTGCTCCAGCAGGGCGCGCAGGGCGTAGGCGATGGCCTCGGCCTGCCCCGGATCGGTGACGCCGCCGACGTCGGAGATGTCGATGTCCTCCCGGTCAAGGACCAGGGTGGAGGTGCCGTGGGCGCGGGTGCGCACCGGCCCCCGGCGGGTGCGCGGCGGGGCGGGCTCGGGGACGCGCTGGCGCGGCTCGGCGAAGTCCTCCAGGCCGGTCAGGGGCCGGGGCTGGCCGGCGACGACCCGGCGGGCCTGCTCGGTGACGTCGCGCAGGTGGTAGGCGTCCATGAGCAGGACCCGGTCGGCCACGTCCAGGTAGTCCCCGGAGCCGCCCATGACCATGACCGTGGAGACGCCCCTCCTGCGGAACAACGCGGTGATGCGGTCCACCAGGGGCGTGATGGGCTCGCGCTCGGCGGCCACGAGCTCGCGCATGCGCGAGTCGCGGATGAGCAGGTTCGTGGCGGAGGTGTCCTCGTCCAGCAGCAGCGCGGTGGAGCCGGCCTCGACGGCCTCGATGATGGAGGCGGCCTGGGAGGTGGATCCCGAGGCGTTGCGGGTGGTGAAGGAGGCGGTGTCGCGCCCGGCCGGCAGGTGGGAGATGAAGGGAGTCAGGTCGACACCGGTCACGGCGCGCCCGTCGGCGGCCCGCACCTTGACGGCGTCGGGGACCGTGGCGACGAGCTCGCGCCCGTCCCCGGGGACGTGCGGGTAGACGCCGCGCTCGATGGCGCTCAGCAGCGTGGACTTGCCGTGGTAGCCGCCTCCGACGATGACGTTGACGCCCGCCTCGACGACGGTGCCGCGCACCGTCCCGGCGTGCGGGAGCTCCACCGTGGCGGCCATGGACTCGGGGGCCTGGAGGGGAACGCCGCCGTCCAGGGGATCGTCGCTCACCCCGGAGCGGCGCGGCAGGACGGAGCCGTCGGCGAGAAAGGCCACCCAGCCGTTGCGGGCCACCGTCGCGGTCAGGGCCCGGTGGTCCTCAAGAGTGGCGACGTGGCGCACGAGCCGGTCGCCCCGCTCGCCGGTGAGGTCCATGGCCTCCTCCAGCTCGCGCACGAGGTCGCGCCCCACGATCCGGGAGGCCTCGTGGCCCTGGATGGAGCGACCCTGGGCGGGCAGGGCCAGGCGGGCGCGGACCTCCAGCACCCAACCGGCCCCCTCCTTCTTCTCCTCGGGGCGCAGGATGATGCTGGAGCGCTGCAGGATCTCCTGGCCCGGGGAGGCGATGGACAGCGCCGTGCCGCGGAAGCCCGCGTGCAGCTCGCGGGTGAGGAAGTCACCCACGGCCAGGCGGCGGTCTGCGTCGGCCAGCAGGTCGGCCTCGTCGAGCAGCTCCAGGCCGTGCAGGTCAGTGGGCACGTCCACATGGATGCGCGTGGGCGGGGCGTAGGGGTCGGACTGGACGCGATCAATGTGCAGGAACCAGCCGGCGGGCGCCCGGTAGCGTCCGACGATCGCCTTGTAGGCGGCGTAGGAGCGTCCGTCGAGGGCGTGGAGGTGGCCGACGAGGTCTGCCAGGAGGCCGTCGCGGGGCTCATCGTCATAGACACGGCGCGAGCGGCCGCCCTCGCCATCCCGGTAGCCTCGGCCGCTGCCGGAGCCTCCCCGGTAGCCTCGGTCTCCTCCGCGGCCGCTGCCGGAGCCTCCCCGGTAGCCTCGGTCTCCTCCGCGGCCGCCTCCCGAGCTACCTCGGTAGCCGCGGTAGCCTCGGTCGCCACCGCCGGAGCCTCCCCGGTACCCGCGCTCGCCGTATCCGCCCCTATCGTCCCGGCGGGAACCGTCTCGCTCGCTGCGCTCAGTCATGGGGGAAACCCTACCCACCCACCGAAGCAGGTCCCGGCACCCCCGGCACGAACGACGTCGCCGCCGGGGCACCCGCAGGTGCCGCCGACGGCGACGTGATGGACTGGCGTCCTCCGGCTCAGCCGAACGGTCGAGCTCGGAGTCCTCAGCGCAGGGAGGCCAGGGCGTCGGAGTGGGCGACGACGTCGCGCACCATGGCCGGGACCTCGGCGTCGTGGAAGGAGGCCGGCGAGAAGGCGCCGTCGGCGAAGTCGGTGTTGAGGGACAGGAACACGTTGGAGGCCACGACGGTGGCGCCCATGCCCTGGAGGATCTGCTGGAGGTGGCTGACGGCGCGGATGCCGACGCTGTAGGAGTAGCCGACCACGCCCACGCCCTTGTTGGCCACGGCGCCGGGCTGGAGGAAGTCGATGGCGTTCTTCAGGGCGCCGGGGATGGAGAAGTTGTACTCGGGGGTGACGAAGATCAGTGCGTCGAAGGACTTCAGGGCCTCATCGAAGGCGGCGCCGGCCGGGTCGCTGGGGACGGCCATGCGCGGGGGGATCTCCTCGGCGAACAGGGGCAGGTTGAAGGAGGCGATGTCGACGATCTCGGCCTCAACGCCCTCGATCTCGTTGGCCTGGTCGACCACCCACTGGGCGATGGTGCCACCCACGCGGTTGGGGCGGACGGAACCGACGACGACGGCAAGACGGGTCATGTTTCTCTCCTGGTCGAGATGAGCCGGGGCGGGGTCAGCGTCAGGCGAAGACTCCGATGGCGCACCCGGCCGCGACAATTGATTTACCAACAACCTTATGGGAGTTTCGACAGAACGAACTCCCCCTTATTGCATGATACCGGCCACAATGCCCCGTCTCCGCCCTTCCGGTGAGGGCACATGGAGCCGCGAACTCGTCACGGACTATCGGGCCAGGAAGAAGCGGAAGGCGGGGTCGGCGGTCTCCTCGTTGTAGGAGTAGCCGAGGCGGTCCATGTGCTCGGTCAGCTCGACGTCGTCGGGCCCGGCCGCGAAGGCGCACAGGATACGGCCGTAGTCGGCGCCGTCGGTGCGGTAGTGGAACAGGGTGATGTTCCAGCGGGTGCCCAGCACCTCAAGGAAGTGAGCCAGCGCCCCGGGCGACTCGGGAAAGAGGAAGGAGAAGAGGCGCTCGGGCACGCCAGGGGTGGCGCGCCCACCAATCATGGAGCGCACGTGGACCTTGGCGAGCTCGTCGTCGGTGAGGTCGATGACGTCGTAGCCGGCCTCCTCCAGGTCCGCCACGATCTCGGCGCGCTCCTGGCGCCGGGCGATGCGCACACCCACGAAGATGCGGGCGGGGTCGGTCTCGGCACGGGCCGCGGAGAGGCGGTAGTTGAACTCGGTGACCGAGCGGGCCCCCAGGACCGAGGCGAAGCGCAGGAAGGAGCCCTGCTCCTCGGGGATGGTGACCCCGAGGATGGCCTCGCGCTGCTCACCGATCTCGCTGCGCTCGGAGATGTAGCGCAGCTGGTGGAAGTTGAGGTTGGCGCCGGACAGAACGAAGGCGAGGCGCTCGCCGGACAGGTGGTGCTCGGCGACGTAGCGCTTGAGTCCCGCCAGGGCCAGGGCGCCGGAGGGCTCGGAGATGGCGCGCACGTCGTCGAAGACGTCTCGCACGGCGGCGGAGGTCTCGTCGGAGGAGACGGTGACGACGTCGTCGAGCAGGGCCCGGCACATGCGGAAGGTCTCCTCGCCGATGCGGCGCACGGCCACCCCTTCGGCGAACAGGCCCACGTGGTGCAGGGTGATGGGCTCCCCGCCCAGTAGGGCGGCCTTGAGGCAGGCCGACTCCTCGTGCTCGACGCCGATGACCTTGATCCCGGGCATGAGCTGCTTGATGAGGACGGCGACGCCGGCGGCCAGCCCGCCGCCGCCCACAGGTACGAAGACGCGGTCGAGGTGGGCGTCCTGCTGGATGAGCTCCAGGCCGATGGTGCCCTGGCCGGCGATGACTCGGGGGTCGTCGAAGGGGGCGATGTAGGACAGGCCCTCGGCCTCGGCCAGGCGGGTGGCCTCGGCCTTGGCGGCGTCGAAGTTGTCCCCGTGGAGGCGGACCTCGCCGCCCAGGGCGCGAACGGCGTCGACCTTGATCTGAGGGGTGACGGTGGGCATGACGATGATGGCGCTCATCCCCAGCAGGGCGGCGGAGCGGGCCACGCCCTGGGCGTGGTTGCCGGCCGAGGCGGTGACGACGCCGCGCTCGCGCTCGGCCGGGCTCAGGGAGCGCATGGCGTTGTAGGCGCCGCGGATCTTGAAGGAGTGGACGGTCTGGAGGTCCTCGCGCTTGACCTCAACGGTGTTGCCCAGGCGGGCCGACAGGGCCGGCATCTCCTGCAGGGGCGTGTGCTCGGCCGCCTCGTAGACGGGGGCCTTGAGGATCTCCCGCAGGTAGCGGGCGCTGTCCCAGGCAGGGGTTCCGTTGCTGCTGACGCTGTCGAGCTCATTCACGAGTGACAGCGTAACGGGCAAGGCGCCGCCCGGCTCAAGCCGGTGGTGGCGCGCGCTGATCGCGATGCCCTGGCATCTCCGAGGCAGGTGGCACCGCCAGAACAGGCATCCTCTAGAGAGGATATCATCTTGATGATATAGTCATGGCGTGAGTGTGAGGTGGTCGATTGAGTTCTCCGAGGAGGTGCGCATCTGGTATGCGGGACTGACTCCCACCGGCAAGGCCTCGACAGACCGGGTCCTCGAACGGCTTGCCCTGCAGGGCAATCTGCTCCGCATGCCACACTCCCGACCACTCGGTGACGGGCTACATGAACTGCGGTTCTCCTGCGAGAACGTCAACCGCCGCATCACGTACGTGTTCGACCCGGACCGCCGAGTCGTCACTCTCACGACGTTCCGCAAGCAACGTCAGAACGAGCGAACCGAGGTCCTGCGCGCCAGACGAGCGCAAGCCGCTCACGAGGCCAGTCGGCACGCTGAAGAGAAGAACGGGAGAAGATCATGAGCACCGCCACAAACAGCTCCACCGTCACCACCTCGTGGGAGCAGATCAGGCAGGAGTCGCTGGCCGCCATGACCGAGGCCGAGCGAGCCGAGTACAACCGGGCTGCCATCGAGACCGAGGCCCGCCTCCAACTTGCCGAACTGGTTTACAACGCACGTGCGGCCGCAGGAATCTCCCAGACAGAACTGGCCCGACGCGCAGGAACACGTCAGTCCGTCATCTCTGCGATTGAAAACGGAGCTCAAGCGCCCGGTGGCGTCATGCTCGCACGTATCGCTCACGCCCTCGGTGGAACTCTCGGGATTCACGTCGCCGCCTAATACATACGTCATGCTCCCACCTCCTCATCGGGTCTCACGATGCTGCGCCATACGATGTGTCCGCAGAGCGAGCACGTCATCAGTTCACCGGAGCCGGCGGGAATAATTCGGCTGGACCGCAAGGTTGGTATGCACACCCTACGGAAAGGAGCCGCCATGTCGCTCCAGCTCTTCGAGCTCGTCCCCACCACCCCGTCGCGCGAGGCCGCCGAGGCCCTCATCGCGCAGGTCTCCCAGGCCGTTGAGGCCGCCGGCGCCTCCGTCCTGGAGTCGCAGGTCACCGCCAGTCACGAGCGCATCTTCACCATCGTCGAGCTCGGCTCCGACGACGTCGCCGCCCTGACCGAGGCCGTCCGGTCCGCTGCGGCCGACGCCGAGGTCACCGGCCCCGACGAGGTCCGCCTCGTGGGCGCCGAGCTGGAGGACGTGCGCGCCCTGGCCCGCAAGGCCGACTACCTCGTGGAGTGGGACATCCCCGAGGAGATCTCCATGGAGACCTACCTGGCGCGCAAGAAGGCCAACTCCCCCAAGTACGCCCAGGTGCCGGAGGTGAGCTTCCTGCGCACCTACGTGCGTGAGGACACGGTCAAGTGCCTGTGCTTCTACGACGCCCCCGATGAGGATGCGGTACTTCGCGCCCGCA
>ERZ773007.130-NODE-130-length-38046-cov-16.296017_pt1 | contig 38046 bp, 31 predicted proteins | sample MGYA00580665_ERZ773007 | MGnify/ENA primary metagenome ERZ773007 (study PRJEB29015, sample SAMEA2738122) | human oral metagenome | biome: human oral; feature: human-associated habitat; material: saliva | place: China | collected 2167 ... | reverse complement strand
GGTTCGGCACGGGTTGCCTCGGTGAAGTCGCGGGTTAAATCCAGCCATTTTTCGGTGTATTCGGGCTTGACGGGAAATTTCACAACAATAAAAATCATGACGACTCCTAATACGCAAGATACGGAACACTTCTATTCTTTCACAGGATGCACTCGCGCGGGCAGAGGCTCTAACGCGCGAGCAGGTCGGATTCCGCCGACAAGGTAGGATTTTCCAACCTCCTCGGGCCAAAAACCACCTGCTCGCGGCTAGTCGTGGGGTGTTCACGGGCGTAGGGTTAAAGGTATGACTACTGCACAGATAAAGTTCCTTGAGACGGATCCCGCCATGATCTCCGCCGAAACTACTCTGCGGGCGGCGGCGAGTGATGTGTACGCCCTAATTGCCGACCCCGCCCGCCACACAGAGCTTGACGGAGGCGGTTCGGTGCGCGGACTGGTATCCGGCGACACCCCCGAACTGCGCGAAGGCGATACCTTCACCGAAAAAATGTTCCTGGGCATCCCATACCGCATGTCTCCTACGGTCGTGCGCGCCGAGAAGAACCAGATCCTCTCCTGGCGCATGCCTGCCGACCACTACTGGACCTGGGAGATCGCAGATAACCACGACGGCACCGTGACCGTGCGTGAAACCTGGGATGCTTCCGAAGCGAAAATTTTTGGGTTCATTCCCGCTGTGCCCGTATTCCGTACATTTGGTGCGTTCGCGCGTAACCGCCGTAATATTGCGCTGTCGCTGGCGAAACTGCATCGCACCTTCGAGGGGTAGAGTGTAACAGGCCGCTTTTCGCATGTTTCTCTGACTATCGCGCCCCTAGCTGATACAGCGAGAAGCGGATTTTTGGCCGAGAAGGCGATATTTTCTACCTTTTTGACCCAAAACCCGCTTCTCGCGATAAATGCCTGAATACGTCCCGCACAGGCGCCAACACAAAAACTACCGCGCCGCACGAACTACCGCGCCGCGCGCCTGAGAATGTCGAGCGCATCCAGCAGGATATCCCGATCGGCCTTGATGCGTTTGCGCGCCGCCGGGTTCGCCATGCCTCCCGCAAACGCCGCACTGTAATACATGCCGTCCCCCAGCAAAAGCACGGTGCGCGCCATCTTATCGTCCCCAATCTCCGCGCGAATCAGCTCATACCACTGCCCCTGAATCTCGTCCATGAGTTCGCGTGCCGCCGGGTTCTTATCCTGCGCCAACCGCGAGAGGGCAACCAGGCATATATCGAATGGGGTGCCCTGAAAGGTTGAGGTGTTGATGTAATAGGCACTGGCCCCCTCGGGTGCGGCGCGCATCTTCTCAAGGTCTTCGTCTGCGTAGGTGCGGGTGCGGTCTAAAAGCGCCTGAAAGAGCGCCTTTTTCGAGCCGAAATGATAGAGCAGACCGCCCTTAGAAACTTTCGCTTGGGCGGCGACCGCATCAAGGGTGGCGGCACGTTCACCGGCCTGTACCAGCAGGTGTTCATAAGCGTCTAGAATCTGCTCGCGCGAGTTGTTGGCGCGGGTCGCACGGGGTTCGGATGCGCTGGCTGGGGTAGTCATAATCACCATTCTACGGATTAGAAACTTTACCGTCTAGTTGGTATAGTTAGTGTGTCCGTGGTTGTCTGCGCGGCGCATCCTTACTACCCTAAACAAAGCCTCTAGCAGCAACCCCTCTGCGGGCTATGAGCACTTGCCGCCCGGCGCATCTGCCGCAAGTGCCGAAAACTCCCAGATGCGTGTGAACACAACGATGAACAACTCATACCCCGTCACCGAGGCGCTGCCTATTCACGCGCCCGATCAGAAAATCAAACGGTGGATTGCCCTGACCGTGCTCATGCTGCCGGTGCTGCTTGTCTCGGTCGATAACACCGTGCTCGCATTCGCCGTACCCTCAATCGCGCAGGCGCTCGAACCATCCTCCAGCGAGCAACTCTGGATCGTAGACGCCTACTCGCTCGTGCTCGCTGGGCTGCTCGTGCCTATGGGAAGCCTGGGGGATCGCATCGGGCGGCGTAAAATCCTGCTGATCGGTTCCGTCGGGTTTGCAGTTATCTCAGCACTCGCCGCATTCGCACCCACCGCTCTGCTGCTTGTCATCGCCCGCGCCGTACTCGGGTTCTTCGGCGCCATGCTCATGCCCGCCACGCTCTCACTCATTCGCAACATCTTCCGTGACCCGAAAGAACGCCGCACCGCAATCGCCGTGTGGGCGGCAGGCTTCTCCGCCGGTGCAGCACTCGGTCCCATCGTGGGCGGATTCCTGCTGAGCCATTTCTGGTGGGGGTCGGTGTTCCTCATGGCGGTACCCGTACTCGTACCGTTCCTTGCCCTCGCACCCATGACCGTGCCCGAATCGAAAGACCCAAACCCCGGCCCGCTCGATATGGTGAGCATCCTGCTCATTATGATCGCCATGACGGGCATAACCTTCGGACTCACCCATATTTCTGAGGCAGGCGTGGATGCGCTCGCGCTCAGTACCGCCCTTATTGGCGCCGTGTTCGGGTTCTTCTTTGTACGTCGTCAGCTGCGCCGCGGGCGTGCGGGAACCACCCCCATGCTCGATGTTCGCCTCTTTAAAAACACCGTGTTCACCGGTGGGATTCTGGCGAACCTGTTCGCCATGTTCGTAGATGTTGGGTTCCTGCTCTTCGTCTCGCAGCATTTGCAGCTGGTTTCGGGGTACTCTCCCATGCAGGCTGGACTGTTCCTGATTCCCGGGCTGGCGTGCACCATTGTTGCGGGCCTGTACGCCGCTAAGCTCGTTTCGCGGTTTCACCCGGCGGTGATTGTGTCTTCAGGGCTTGCCTTGGGTGCCCTCGGGTACCTGTTTGTGGTGTTCTTCGGTTCGCGCAACGACCTTCTGCTCATGACTTCCTTCATGTTCCTAGGGTTGAGCGTGGGTGCGGCGCAGACCATCTCGAATGACCTAATTCTTTCCAGCGTTCCGGCGAATAAGGCGGGTGCTGCGTCGGCGATTTCTGAGACCGCCTATGAGTTCGGCACCGTGCTGGGTACTGTGGTGATCGGCGGCATGCTGACCGCAATTTACCGTGCACAGGTGACGGTTCCCGCCGGTCTTAATGCGGATGCGGCCCATGCGGCGGGCGAAACCCTCGGCGGCGCGACCGCAGTTGCCGGGCAGCTTCCCTCGGATCTAAGTGCCGAGCTGCTGCATTCGGCGCATGCCGCATTCGATTCGGGCGTGCTGGTGACCGCAACCTTTAGCGCCGTACTTCTGGCGGTGCTGTCGGTCTTCACTTACCGGATGCTCCGCTCGGCACCCGCCGAACTGGAGAAAGCAGAACACTAGATCGAACTCGGTTCCGGTGCTAAAAAGAGCCTTTATTTACATAAAGACTCTTTTTGATGACACGCCATCCACAATAGTTCTATGAATCGACATAACCTTGAGTATAATAAAGACTGGCTGGAGAATAAGATTGAGAGATAATTGATGAATTGGTTTCCTGTTGAAGAAGTAGTTAAGTTTATCTTGATATCACTATACTTATGGGGTTTTTGGTATCTTAGCGGTAAAGACTTTATTTTAAATAGACTTGAAAAATTTATTCCATTCGATAAAGATGTAGAGAATAATAAATCAGGATCTAAAAAGCATGCTCATATAAATTATCTGAAATACGTTTTTAGACTTATATTTGTTGGTCTAGTCTCGGCCTTCATTATTCCAACCCTAACTGGAACATGGTTCCATAATTGGCCTAATATATCTATTGGAGATGATGCAAGCCTTAGAACTGCAATACTCACAGCAACAGGTGGAGTAGTGGTTCTCTTGACATTTATTGAAACGCGTAGAAAGAATATTGATGATGCTTTCAGGGATCGAAAGTTAAAGGGTTTAGAGCTTTTAGGCAGTGAAAACTCTCGTTCTCGTTTGATAGGTTTTGATGTGCTTTCGGTTTTGATAGATGAGAAAATCAAAGAAGATGACAAGCAAGAGGCACAGCAAATATTGAATCATATATGTAATAATATCTCTGTATCCAGTAAGGAAAACAAAGATAAAAATATATCTCGTGCCAATAATCATATGTTAGTGAGCATCCGGAGGCATTACCATGTGGAGGACAGGTATACAAAGGTTTCCTGGTCTGATTTAGACCTCGAGTTTTTTTACTGCGATTTTAAAATTAGACCAGTTTTTATACGCATGAAAATGAACGGTAAAATTATTTTTAGGAATTGTAGGTTCAATATAGTAGAGTTCAATGAGTCCAAAATCAATGAGTTACATTTTATTGACTGTGAATTTGGTTATGGGGTAGATCGTTGCTCCCAGAAAGTAGTACTTGACTTGTCTTCAGTTCAAATAGGAAACACACTTCAGATAACTAGGTGTACTAATAATACTCATTTGGCGGAAGCTGAAGAAATAAGTATAGATATTAATATTGATGAATATAAAAATAAACATAAATCAATTGATAGATCGAATATATATAAGTATATAAGGGAATACAATTTGATAGGAGATAATGAAGATTACATGCAATTTGGTAAAAAATTTTCCGAGGACATTGAAAGAGCGGTAGAAAATAATTTACTTAATATTAAATACATTGACAATAATTCTTTATCTACTGGAGATAATAGTATTACTGCATCGGATATAAATCATGTTGATGATTGTGGTTTTGATTGTATTTGGGATGTACCTTCAGATGATGGGAGCACTATGTTTTTTTGAAAAAATTGCACTTCAAAAGAGAAGGTATGTATCACAGCAAAAGAAATAAGATTGGCATGGATAAGAATAAAAATATAAATAATTCAGTAAATTTTTCCAAGGGTAGAAGTATACAGAATGATGCAAATATATTGGAGGAATGTACCGGTAAATGAGCAAGATGAAAAAACAAAACGAGCTAATGTAACCGGTCAACGTAATGTTCCCAGACGAAGAGGCCGACAACGAGGGGGAGGAACATTGAGCTAGCCTATCGCACCACAGAACGAAGGTCCTCGGAATCGCTCCTAGATGCTACGGTAGAAGTACCAGCTTCAGCGAGTAGGTGCCGCGTCAGCTTACGCGTTCTTTGCCGCCGCATACGCGCATTCAGGCTACTAGGATGCGCACAAGGGCAGTCGCTACAGTCGCCGCGCGCCGGGAGGATAACCACGTGGATATTAAAGACTGGATGGCGCCTATGGTCACGCTCGCCATCGGCGCCAGTACCATTTTCATCTCCTATAAAAACTACCAATCACAAACCCAGGCCAAACCCTCGGAACTTGCCCGCTTAGAGCTGTGGAGCAAATTGCTTGCGGAAGCGGGAATCGACATTGGCGACCTGCCGCCCGAGGATGAACTTACCGCCGAACAGCGCGAGATCCTTGAAAATTACCGGGTTTTCCTCAAGCGTGCATCGCTCGAATCGAAGCTGCGTAAGGTCGGTATCGAGAATAACCGCCTATTCAACCTGTTGATGAAACGCGCGCATTCTCCCGTAAAACCTACCCCCATCGGGTTTGGCGACTCCATTATTTACTATCGTCTTATTCTGTGGCTTTTCGCATTTATTTGGATTCCGATAGCCACCATTTTCTTGGGTATTCCGGTGTTGATCTCGTTCGGGGCGTACCTGTACCGCATGTTTGTAACCCGCAGCGGTGGTAGTTATGTGGACTATTCAATTCCGGTTGGCTCGCTCGTCATTATCATTATTGGGCTTCTCGCCGTTGGCGGGCTCTGGTACCTACAAAACAAGATTCGTTCGGCGATTATCGCCAATAACGTGTATTTCTATTTCTGGGACACCTACGGCGCCAAGCGAGGCAGCCGCGATTCCGTGCAGGCGTACACCGAGCGGCTGACCGCAAAAACCTACTCTGACCTGCTCTTTATCGGGCAGCACGAGTTCGCGCAGCAGTTCCGCGAGAACATGTACATGGCGGGTATTCAAGAGATTGATGAATATCCGCGCGTGCTCAGCGATGTGGGCATGATTCCGCGTAACCACCAGGTAGTTGAGGCGACCGCAGACTACAACTGGCTGGACCGCATCATCAACTGGATGCGCGCCAAAATCGGCATGGAACCGAAACCTGCACGCGTTATCTACACTCTGGAACGTAAACCGCCGAAGGGTGCGGGGGCAACTGCGACATCCGGGCTTGACGTGCAGCTTCATGAGCTCAAACCGGGCAAGAAAAAGCGTTTTAGGCGCAAGCGCAAGAAGGGTCGGGTGCTTATGCAGGCTGAACCGGCGACGGATGCGGTGCCCCTCTATACCGAGCACCCTGACGATGCGGCGAATGACGCCTCGGAGGCTGAGTCCGCGGCAGCTTCGCAGCCTCAAGTGGTGAACGGTCCAACTCTGACCGACGAATTGGTAGAAGACCTCAGTACCGGGCAGATCCCGCTGGTTCAGGTTCGCAGAGAGCAGGGGCAGAAGAAGTCGTCGCAGAATGCGGGTTCCGGGGATGCTGGCTCGGCAGAAACGTATGACATAGATAGTGCCGCTGATAGTGCCCGTGCGGATTCCCCGAAATCGTCATCGGAAGGTTCGTCTGAGTAATACACACATATCCCTGGTGTAAAAAAGGCTCTTTATTTCAATAAAGCGTTAGAAATATTGCTTTATATAAATAAAGAGCCTTTTTGTTATTAGATAAATTAAAAAGTATTATTTTTTGAGAATATTCAGGGAGCTTCCACGGAATACCCAGGCTATAAGCTTAGGGTGAAGCCATGACTACTGATAAGAACCTTCCAAAACCTGAGCATGGAACGGTCCAGGCTCAAGATATTCATGAGATAGAGAAAGAATCTGAAACGGATTCGGCTGAGAAGCAGAATTTGTTTCCTCCTAGCCTTATAACTGCGCAGATTATAAGGACTGCTCTTGAGCTCATATTGGTAGTGCCGTTACTGCCATTGCTCTCTAATCCTCTAGGGATAATCCTTTTCTTGCCTTTTGGTTTGTATTTTGTTTTGCAGGCTGCGGCATGGTCACGGACAGAGAAAGAAACTCAGATCGCTTGGATTTTAGGAAGCAACATTTATAGCCTGATGATTGTTGCGCCTATTGGTGCTTTTTATACATGGTTCGTGATGGAGGTGTCGGCTCCAAATGCCGATGTTCGACCATTATGGTGGTTTATAGGTGCCTGCGTTCTTGAAGCAATCATGAGCATTTTTATGATCGTTGCGATGAGTGTGATCAAGAGGAACTCTCCGCATGATTTTCAGGACAAGGGAGTCACTGTCTCTAAACCTCGAATATATGACGATGCTCTACACGGTTCTCAGGGAAGGGTACACGAGGCGGGTGATGAATCAGAATCCTTGAAGAAGCATCATGAAGATCCGATTGTAGAAATTCCTTGGCAGCACGTTAACGTTAGGTCCCAGAAGAAAGATAAGGGCGAACACCATGAGCACCGATAAGAATTTTTCAACCTCCGAGAACAATGATCCGCAGCCTCCCGTGGAAAAGCAAAGTGCATCGAATAATCCGGAGAATTCCCAACAAGAGCCAAAATATACACAGCTGTATGGCTTAGAAGGTGCCGACGGTAAGATGTCCTTGGATCCCCAGGCGTCCCGGGGGTCTCAGGGCGCTGAGGGAAAGGAAGAGCCTCATAAACACATATCACAACAGTTTGATATAGATCCCGATACCCGCGAGCCTCTTCTCATCGCACAGGCTATCAAGAATATTCTAATTATTATTCCTGCGCTTATCATACTGGTTTTTCTTGTCTGTGTATTCATTAACGTTTTGGTATCTGCGCCCAGTGGATATGATGATCTTATCTTGGCGGGTATGTTTATTATTGCCGTTATTGCACTTCCTTACATGATTCACGTTATCTTGCAGGTTGTCGCGTTTATGCGGTTTAGGAAATCAGTCAAGTTTCGGTGGATACGAGGCGCCAATATTTACGGCCTTATTGTTGCCCCGATCTCCGAGGTTACCTATGTGCCGTTTATGCTAGAGCGGATTCTTGATCCATCTTCATCTGCCGAGAGCTCTTTTACAATAGTGGGGGTTATAGTAGCCCTTTACGAGGTTATTTTGGGCATCTTAATGATTGTTGTCACGACAAATAGTATTAAAAAGACAGACAAATCTTCAGAACAAAAGCAGCATGAGGTATCCGAAGGGGTGCCTGATGAATCGCTCTAGAATCCCTTTGCCTTCGGCTGCACCTGGCGATTCCATGCCCAAAATCCCGTTCCGTAAATTCCTTCTTAGGGCACACGTGTAAGGTGAGACAAGTCGTCGTTGAAAGCATACGCGGTGCTATGGTTGAGCTACCAACGACACCACCGATACACATAGAGAGGAGAGCATGATGCGGCAGCTTTACGCGGCGCAGAAAATCTTCAAGATTACCGACCACTATGTCGTCACCGACGAAGGCGGGTACACGGTATATCAGGTTGATGAGAACTACCGGGTTCTCGGCAAAAACATGAATGTGACGAATGTTGAGACCGGCGTGCAGTTCACGCTGGAGCGGCAGCTTGGGCTCGGTACCGTTTTCAACGTTGGCTTTTCCACTGGCGACCAGCTGTATATGCGCAAACGGTTTAAACTTGCTGGGCTCAACATAGAGGCCTACCTCAACCAGACTCCGCTTCAGATCGGGGGTAGTTTCTGGGAAGGTCTCTTTGAGATTGTTCTTGAAGGAGGTATCGTCGCCGCTATTCACAAGCCTAGGTTTAAGATGCGCGACAAATATCAGATTACTGTGTACGACCAGCGTTTTCAAGACCTTGCTATTGCAGTTCTCATCGTTGTTGATTATCTATCTGATCAGCGGCAGAAGAACAGGCCTAGAATTAGTTTTCACGGATCCTAAAGTCCCTCCTATGCGTCAGGTTTGATGAGGCGCGAGCAGATAGTATTGTGGCGAGCAGATAATCGATTGTTATCTGCTCGCCACAATAACCATCTGCTCGCAGGGATTAAAGCGTACTTATAGATATTTACTTATTGAAACACCTAAGAAAAAATATTTAAAACATGAAGTGTTTATAAAAACTTACGAAGCGTGGCGTTATATTTTTATGTGACATGCCCGAATAAGAAATATGACATTTAAAAATTTTGAACAATGACCACTCTGATATAGAGCATAAAATACATGAACTTCTGTCTTGCGCGATGTGGCAAAACAGCCTCAAAGGGTTGAAAACTCGCCCGTGTGGCTTCTACGGTAGGGGCAGAGGCGTTCAGGAAAGCGCTACGCAGTAAATGCATTATATGAGGTGACCAAAACATCACTTTGAGATGTGTTGCTGGTATGCAGCTCTTGCAGATATATTCTGAGCACCCTAAATAAAATCCTCGCTCCGGAAGAGGAAATGTCATAACCCTGCGCCTTCTTTTATGAGGCGTTCACAGATAGTACGCATTCAAAATTCGCTTTTGTAGCTCTACAGTGGCGAGTGCGTGTATCCAACCACCATGTGAAAGGAAGATAAGTAACATGACTCTCGAAAATCCCGGACTTTCTCGCCGTAAGTTGCTGCGTACTACCGCTATTGGCGTGCCTGCTGCTGGTCTGCTCGCTTTCGGCTCGACCCTTGTGACCGCACCGAGCGCGCAGGCTTATCACGCGCTAGTTGGTGCTGATGGCTGGTGGGGGTCAAAAACTTCCAGTGGGCTCCAAACTTTCTTAAATATTACCCAGCATGCTCAGGTGAGCGTGGATGGTGTGATTAGTTCTCAGCCGTCAAGTCTGCAGGCTTCATGTCCCGGTCTTGCTGGTGGCTGGGAGTGGGTTGATGATGCTCAAGCATCTGGCTCCCAAACAATAGTTGCGATGCAAACTTGGCTAGGTGTTGGAGCTGACGGGATTTTTGGTTCTGAGACTATCAGTGCCCTGCAAGCCCATTATGGACTGACAGCGGATGGAACACTAGATGGACCGTCGCCGACAATTCTGGCTCTGCAGAATGAAATTAACCATTACCTTCGCGCAGACAATGATGAGATAGCGAAGAATAATTAACGCTACTACCGGTGATGGTTTTATGGTGTGCTGAAATCTTCTCCAATTTCCTGCACCAGAAAAATACGCAAAGGAGGGTATTCCTGATGACTCTCGAAAATTCCGAACTTTCTCGCCGTAAGCTGTTGCGTACTACCGCTATTGGCGTGCCTGCTGCTGGTCTACTCGCTTTCGGCTCGACCTTGGTAACTGCAACGAGCGCGAATGCTGTTGAAGTTGACGGCTACTGGGGTTCGGAGACCTCGACAGGTTTTCAGAAATTTCTGAATGCCTTTCTGAGTGCTGGATTAGACGTTGACGGCATGATCAGCTCTCAGCCTTCGAGCATGGCTTCTTCCTGCTCCGGCATCGTTGGTGGTTGGGAGTGGGTAGAAGATTCTCAGGCCAAGGGATCTCCCACTATCGGGCTGATGTTTATGTGGCTGACTCATGATCCAGACGATACTCTTGAGGCAAAGACGCAAGAAGGGAGCGCGTCTTTGATTCAAGAAACGGGCGAACCTTTGTCCAATAACCAAATTTCGCCTACACACATCAAGCTCATGCAGGGCCATTATGGGCTTACCCGCGACGGCGTTCTGTCAGCTCCATCGCAGACCATTAAGGCCTTGCAAAAGGAGATCAACCAGTACGTTGGCTAATCCAATGTGACAGTTCTTCACGTGTCGGGAGGGTGGATCGGCCATCTAGTGGTATATCCATCATCCCGACAAGGAAGACATCTTCCAGCTCTAGCTTTCTGTACCTGAAAATACGCAAAGGAGGGTATCACTATGTCGAATGAACATTCTGGTATTTCACGTCGTCGTTTGCTGCGCACCGCATCCGTAGGTGTTCCCGCCGCAGGCGTTCTGGCGCTGGGGTCCAGCATCGTTAGCGTCCCAGCTGCTCAGTCACTTGAGGCTGATGGTTATTGGGGTTCCGAGACAACCTCGCAGCTTCAAAAGTTTTTCTTCAATATATTTGCGCAGGAACTCGGACAGCCTACATACGGGTATGAAGACGGTGTCGTGAAATATCAGCCTGTATCGCAGCAGTCCGCAAACCCCGGGCTGGGCAGCGGATGGCAATGGGAATCCGATGGGGGAGCGCAAGGCTACGACTTCACCATCTATTACCTGCAGCGTTGGCTGGGCGGTGTTGAGGCTGACGGTACGATTGGCCCCAATACCATCAAGGCTCTGCAAAATCACTACGGTCTCACGGCAGATGGTCGCCTAGATGGACCTTCAGAGACTATCAAGGCATTGCAGAACGAGATTAGCCAGTACGTCGGTTAGCTCTATGTGAGATTTGATGATGCGTGAAAAGCACGTTGGTGCTTCTCAGCGAACATATATTTTCATCCTGAAGGAGGATAAAAATGACGAACGAACATTCTGGTATTTCTCGCCGCAGGCTGGTGCGTACTGCCGCTGTAGGCGTACCCGCCGCGAGTTTGCTGGCTTTCGGCTCCACTCTGGTGACCGCAACAAGTGCGAGTGCGGTTAGCGTTGATGGTTACTGGGGCGAGGAAACCTCGGCAGGGCTCCAACGCTTTATGAATGCCGTGCGTGGGGCCGGGTTGTCGGTGGATGGAGTTATTAGTTCTCAGCCATCAAGTATGGCTCCATCCTGCTCGGGTATCGTCAGCGGTTGGGAATGGGTCGATGATGCACAGGCCTCTGGTTCCCCAACCATGCTGGCCATGTATCAATGGCTTGGATCCGGGACTCATGGGCAACATCTTTTCCTCAAAATTGAGGAATGGGGTGGGAATGTAACTGGCTACAGCATCACAGGCGTTCATATCAAGCTTTTACAAGAGCATTATGGCCTGACGGCGGATGGAACTTTAGATAGTCCATCACCGACTATTGAGGCTTTGCAGAACGAGATTAACCAATACGTCGGTTAAAACCCGGTGTTGCTCTTTCACCAGTTGGTGCACAGTCCTATTCGAACTAATTGAGGAGAAAAAATGATACTTCGTAAATTTGATCGTCCTCGTAAGTCGATGCGCGTAACCTCGCTCGTGACCCCCATTGTGGGTGCCCTGTTAGCGCTTGGCTTCATGACGGCTCCGGCGGCGAATGCAGGGATTGCTGATAACTCGACAGGCGCAATGCAGGCAGAATCTGAGCAGCTTCATCAAGAAGCTCGGGACGCTACAGATCTAGCAAATAAGTTTGACCAGGATAACATCGCGATTAATGATTCTGCCGCTGCGGATCTGCGTGATGCTGCGCAGAAGGCTGAAGCGATGGCTCAAGAACGAGACCAGGCAGTTCAGGCTGTTGAAGATGCTGATCGTGACGCCGCCAGCCTCTTTGAATAAATAATCGCAACTAAGTTGTCTGAGGAAGTGAGATTGGGGCTTGTGAGCTTTTGACTGGTGCCAAGATTGCTTCAAACCTTTTATGAGCCTTAGTTGAGGAAGGAGTATTATGACCCTCGAAAATCCCGGACTTTCCCGCCGTAAACTGTTGCGTACTACCGCCATTGGCGTACCCGCTGCAGGTATGCTCGCCTTCGGCTCGACCTTGGTAACCGCGACGAGTGCGAATGCGCTTGAGGTTGATGGTTACTGGGGAAGTGAAACTACACGTATGTATCAGAGGCTCGCTGCGCTTGAGGTGGTAGATGGCATCGTCTCAAGTCAGCCTGCGTCTCAAGCGAGTGCTAACCCTGGGCTGACGAGTGGCTGGGATTGGGTTTCTGATGATGCCGCCTCCGGTTCAGAAACCATCAAAGATTTGCAGCGCTGGCTCAAAGTGACCCAGGATGGGCTCATGGGCTCGCAGACTATATCTGCACTTCAGGCGCGTTATCACCTCCCTCAGGATGGGGTATTGAGCGAGGAGTCTCCCACCATTAAGAAGCTTCAGTCAGAGCTTATCGCGGTTACCTATGACTAATTCAACATACTGAAAATACATCGGTTACCCGATTTTTCTCCGCAATTTCTGTATATGTGAGGAGGATAAAAATGATGAACGAACATTCTGGTCTTTCCCGTCGTAAGTTGTTGCGTATTACCGCCATTGGTGTTCCCGCTGCGGGTATGCTCGCCTTTGGTTCGACCTTGGTAACCGCGACGAGTGCGAATGCGCTTGAGGTTGATGGTTACTGGGGTACGGAGACGACGGAACTTCTCCAAAGTGTCCTTATGCAAGGGGTTCTTGGTCAGAGCGATCTTCTTCCTTTTGGGGATCCTTCGGGGACTATTTCTTCTCAGCCAATATCACGTGCTGAGGAGAACCCCGGTCTGGCTTCAGGCTGGCAGTGGGTTTCCGATGAACAGGTGAAGGGTTCAGGTACTATCGCTAGGTTGCAGCGTGAAAAGCTGGGCTTCGAGAAAGGCGATGGGATTATTGGTCCTCAAACGATTAGTGCTTTGCAGACCTGGCTTGGGCAAACCGCTGACGGCGTGCTTGACGGACCTTCGCCGACGATCGAGGCTCTGCAAAACTATCTGAACTCTCAGGCAATTGAGGCCTAAAAGATAAATTATCGCGAAAATGGCGTGACATGTTCTCACCTCGTATGTGGTGATGTGAAGAAGGGATATTATGACTCTCGAAAATACCGATCTTTCTCGCCGTAAGCTGCTGCGTACTACCGCCATTGGTGTGCCCGCTGCGGGTATGCTCGCTTTCGGCTCGACCCTTGTGACCGCAACAAGCGCGAATGCCGTTGAAGTCGACGGCTGGTGGGGCGCTGAAACTTCGGCGGGTATCCAGCGTTTAATGAATGCTGTTTTTCCATCGAAAAATCTTATTGTTGATGGGGTAATAAGCTCTCAGCCTTCTTTTATGGCATCGGATTGCCCAGGTATTGTTGGTGGCTGGGAGTGGGTAGATCGAGGCCATGCAGAGGGATCGCCAACTATTTCTTGCATGCATGATTGGCTACATAAGTATCATGAAGGGTTGACCTGGGTAAATACGCATTGGATCGGTGATTCGCTTATTACTGCTCTGCATAGGCACTACGGTTACACCAGCGTTACGGCGGTTTCGGCAAAGAAATACGGTCTTAAACCTGGTACTCTGCCCGGTGGCGGCGGAGTTATTAAAGGGCTGCAAAACGAAATTAACCAGTGGGTTGGTTAACCAACGATTCCCTCTCTACTACATAGCCGGGGCGTATTATCTGTGGCTTAGAGCGCGCTCTGACGTAGTCTTTCCTATTGTTCTGAGCCTGAAAAATACACGAAGGAAGAGTGTCACTATGGCGAATGAGCATTCTGGTATTTCTCGCCGTAAATTACTGTACACCGCCGCCATTGGTGTGCCCGCTGCGGGCGCGCTGGGTCTAGGGGCGAACTTTGCGGCCGCATCCGTAGCACAGCCAACGCTTGAAGCCGACGGTTGGTGGGGGCAACAAACCACGGTGCAACTCCAAAAGTTCATCTTTACCCTCTACGCGCAGGAGCTTGGCAAGCCCACCTACGGGTATGAGGAAGGCATCATAAAATTCCAGCCAGCCATACGCAAAAAAGAAAACCCCGGTCTAGGCAGCGGCTGGGATTGGGCAGCTGATGACGGTACGCAGGGTTACGACTTCACCATCTACTACCTGCAACGCTGGCTAGGCGTAGAAACTGACGGGCTCATCGGGCCCAACACCATTAAAGCTCTGCAAACCCACTACAGCATCACCGCAGACGGTCGCCTGGATGGACCCTCAGACACCATTAAAGCCCTGCAGAACGAGCTTAATCAGCATGTCAGCTAAACGATTAGTGCACTGCAAACCTGGTTTGGGCAGCCCGCTAATGGCGTACTTGATGGGCCCTCACCGACTATTGAGGCCCTGCAAAACTACCTGAACTCTCATGAAGTTAAGGCCTAAAAGGATAAGTTGTTATCGCACAAATAGTGTGACATTTTCTCACCTCGTGTATGTGGTGAGGTGAAGGAGGAATATTATGAATCTCGAAAACACCGGACTTTCCCGCCGTAAGTTGTTGCGTACCACCGCCATTGGCGTACCCGCTGCGGGTATGCTCGCCTTCGGCTCGACCCTCGTGACTGCCCCGGCAGCAAATGCTCTTACAGATGATGGGTACTGGGGCTCCGAAACAACGGTTGAGCTGCAGAAGCGTCTCAACAGCATAGCTGCCGTAAACTCTGCGGTGGAGGGCGGTCTTTCCCTCGACGGGCAGATCGACAGTCAGCCCGCATCCCAGTCAAGTGCTAATCCCGGTTTGACGAGCGGTTGGCAGTGGGTTTCTGATGATGCCGCCTCCGGCTCAGAAACCATCAAAGATTTGCAGCGCTGGCTCGGGACGGATGTTGATGGTTTGATCGGACCCTCTACAATCAGTGCTCTACAGAGCTGGTTGGGTCAAACCGCAGACGGGGTTCTTGACGGCCCCTCACCGGCCATTGTTGCGTTTCAGCGCAAGCTTATTGAAGGTAACTACTCTTAAGGCGTGAGAACCTGCACAGCACACAGTCTGTAACATGCCCGACAACACGGTAGTACATAACCGTACCCTGACTAAAAAACGTATTCAGGTGAGTTACGGTTAAAAACTACCAACCGGTTTACCGGTTTCGCATCATGAGGTTGCGGCGTTGGCGCTTATCCTAATGGCGCTGACTCTGCACCTCATGGTGTTTTAACACCGCATAAATAAGGAGGACATATGACTGAACTGGGTACCTCACGCCGCCGATTCCTGCGCGCCGCCGCTGTAGGCATTCCTGCTGCGGGCGCGCTCGCGGTTGGTTCGACTCTGACCGCCCCGGCTGCGAACGCCGCGCAGACTTCGTCAACCCCGTCGAATCAGAACCAGAGCCCCGAAGCTCAAGGCGCGGCCACCAACGCGCAGTATCTCAGCGAGAAGGCGAAGAACTTCCATATTCTGCTTGATATGTACAAACAAGCTGGCGACGCGGTAGACGCAGCCCAGCTGACCCAGGAGGCGCAGCGCATCCGGGGTGCGGCGGACGAATCAAACAGCCCGTTCCCCAGCAGGCCCGTCTCGTGGGCTGGGATTCAGCTGGAACGGGACAGGATGCAGCTTGCCGCCAAGATCAACTACGCCGCCATGCGTGCCGAACAGTTGGCCGATGAGCGTACCCGCGCTGGCGGGGGAGTGCCGCAAGGTCGGGATGCGGTACGCCAGGCTGCACAGAGGCGCGTGATCTATCGTGTGCTCAGCAGCGCATCCCGAGACACTGATGCGCTGGTGACCAAGCTCGAAAACCTGGCAAAGGGTCGGTAAAGCAACGCTCGTCGTGAGCAGATTCCTGCATAAAAAGGCTCTTTATTCCAATAAAGATGGGGAAAACCCGCTTTATTGGAATAAAGAGCCTTTTTACAGTGCGCAACCCCCAGTAAACATGGCTGGCTCCGGGAAAGAGGGCGAAAGGAACCCCTCCGGGAAGGACGGTAAAGAACCCGGAGGGGTTAGCTTAGGGGGCTTACACCCTACTTCTTAATCGGTTCGCGCGAGATAACAACCTTCACCGCATTATGCTCGGCGGCATTTGTGAACAGGTCGTATGCCTCCTCGAACTGGTCGAAGGTGAAGTAGTGGGTTGCCATCGCCTTTGCGTTCAGGCGGCCCGAACGCACCATATTCAGCAGGTTGCCCACGGTGTTGCAGTTCACCAGACCCATGTTGATGTTCACGTTCGAGATCCACATGGTGTTAATCGGCAGCTCCACTGGCTTGCCGTGCACACCCGCGTTCGCAATGTTGCCGTAGGGGCGCACGATCTTGGTGCAGGTCTCGAAGGTCTGCGGCACGCCCACGGCCTCAATCGCCACATCCACGCCCAAACCGTCGGGGGAGAGGGCCTTAATCTTCTCGATAAAGTCCGGATCGGCGGCGTTTACCTTATCGGTTGCCCCCAGTTCCAGAGCCTTGTTCATACGGTTATCGTCCATATCGACGGTAATCACGCGCCCGGCACCGCACAGGTTCGCCGTCATAATTGCGCCCAGACCCACCGGACCTGCGCCGATAACAGCCACCGTATCGCCCGGCTTGGTGTTGCCGTTGAGAATACCCATCTCGAAACCGGTCGGAAGCGCATCCGTGAGGAAGAGAACATCTTCGTCGGTCAGTCCCTCGGGAACCATGTGAACCGACGTCTCAGCGTAAGGAATGCGCACATACTCAGCCTGGGTGCCGTCAATCATGTACCCGAAAATCCAGCCGACACCGCCCACGGTCTGGCAGTGCGAAGGTTTGTTGTCCTTACAGTATGAGCACTTGCCGCAGTTCGTGACCGCCGGAATAATGATGCGGTCGCCAACCTTCAAATCAGTGACTGCCGAGCCGACTTCGGTAATCGTGCCGATAGCCTCATGGCCCAGGATGCGCCCTTCTTCAACCTCGGGAACGTCACCCTTGAGGATGTGCAGGTCGGTGCCGCAGATGGTGGTGGTATCAACGCGAGCAATGACGTCGGTGGGTTCAAGGATGGTGGCGTCTGGAACTTCTTCCCAAGCTCGCTTGCCTGGACCGTGGTAAACAACTGCCTTCATGGTGACTCCTAACTGAGATTTTATGAGGGGTTGTAGCTACAGCATCATCGCTTATAGTCTTAACCTATCAAGAGTTCTTTATAGGTTGTACCTTCATTAAACCGGAAAAATCCGTAACTTCCTAGATGTTACGCAGATTACATTTAAGGTTATGGTGACTGTAAGAATGGCAGGCTTATGCGCGATGCGCTCTATACCGTGAGCAGGTGGTTTAGGTGCGCCGTGAACGTCGAAAATAGCCCTACGCTTACGGCCTCAGCCGTTGTTCCGGACTATATCTGTGCTGTATAGTTAGGGCAGTGATGAACCCATACTGGCAGGTCTGGGTACCTCACTGCGATGGCGTTCATCAACTAGATCTACCAATTGATAACGTCTACTAGGTTAGCAATCGCCCGGATCACGCGTGCTAGTGCATTTAAGACACGCGCGATGTCACGGGCGATTTTGCGTTTAAACGTGAGCAGGTGGTTTTTGGTACGAGCAGGTAAGATTTTCCTACCTGCTCGGTCAAAAACCACCTGCTCGCGTACATGCACGAGGGGGAGCGATACCGCACGGGTACCGCCTCATAGCTTAGATACTTGCGCTATGACCCACCTTCACGTGGCTGTGGCGATCACGCTCCGCATCGTGATAATCCGACTTGAAGCCCTTGAGCACCACCTCAATATCGTTCTCCTTCGCATAAACATTGGAGAAGTCCTCAATCAGCTCCAGCACATCGCTGGCAATATACGAAGAGTTCTCTGCGTTGATCGTGACCTTCGAACCGGGGCGAATATTCTTCAGCGTCTTCTTGATAGCTGCCTTGTTCAAGAACGACACCTCTTCCGCCAAATCCAGCGTAATTTCGTCGGCCTCTGCAAGCTCCTCACGGCTGAGGTAGTAGGCGCGCTTCATATTGCCCTGCAGCACGAAGAAGATACTGATCGCCAGACCAATACCCACGCCTTCCAGCAGGTCAAGGGCAACCACGGCATCACCGCGCGATGCCGGTAAAAGCCCTCATGGGCGGCAGAAAAACACGACGATAAACGCAGGGACGCGCCCGCAAATGGTAGGGTGGTTGCTAAAAATAGGCTGCATATGGGGGATAGCATGGCGGACAACTACACATACCGGGATATTGCCAGCGGTGAAGCATTCCGCGAGCACCTGGGCTCACTGGGCTGGTCGAAACCACGCAAAAATCAGCCCGTATTCACCCAAGAATACGGTGAAGACCTCATATTTCGGGCCGCTTTTCTCTACGCAACATTCAACCATACGCCGGGGAACTACAGCGGCATCCCGGCGTTTTATGTGATGTCTAAAAAATGGCGTAAAACCCTGCGAAAAATATCGGCACACCTCGATCAGCCTCTTAAATCTGTGCCCTCCCCACATGACGGCGATATGTACTTTATAAGCGTTGGACACCCCCGCTACCACGAATTTGTAGATCACGAAGCGAGAATGGCTTACCTGAGACCCGATGGGACGCTCAAGATAGAAGCATTCACTCGTTTCAGCACCGCCGCTCATCGGTTCATGGAAACCTTTGACCTGGCGGATTATGTGGCGCTTACCGGGCAGGAGCTGCAGCAGCAGCGCCTCGATACCGTGCTGCCGGATGTGCTCGGGTATTTGTCCGTGAACACGATGAACGACCTGCGCGATGAACTCTACCGGAACGTGCACGCACATCTTACCGACCGCGGCGCCACGCTCTTCGCGGATCAGCACGTGCTGCGCCGCCGGTGGGATGTTATCGCAGACTATTTCTCGCTGACCTGACAGGCGATGGTGAGAGCCTTGAGACGGGCGCGGCAAAGCCTAAACCGGCAGGGAATGGGCGGTCTCAGGAATGCGCCTGGCCCGCTGGCGCATCCAGGTGAACACCCACACCAGCACGAAAGCGGCGACCATCGTCAGCACAATCGTGCCGCCAGTCGGCAGGTTAAACGCCCACGAGAAGTACAGCCCCGCCGTCGAACACAGCACGCCGAAAACCGGTGAGAACAGCATCATAGTGCCTAAACGGCGGCATGCGAGCCGCGATGCACTGGCCGGAACCACAATGAGCGCAAGCACCAGCACATTCCCGAGCGTCTGCAAAGAAATCACCACGGAAACCGTCACGAGCACATACAGCAGAATATCCAGCCAGAGCACCGGCAACCCTAACGCGCGTGCACTCTCACGGTCCAGGCTCACCGTCACCAGCTGCCGATGAAACAGCCACAGAAGCAGCAGAATCCCGGCGGACATAGCCGCAGCCTGGGCGATATCGCTGCCTGAAACCCCCACAATCGAACCGAACAAGAAATCCTGAATCGACCCCGAATACCCCGGTGCCAGCGAAATAATCACAATACCCAACGCGAACGAACCGGCAAAGAAAATACCGATCACCGAATCCTCGCGCAGCTTCTGGTTCTGGCTAAAAATAGCCACCAAAACCGCCGTGATAACGCCTGCGATCAGGCCCCCGAACACCAGGTTGCCGCCGATAACGAACGCAACCGCCAAGCCGGGAAACACCGAGTGGGCAACCGCATCGCCAATAAAAACCATGCCGCGCATCATCACATGGCACCCCACCACGCCCGTCACCAAAGAAGCCAGCGTCACTGCGGCCAGGGCGCGCGGCAGAAACGCCAGGGAAGGGTTAAAAAGGTCAAACAGAAAATCGAGGGGAGTAATCATGCCGCTGCCTCCTGCGGGGTTACACGATGACCGGTAGGATGCCCCTGCCGGGTGCCGCTGGTCGAGTCGCCGCCTGCGCCCGGTACAAGTATCTCGGGCGATGGGTTCGCTCTCGACTTTTCGTCGGTGCTTTCACCCTCGCCCGCAAGTTCGCGCCCGTGCACCCAGGCGTAAAGCTGCTGCGGTGAAAAATCCTCGGCTTTGCCGTCCAAACTCAAAGAACCGCGCACCCCGCACAGCCGCGAACAAGACTCCTGCGCCGCCACAATATCGTGGGTAGACATCAGAATCGTCACGCCCTCGCCCGCCAGCTGCCGGTACAGTTCGGTGAGCGCGGACTGGGTGGGCGCATCCACCCCCGTGAAGGGCTCGTCAAGAAGCAAAAGCGCCGGTTCAACCGCGAGAGCACGCGCCAGAAGCACCCGCTGCCGCTGCCCGCCGGAAAGCTCGCCGATGGGACGGTTCTTCAGCGGCATTAAATCCGTGCGTTCCAGGGCGTGAAAAACCTTGACCCAATCCGCAGTTTTAGGGCGACGAAACCAGCCGATCTCGCGGGTTCGCCCGGTCATGACCGCATCCTTGACGGTGATCGGGAAATCCCACTGAAACTGGTGCTTCTGCGGCACATAGCCGATGCGCGCCCGCGCGGTGCGTGCAGTACTGCCCAGCACCCGAATACTCCCCGAGGCAGGATGCAGCAGCCCCATAATGGCACGTAACAGCGTGGTTTTTCCGGCACCGTTCGCCCCGAGAAGACCCACAAATTCGCCGGGGTTCAGGGTGAGCGAAAAGTCCCGCAGCACCGCCCGCCGCCCGTACCCCGCATAGAGGTTCTGGATGCTCAGCGTCGGATTTTCACTCCCAGTCGCAGGGTCGTTTTTGGAACCTAGCACGGTGGTACCTTTACTCATCCCGCGCACCCTTTCCGCTCGTCATGATGCGCTCGGCCTGCGCCTGCGCGGCCTTATTGCGGCGCATCATGAAGAGGCCCGCTGCGGCAAGTACCGCCACAGCCCCAGCGCCGAGCGCCACCGGAAGGACAGGGAACCCGCCGGATGAGGCTCCCGGACTATCGGAAGCAGCCGCAGAGTGCGCGCCCTCCGATTCGCCTACCGGTGCCTGATCTGCGGCCTGCTGCGCCAGAGTGTACACCTCGTCCGCAGTCACCGAATCCCCGATGGCGAACTTCATATAGCGGGTATCGGAAACAACCGAACCATCCGCAAGTTCCGCACGGGCCGTCACCTTCAGCAGATAGGCACCGGGCTTGGTAAACACCCAATTGGCGTGGGTATGCGTGTTCTTCTCAACCCATATATCCTGCGGCTCGTGCTTGGACGAATCCCACAAAACCTGCGGCTTCGAGAAGTTCCCATTCTCCAGGTATAGCGTGAACTGCCCCGGCCCCTGAACCTGCTCTAGGGTGAGGGTGACCCCGCGCGGGGTTTTCTGCACAAGCCCCGGGTCCTGGGTGGTCCAGCCAGGCCAGACAACCCCCTTCGTCTCGGTCTGCGGAATCACATACACCTGCTCGCCGGGCTGCGCACCCACAAACGAATAACGGTCATCGTCAGGAACCTGGCGACGTGCCGCATCGGAGCCGCGGTACAGCACATCATCCACGCTGCGCCAGATGGGTGTAGCGGCATGATCGTCATGGATCATGAGCTGAAACTTACCGTCGGTAAAACGCGGACCCATATCAACATGCCCGCTCGAAATTTCGGTGCGTCCCGTGCCCACCGGCTGCTCGGGCGAGAGCGTCTGCTGCAGAGCCTTCTGCTCTTTGCTGAGGTTGTCGCTTGTGGCTGCCGTGCTTGACGATGCACCCAGCGCGGGCGTGTGATCAGCATATGCCGGATTGGCTATAGAGGCTGTGAGACCCACGCATAAAGCGAATGAAATAACCTTCTGACTAGTTTTTATTCCAAAAATAGAATATTTCATGTATGTCTTCTTCCTCAACGTTGATGGATGTATATGCATATGTGGCTATGGACGAGAATACGACTTCACCGCCCAACCGCTCGCTGGATAGTATGTGCATTAGCACGCATCATATCCGCATAATGGGGTGCCTCATCATCGAGCGAATCGGAATATAAGGTACCCACCTGAACCCCGTTTTCATGGGCGACCTCCCGCAAAACTGGGCTTCGCGTGCGAGTATTCCGATCAAGGAATATAGCCGGTACACGCAAATCCCTGATAGTGCGCTGCAGCCGCTGCCGCTGTTGGATGCTTGGCTCACTGCCCGCCACCGGCGTCACAAATCCCGCCACCGTCAGCCCATAAGTACTTGCCAGATAGCGGTACCCGTCATGGGTGGTAATCAGGTTTTTCGAGGCTTCGGGCAAAGATGCATAGATGCCGCGAATCTCCCAGTCCAGCTCATCAAGCTCGTGCATAACACGCTCGGTATTCGCCGTGTACAGGCTGGTTCCGGGTGGGTCAGTCTCGGCGAGAGCATCACGCATGACCTGCGCGGCCGCCTTCATATTTGGCACCGAATGCCATATATGCGGGTCTATCTCGCCGTGCACATGTTTGCCGAGCACCGCCTGCGCCAGCAAATACACCTGCCCCCGATGCTCGCGCGAAGACCCCCTCAAGAACCCGTATTGGCCACCCGCAGGAACCTCCTGCAGAGTGCGCGAAGGAACTGCAATGATCGTGCGAGCCAGGTCGTGTTCGGTGACTTTTCCGCCGCTATCGGCGCGAATCACAAGCCGCCCCGTATATGCCTGAACGGCTATATCCGCATGTCCAGAGGCTAAAATGGTCGTATTTGTACCCAGACGAGAGGCGGCCTCGGCAGGGTCTTCACCCACCACGACATGCAGTGTTCCCTGTGCCTGGTGCACCCCCTCGGGCGCGTTGCGGGGCGTTGCCAGAACATCAAGTTCGTACACACCGGCATCCGCAAAAGCCCACGAAAGATGCGTATGTGCCTGCAGCGGAAGCTCCAGCGACCCCATATCGCCGGTACGCACCCTCACACCATCCTGAGCGGATTCCTGCGTGCCGCGCGCCTGAGAATCGCACATCATCTCGACCGCGCCGAAGGTCTGTGTAATAAACGCCGCAACCTGCCCGGGACCCTTCACACGGGTAACCGAAAACGCGACCGAAGCATCCGAATCTGAGGGCGACTCAGCGGAATGGCTAGCGGATGCACTCGAAGGCTCGGTGCCCTCCACGCGCAGCCCCAGCCAGATAGAATCCAGCGAGGCATCCTCCACCACGGGTTCAAGCTTGCCGCCGTACTGCTCAATCCTTTCGGCAACCGCCACCTGTGCCGAACCCTGCGGCAGGTTAGAACTCACCATCGCCGCCATTTTGCGCTGTTCCAGCAACAGACCGTTGGTGAACGCCAGCCGCGCGTAGGCGACATCGCGCACATCCCGCAGGCTCGGCTCATAGGAATGCGGGTCTGCACCATTAGGAATGAGGGCGTGTACCCGCGCACGCTCGCCGCCAACAGCACGCGCCACATCCGCCAAAATCGGGGTTGTCGCCACCACCTGAAGACGCCCGTCGGCATCAAAACCCGAGGACGTATTCTGTGCGGTGCAGGCGCTTAACGCCGCGCAGACAGGCAGAAAACCCAGGAAAGCGCGGCGGCTGAGCGGAAGTTCGAGTGAGCGCTGCGGTGTGCAAGACTGACGGCGTGAACCTCTAGAGCTCATGACGTTTGCGGCAGCGCACAGTGTATACGATCATGCCTCCCAGCGCGACGGCAAGCACGGAGGTGCTGACCATAAACGGATTAAACCCTGCCCCGGTGTTGGCGAGCTTCCCGGCGGCAGCGGCCTGCTGCGCGTCCTTAAGCTCCTGGTTGGTGAGGGCGCAGTCCTTGCCCGAGGCGGTCTTGCCGACAATGCGTACCTTCGTGCCGTCCGGCTTCGTGACAATACCGCTTGCCGCATCCACAGCACCCCGCTGGGATTGTTGTTCGGCAGGTTTATGAGTAGTCGAGTTTTCGGGGTTCTCAGGCGCGTTCTTCTCATGCTGGGCGGGTGCGGGGTCCGCCGGATTATCGGCATTGCCCACCGTAAAGTTCAGGGTCGATGTGCTCTCGACGGTCTGCCCGTTCTTCAGATGCACCTGCCAACCGATCGTCACCCGGTAGCGGCCCTCAGCGGTAAACACCCAGTTGCTGTGTTGGTGCGTATTCAGTGGAACCTGAAATGAGCCGCCGCGGGAATCGAAGACTTTCTGACCGGCGGATCCGAAATTGCCCGAGAGGAACACCGACATTGAGCCGGGGCCGTCGAATCCCTTCAAACTCATGGTGACCGGTCCATCGGCCTGTTTGAGAAGTTCGGGATCCTGGGTACTCCATCCCAGCCACGGCACGCCCGCCTGCTGGGTAGCACCAATCATGTGCACGGTACTTCCCGCGGGGGCAATATCTTCCATGCCCGCCGGGAATTTCAGCTTCGCAGCATCGCCGAGGATGAACTCTAAAGAACCGGGTGACACATGTTTAGGTGGGCTGAACCGATCATCTTTGACGGCAGAACTCAGCGTGGAGCCGTTCAAGACCGGACCAACGTCAAAATGCCCCTCGGTAGCGCGATCCGCCGCGGCATGATCCGCAGTCGTTACCATCGGCAGAGTGCCGGGAATATTTGCCGGGCTTTGGGTGCTTCGTGACTGCACGGAATCCTTAACGACAACCTCGGTCGGAATGCACTTCTCGGATTCGGTTCCGGGATAAGAGCCGCCGCGAGAACCCGAAGAGGGTGCGGTATTGCCCGAAGCCCCTGAACCGCCAGAACCCGCACCCCGAACGGTCGGCGCGGTAACATTCTGGGCATTTGACCCGTTAACCGTGTGGTTCGGTGCACCTGCATTCTGACCGGCTTGTTGCGGTGCCGGGGCGGGCGCATCGGGCGCGGGGGCATCGCCCGTTGCAATCTGGGGGTTGGGTGCCGCATCCGCTGAAGATTCAGGCTGAGCCGGGGCGGCTTCCGCACTCGACGAATCCTGATGCGCGGGCTCGATCACCTGATGCTGCGCGTGAGAACTACCTGCGCCGTGATCTCCCGCTGATGAGCGCCCATTCGGGGCAGCATCCCGATGCGCCTGCTCACCGCCCTCCTCATGCTGCGGCGGAGCGGCAGCTGAATTGGCGGAGCCCTGCGGGTTTTGTTCCCGATGCCCCTGCTCGAAAACATCCTGCGGAACTTCGCCCACCACAACGGTGTAGGTCGCCTCAGCGTGAACCTGCGTGCCGTCCGCAAGCTCGGCGCTCGTACGGAAGGTGAACCGGTAGGTTCCGGCGGCGGTAAACGCCCACGCGGCATGTACATGAGAACCCGCCTCAAGCTCGTAGGGCGCTAACCGATCCGCCGTGCTGAACATGCGTGATGCCCCGGACAGATTCTCCTGAAAAACCTCGGCGCGTGCACCTTCGGGAACCTCGCTTTTGATGAGATCAACCGTGATTTTATTGTTTTTCAGAGCGCCCTGCGGAATGTTTTCGGCACTAAAGCCGGGGTAGAGAAGCCCATCGGTATGCTTCTGCGAGATGTACCAAATGGGGGTGCCTTCGGGGGCGATGAAATCATATCCGGCGGCTACGCGGGTTTGGGACTGATCGTTGGCGGGCAGATTGAAAACAGTGGTGGAGGGGTTGAAAAGGCCTTCACCATCCTGCGTTTCGGCCTTGGAGTTTAGGGCGAGTTTTCCGTTGTGAAGCTCTGCGTTGAGCAGTTCGGTATGCACGCCGCGCACGATGTAATTCCCAGTGTAACTGCGCGGTTCTGCCTGTGCTGCACCTGCGCCATGTTCTTCGTGTGCGAGCGCCGCCGGTGCCGTGTTGAACGCGGGCAGAGCGGGGGAGAGGGCTAGTGTGCATCCCAGGGCGGTGGTTCCGATGATGGTAAATGTTTTGCGGCTGCGTTGTTCTCGCGGCGAGGTTTGCGAGGCGGATCTGCGCATAGTTTTCCTCCAACGACGGTGTGGTGTGTGAGTTCACGACGCATCGGCGCGTGTGATTATGAGAATCACTATACATATCTATTTTGATTATGACAATTATTCTCAATTAGTGATAGGCTGTGTATGCAAAATGAGAAAGGTTGTCATGTACACGAAATACACACATCGTCGTGCGCTGAGTGCATCCCTTGCTCGTATTTCCGCAGTAGCTCTGCTGGCTCTCGCTGGCGCATCGCCTATGCTCCCCGCGCATGCGGGACCCGACGACGGGCGCATTATTACTACTCAGGGCCATGTTGATGCCCCGAAAACCTACTGGGAAAACGGCGGTTTCGCACTCAAAAACGAAGCAAACCCCTATAAGACCGGTGCCGACCTCTACGACCTCGATAAGACCGTCAACTGGGTGGGGAAGGGGTGGGATGGTCGCAACGGTGCATCCCAATACACTCTGACCCTCACTGATTCACCCAATCTGCGTTTTCTGGGCGAACCCGGGCAAACCCTCTACATGGCGCCCACGCTGACCTGGGGCAATCACGATCCCATCTGGGCGGGGCTGGGCTCATCCGTCAAAATCCCAACTGAAAAATTCCGCGACGGCATTTACGCGACCGATATTCTCTCGGTCGAAGGCCCCGGCCGCATGGAGCTTTTTCGCTACAACCCCGATGAAGGGCCTGCGGACGTAAACCGCATCCTCTCGAGCACGAGTACCGGGTGGCACTCCTGGCTGCTCAGCAAAGGAAGCCACACGCATAACACCACAACCTTCACACGACCCGGGCGCTATGTGGTGACCTATCGCACGGTAGCGCGCGGCACGGACGGATCAATCATTCAGTCCCCGCCGCAAAAACTTGTGTGGCAGGTGGGTGGGCGTAAGCCCATTCTCGGTGACGGAACCCCGAACGCGGTACCAACCATTGACCGCTACAATGCTGCACCCGTCGGGAACCTGGACTTAGCCAAATACGTGCTTTCCGTGGCACCCCATAAGCTCGACCCTGACCCTGCGAAGAACAAGGATGCCGACGATAAACTCAGCGACATCACCTTCACCGCAGCCGATAAAAACCTCAGCGGAACGCTCACCCTGTATAACAACGGGTACTTCCTCACCGACCTTGAGGTAAAAAACGGCACCGCCACCTGGAGCGAAATGATGGGCGGCGAATCCTCGCATCTGCAGGCTGTCTTTACCCCAAGCGGGAACGAGGGCGCGCGCTGGATTTCGCATAAGCTCGCCTATGAACCCGGGCACGCCGAGAGCGTATACAGCGACGACGGCACCGGAGACTGGCCCGTTGAAAAACCCGATGAGCGCAATACCGTGCTTCCCACCGCTCAATACACCCCCGCCAGCGGCGACTACACGGTGCGTACCGTGCCCTCCACACGGGAAGGATACCGCACGCTTGAGGTAACCTTCGCCGACCCTAACGTTCGCGGGTTTATCCGGGGCGGATTCTACGCCCCCAACGACTACGAATACCCCAAATTCGATATAGAAACCACGATCGACAACGGGGTAGCGCGCTTCACCTACCGGGAAGACAGCTACTTTGAGAACAGCGAGCTTATCGTAAAAGTGCTGCCGCATCCCGATATGAATGCCCGCACCTCACAGGTGAAACTCACCCAAAATTATCAGCGCGGCGGCAATTACAGCGCCACGGGAACACTGGGTGCGGATGCGCCCGCCGCAAACCCCCAGCCGGGCGACTCACACACCCCGGAACCCCAGCCAAATCCCTCCGCTGACCCGAGCGGTCCCGGCACCAACGATGCGCCGCCCAGCGCATCCCTCGCCCCGGCGGCTCCCGAGCGGCCGAGCGCAAACCCGACTCCTTCGCGAGATGGGGACACACAACGCACGCAAAACCCCGCACCGAAGGCGCCCGCCCCCATGCCAACCTGCGAGGCGGGGAAGATCGACGGTCGTTATAAAATCGGCGATGGGCACCTAGACCTTCAAGCACAACTGCGTGATAACCGGCTGGAACTGGGGCTCAAAGACGATAGCGGACTTATCGATGCGGACTCGGTGGTGCGCCCGTTGGATACCGTGGTGTGGACCGTCAGTGATCGTGCCCGCCGCAGCCGCAACGAGCACATGAACTCGCCCAAACTCGACTTTATTGGACCGGTCGGAACCGCGTTTTACGGGCTTCCGCAAACCCAGATGCGCGGGCTGCCCTGGCCCGGGTACAGCACCCAGGATGTGGACTACAGCAGACTCGACGGCGGCGTAACCCTGCACGTTGTGCCCCGCAGTATGCCGAAGGGCGCGCGGTTTGGCGTCTTCACTGAGTCGTTGACCGGTCCCGAAGTCCTGCTGGATTCGACCAAAAATCAACATAGTATATCGATCGACTACGCAACCCACGCGCACGCCAACTGGGTATTTACCGAGCCTGGGCATTACATATTTGACGTTCAGTACACCGCAAAACTCAAAGACGGTACTGAGATCACAAGTAAAGTCCAGCAGCTTGCCGTCGCCGTCGGGAATGAGGCAAGCAACGCATGCTCCTTTACCACAGCGTCAGAGCCGGGCAAGGGCACAAACGACGGTTCATCCTCCGGGCAGAATGCCGGGCAAGACTCCTCGGCACGGGTGGGCACCCCTCAGGGCGCCGTGCGCGTTCCCAATGCCCCGGCGGATGCGGCGCATCCGCACAACCCGACCGAACCGCAGGATGCCTCGGCAGCCCCGCAGAACGGTACAGAGGGCACGAACCCGCAAGGTTCTGAGCAAGCGGCGAACCCGGGAACAGCCCAGAGGGCGGGTACCCAGGTTGGTGCAACTACAGAGAACGGCACGGTCACCGGATCGTCAGGGAACGGCGTATCGGGCGGTTCAGATTCGGGCGCATCCGGTGTGGTCCAAGGGTCTGCAGGCGGTGCATCCGCGGGCTCGAACGCGCTGGCGCATACCGGATTTGCCGTGATTCCCGTGGTAATCGCGGGCGTTGCGCTTCTGGGCACTGGTGTCGTTTTGGTGATCCGTCGTCGGCAAAAGTAGCCGCGGCGTAAGACACCGAACACGCATTACACCTTATGACCTCACCGTTTTCACAAAAACGGTGAGGTCATAACCGTTTAAGAGCGTGTTGAGCAAGGGTTTTGGCGGGTAGAGCAGCGGGAGCGCCATCCGTTTTATACCCCTTTAAAATCCCCGCTGACCGTGAGCAAAAGGCTGAATCTTGCGGATGCGCCGGTTACACTAGGTATAGCCGTGAGACCTACCCGAGCACTAGAGCGTGAGGAGCAACCGTGGACGATGCAATAACCGGCATGCGCGAAGGAGCGCCGCTAGGATCCGCCTTCACGCTTATTCGCGCGGTAGGTTCCGGCACGGTCGGCACCGTCTGGGCGGTCTCACGTAAAGGCTCATGGGCGCTGTATGCTGCTAAATTCCTCAAGCCCGAGTACCACAAAGACAGCGAATTTCTTGAGCGGTTCGTGCGCGAACGCACCGTGCTTTCGCAGCTGCACCACCAGTACATCGTGCCGATCGAAGACATGGTGGTCGAGGGCGACAACCTGGCGATCGTCATGGAATACCAGCATGGTGGAAGCGTGCGCGAGTTTTTGCAGAAGCAGAAGAATCTGCTGCCTGGCGAGGCCTTCGGCATTGTTGAGCGCGTGCTTTTGGCGCTGGAATACGCGCATCGTTCCGGGGTTCTGCACCTAGATATTAAGCCCGATAACGTGCTTTTATCGGGGCATTACGGTGATGCTCTCGTAGAGCAGGTGCGGGTTGCCGACTTCGGTATCGCCACGCTCATGGGGCAGACGGAGAACCAGGGTTTTTACGGTACGCCCGCCTATATGTCGCCCGAGCGTAAAGCCTATGGAAGCTCGGATTCCTCAGCCGATATTTATTCCGCCGGTGTTATGCTGCACGAGCTTCTGGTCGGCGCCGTTCCGCTGGTGGATGCGGATTCTGCCGTTCAGATCAGCGATCACCTTCCCGAGGATGTGCGCACCGTCCTTGAGAATCTTATGAGCCTATCGCCCAAGAACCGCCCGCAGGCCGCGCAGGCTGTGGCGCAGGTTCGGGCTCTGCGCAAGAAATACCAGGATGCTGACCGGTTCGAGTATGAGGAACGTGCCTCAGAAAATCAGAGCACCGGTGGTCGTCAGCGCACGGTTATTCGTGGCGGCGAGCAGGCACCCGCTCAAGCCGCGCAGGATAACTACAGTACTCAGGTGCCCGAACTGGGTGAAGCCTCGCATCAGACGATTATCCGCCCAGTGACCGAGGCGCCGGTTGTCGAAGAGGAAGAAATCGACGAAGAATTTGAGAATGAGCAGCCGAGAACGGTTGCCTCACAGCTCAAACGCCCGCTCGTGTGGGGGTCGATATTAGGTATTTTGGCGCTTATCTGCGCGTGCGTTTTCGTCTTTATTAACAGTTCCGGTGAGAAGAAGCAAGAGGGGCCAAAAGAGCATTGGACCGCATCCTCAGGCACGAATTCGCCCCTGCCGAGCGGCTTAGGCACCCGCCTGGAGGCCGACTATGACCCGTCGTCTCATACGGCAACCGTGAAATTTGAGTACTCGACGCAAAAATCCGGGCTGCACGGCGATATTCTGCAGGTTGTTCCCGGACTGAGCACCGATTCCTGCCCGCAAACCACGTGGAACCAGGCGAGTGAGGCCGAGGAGATCCGCAAAAATCAGGCCGCCATTACCGGGCTGGATACGAAATGCGCCTGGAACGTGAGTAACCTCAAGATTCCGGCGAACTCAGCCGTAACCATGAGCGCCAAGGTCGATATCGATATTCCCGATCAGAAGAGCCTCGAAAAATGGCTGGGGGAGATCACCAAGAAGACCCAGACCGCCATTAGCGACCCGGACGTGAAGTCGGCTTCATACCCCATTCAGCGCATCCAGAAGATTGAGGTGCAGGTGCCCAACCGTGTGGTTAACCAATCGGCAGTACCGGTTACCCTGCTGCCGGTGTGGCCCAGCGGCAAGGATGACCTGAACCCGCTCATGAAGCTGCCGCAGACCGGCACACCCTCCCAGGCCATTACCTCGCTGGCACCGGATACGGGTGATATCGCCTTCACAGACGGATGCTCCGGTCACCTGTCGATTTCAGCGGATCAGAAAAATGTGACGGCCCTATCGGTTGCTCCCCAGTGCAAGCTCAACGTTCAGGTGGGTAACTTCACAAATCTGCAAAGTAACGCTTTCAGTATTACATCACGGTAATTGAACATCTGTTGATCGTGCGACAGAGCGTTAAGATTGGCATATTTCCCGCACATTCTACTCATGGCGCGGTAGAATACCTTTAAGTTGCCTCGAACGGTTTACTCAACGCCACACACATACGATGCAACATTACTGTCCATAAAATCAGCCACCTTCCGGAGTGCCATATGTCTACACGCTTCGACGCGTCAGAGTCACGGCTGACGTGGAAGAGCCGCTGTGTGCGGGTGCCTTTAACCATCGGGGTCATTGGCAGTTTGCTCCTTGCGGCATGCTCCTCGTCAGACCAGCAGAATAGTGATCCTACCTCGCCCGGGCAGACGACCCAGCAGAGCGAACAGCAGGTGCAAAACCCCACGCACGTGCTGCAGAACGTGAACCTTAAACTTGCGAGCAACGGTAACGTTTCTGCTATTGACACCAATAATATCTATGTCAATGAACAAGAGCACAAGAGCTCCAGCAAAACCATCAACTTCAAGGTCAAGGACGTTATTAACGACGTTCCGGTGCGCGTCAGCACCCAGTACCAGAGTTCCAAAGGCACCGGTACAAACCTGAAAGACCTGAACGGGTACTCCGGCGAGCTGACTATTAAGGTCACCGTCGAAAACCTTACGCTCAAGTCCCAAGAGGTAAGCTACGATGCGGGCGGCACCAAGCGCACCAATCAGGCGCTCGTCGGTGTTCCGTTTACGGTGGCTGGGTCGGTTTCGCTCGATAACGTGAAATCCAACCAGATCATTACCTCCGGCGATAAGACGGACGACAGCGCAACCAACGGCGTGATTAGTACGACCGGGGACGGCAAGGCGAACGTGCAGTGGGGTGCGATCCTGGCGCCTCCGACCTCCGGGGCGAGCACATCGTTCACGCTGAAGGTGAATGCGCAGGACTTCAAGGCACCCGATTTCGATATTGCGGTTCAGCCGGGGTTTGCCTCTGACCTTTCGGGTGAGAGCGTGCTCAACAACAGCTTCAATAAGAACGACGCCAACCAGGTTGCGATGCTTCAGCGCACTATCGACTTGGTGAACAACGTCGATTCGACGATTACCAGCGCCAGCTCGCAGGTGAACGAACTGCGCTCTAGCCTGGACAACACCTCGGACACCCTGGGTCAGGATGCCGCGAAAAACCTCCAGGCTAACAGCGAGAGCCTGACCAAGCGTATGGCGGAGCTTGACGGGCAAATTCAGTCCCTCAAGGATGACCTTGCCAAGACTGCCGACGGCAACAAGAACCAGCTCATCAGCCAGCTGGAAAGCACCGTAAACACGATGGATACCCTGCTGGGTGATACCTCGCAGGTTCCGAATGTCTCGGTTTCGCATCAAAACGGGTCATGCACCGTCGATCGCGGTGCAGCCGGAGGCGGATCGAGCGTATACGGCAACCTCGTGCAGCTTTCCCAGATTCTCAACAACTATGCCGATGCCAGTGGCGACTGCCAGCGTGCCCTCGCGGACTCGCTGCGCCAGACCATCGGGCCGGACAACCCCAGCCCCGAGGTCTGCCGTGACGGCTCTTCGGTCACCTGTTCCCTGTACGGTGCTTCGGTCACCTCACAGGCAAGCCTGATTGGCCTCGTCGCTAATGGTGAGAAGCTTGTGAATGACCTGCAGCCTGAGTACCTCAAGGGTGCCAACAAGAACTACCGTGCCCTGCGCGGCGAGGTAGACAACCTGACGAAGTACCTGCAGAGTGATGAAGGCAAGAAAGCCATTCGAGACCACCAGCAGAACGGTGACGTCACGGAATCGCTCAAGTCTAGCCGCCGGTCGGTAGATGAGCTCAAGAAAACCTCGGATGAGCTCACTAAGGCGCTCAACAGCCTGCACAGCAAGGCCGTGGCGGCGCGCAACGACGTGAGCGGAAACTCAAACTCTATAGACCAGCAGAACGAAGATATCGCTAACGAACTCTGCAAGCTTTCGGTAGAAAACGGCGGCAAGCTCTCGCAAGAGGAAGTAGACCGCCTGCGCTCCTACCTGACTTCTACGCCTTGCGGTGAGACCCCGAGAACCCCGCAGCGCGATCAGAATAACCAGAACCAAGGCGATCAGAACACCCCGAACAATAACCAAAACGGGAACAACGGTAACCAGAACAACCAAAACCAGGGTAATCAGGATAATAACCAGAACACCCCCAATAACAACCAGAATGGTCAGAACGATCAGAATGGCCAGGGCGGTGCGCAGGTAACCCCGCAGAACGACCCGACTGAGAATGGCCAGAACGGTCAAAACGATCAAAACGGTCAGAACCAGAACACCCCGAACAATAACCAAAACGGGAACAACGCTAACCAGGGCGGCACCCCCGTAGTCCCGGCGGCACACCGATTTGCTGCCGACAAGCTCCAGGCACCCGAAGGTTACGGGCAGGCTATGGACGAGCGCCTGAACAACCAGGCACGTGCTTGGGACGAGGTTATCAAGGAAACCGACCTGCAGAACCCGCCCACCCCTCTGGCGCAGAACGCCAAGGGATTCTCCGACCAGGTGAACTCCCTGGACTCCGCGCTCAGCTCGGTTGAGAAGGCATATGCGGGCGAAGGTGACGACCAAAACCGTGATCGTGATGATCGCCAGAACGACCCGAACTCCCTGGATGAAAAGCTCAAGTCGCTGACCAGCGCATCCGACGAATTGGGTAAGAATCTGGATGAACTTTCCAACCAGCACTCCGAACTTTCGGAAGCTCTCAAGAATGCATTCAAGGACTCTGCTGACGAAACCAGCAAGAACATCAACAACCTGATTTCGCAGGAGATCCGCCAGGTATCGGCTCAGGGGTCGGCAGGTGCCGATTCCATTCAGAATTCCTTCACCAGCTCGATCTACGGGCTGGCGGAAGCTTCGAATGTAATCGTGCGCGATGCCGGTAACTCTCTGGAGGCGCAGCGCCGTGACATCGCCGGTAAGGTTGAGAACCTCAAGGCATCCTTGGACGGGGTCACCCAGAGCTCCCTGGAACAGCTGGATGCGCGCACCGGAAACGCCAGCCGCGACCTGGCGGGTGCATCCGTGCTTCTTGCCGACGACCTCAACAAGGTTATCCTTGACCTGGGCGATAGCCGAGTCGATGGTTCGGGTCTGCTGGGTGCGTTGAAGACGAACGCCGCGAAAGCTGGTGCCGCCGACTTCCAGCTGGCGCTTGCCTCACAGAACGCGCAGGGTTACACCAGCGTTCGTGCCGAGGATATTGCGGCCGTGCAGCTGCGGCAGGCACAGTTCAAGGCGTCCTTGGAGAAGCTCAAGTCACTGCCCTCCTTCCACCTGCCTGACGGTGGTAAGGCCGAAGTGAAGGTGGTTTACACCTTCCACATTGGGGACATGTAGCGTGACCCCAGAGCCTCAGCTTGAGGAAGAACAAACCTCCCGAAGGGTACCCCTGACCATCATTGGCTGGGGTGCCCTTCTGGGGGTCTTGTTGTTGGTTATCGTGGTGGCAGCTCATCTGCTGCGACCGGATATTCGGCCCCTGCGCGCACCCGGCGATACCGAGGCGATAGCCCCCGTTGTTCCGCAGGAAATTACGCTGCCGAACAACAATAATCGCGACGCCAAGATCGGGATTATTATGACCTACGGCGAGGATGCGGAAGGCTCCGAATGGGTGCTCCCTGCCCAGGGTGCTGCGGTGGCCGCGCATCGTCTGAATCTTGGTAAAACCCCCGTTCAGCTGACGGTCGCTAACGATAAGGGAACCCCTGACGGGGCTCGTGATGCCGTCGAAAAACTCAAATCTGAGGGCGTTCAGGGGATTATTATTTCTTCCTCGGGTGAGCATATTAAGGGTGCGACGAGCGCGGCACGTGAGAGCAGCATCCCGGTGATTGAGGTCTACGACAGCGTAGATACCGGGCGCGGAGTCTGGAGCCTGGCCCCCACCCCCGAGCAGCTTTCGCAGGCGTATATGCAGGCTTCGCAGCCGAGTACCCAGAGCATCGTGATAGCTCCCAAGGATACTGAGGTGAAGATTCCGCAGGTTGCCGCCAAACATGCGTACGACCGCGATACCGATGTGCGTGAGCTGGCGCAAGACGTCAAGAAAGAGTCCCAGAGCTACGGGGCTTCGGCGAATATCTTCGTTTCGGGCTCGGCAATTCGCCAGGCCAAAATCGTCAAAGAGCTGCAATACGCCGGGGTGACGGCTCAGATTCTTTTGAGCCCGCAAGCCGTATCGCCCATTTTCGCGCGAACCCTTGTGGCTGAGGGGGGCACGGTCTCGGCAAACCTGACGACCGTTGGGTACAACATGTCAGACTCCTTGGCTTTGCAGTCCGATGACCCCGGGCGGGGGCTCGCCGCCTTCCTCGAAGCGGTGCGTGTTATGGGTCAGGATTCATCCTACATGACCCTGCAGGATGACCAAGCCTTCAAATCCGCCGCTCCCTATGCGGATGCGCGCTCCCACAACGCGGTGCTGGCGTTCGCCTATGCGATCGATAAGGTGCACGAACGCAAGCCGGAGGCTGTCACTCGCGTGCTGGAAAGCATGAGGCTCGATGCCGCTCAGGCGATTGCGGGCGACGCACTCGATTTCACTCATGAAAACCCAACGACTGCGCCCGTGCAGACACTCCATGCCACGGAGCAGAGTCTGGGGCTGCGGCCCGAGCCGAGCAACGATCAGGAACCGCGCATCGTCTGGTTTGCAGAGCGTGGAACTCGAACGGAAACCTACAATGAATAGCAATTGACTAGTATATATTCCAAATAAAGAATATAAGATGCCGTCTTGTACAGGGCTGTGAGATCGTCAAAGGAACAGTATGCGAATCCAAATATCCCTCGAATCTTTTCAGAAAAGTATCGAACTCGATTCGTGGCAGGAGAACACCACGCTGCGGCAGATCGTCTACACGGCGGGCGGCCCAGAGATAGCCGCTGACGACCCGCTCTATGTAGACTCCCAGCCGGTCACCGGTGACACCACGATGGATACCGTCGTGCTGCTCGAAGGCAGCACCATCGGATACGCCCCCACGCCGGTTGCCGAACCCATTCACGGATGGTCCATCACCGTCGCGGGCGGGTTGCATGCGGGGCGCATCCTGCCCTTACCGAGCGGTCGCGCCCTCGTGGCGGGGCGTTCCCCCCAGGCCGATGTGGTGCTGGAAACCGAGAGCGCATCCTGGGAACACTTCACCGCCACCCAGACCGACAACGGGGTACTCATCAAAGACTCGGGATCCACCAACGGAACCTACGTGAACGGCGCAAAACTGGGCGAAGATGGGGTAGAAGTAGACGACGAAGCCGTCATCTACGCCGGGGGAGTGGCATTGCTTGTGCGCCCGCAGCTCACTGAAACCCTGGCACCGCGCGCAGGGTCGCTTCCCAACCTGACCCCCAGCCGCACGGCACCCTTCAACCGTCCGCCGCGCGCGGCTCTTATGCCCGAATCAGATACCGTCAAAATACCGAAGCGGAAGAACGTTAATAAGCCCAGCCGATTTAACATTGCTACGGTAATCGCACCGTTGATTTTTGCCGGTGCGATGGTTGCTATTATGCGTGAGCCTCGGTACGGGCTTTTTGCCCTGTTGAGTCCGGTTGCGGCTTTTGTAATGTGGATAGAGCAGAAATGGCGTTTTAAACGCGATAAGCGAGAGGAAGAAAACCGGTTCGAGAAAGAGATTGACGAAACCAAACAAAAATTTCAAGATATCTATAATTATGAACGTCTGCGTCTGCAGGAACTCGCCCCTGACCCCGCCAGCGTAGCCCGGCGCATCAAGCTTCCCAGTGTAGAAGTATGGCAGCGGCGCTTTACTGCGGCCGATTTTATGACCTTGCATGTGGGGTACGGGAACTACGCCTGGATTCCCAAAAACGACCTTTCGACAACGCAAGAACCCGAAAAAGAAGTAAAAGACCTTCTCGATTCTTCTCAATTACGGGGTGTCCCAATGATTGCCGACCTCACTGACGCCGGTGTTATCGGCATCGTGGGTGATAGGGAAGGCGCCCTCGCCCTAGCGCGCAGCCTCGTGATGCAGGCCGTGACCCACTGCGGACCCGCAGACCTCACCCTAGGCGTCTTTTTCGACCGTGGAAAAGAAGATGAGTGGTCGTGGACCTCGTGGCTGCCGCATACTCGACAGAGTGGATCTTCCACGGGTGGCCGATGGATTTCGCAGGACTACGAGCAATCCACAGCTATGCTCAAGAATCTGCAGCAGAGCATCGACGGACTGCTCAGCCCCGGACTCATGCTCGTTATTGATTCCGAAACTTTGACTGAAGGGCGCGATGCACCCGCTCGTAAACTCCTCGGGTTTGGGCGCGGCATTAACGCACGTGAAATGGCTCGACGAGACAAACCGGTCCATAAAGTTACCGGTATCGTAATCGCCTACTCTGAAGAGCAGCTTCCCGCCTCCTGTACCGTAGTTGTTACAGTGGACGAAGACGCCGCCGCAACCTTCTACGAACCCGAGAAACGCCGTACCGTCAACGACGTTATTATCGGCGGTATCGACCTTGACTACGTCACAAAACTGGCGCGGATGCTTGCGGAATTCGACGACCCTGAGCTCATCATCCCCGGTGCGGGTCTGCCCGGGCTGGTGCGCCTACCCGAACTCACCGGCATCGGCACGCCACCCACCGCCCAAAAGATTATCAGCACCTGGCAGAAATCCACCGGATACAGCACCGAAATCGGCGTTGGCGACCAAGGC
>ERZ773007.128-NODE-128-length-38144-cov-10.860012_pt1 | contig 38144 bp, 26 predicted proteins | sample MGYA00580665_ERZ773007 | MGnify/ENA primary metagenome ERZ773007 (study PRJEB29015, sample SAMEA2738122) | human oral metagenome | biome: human oral; feature: human-associated habitat; material: saliva | place: China | collected 2167 ... | reverse complement strand
AGGGAATTGCTCGTCACCCGATTCTAAAGGATGATGTTGTTGTCTATGCCAATGCAACTATCCTTGGCCGTATCACTATTGGGAAAGGCTGTATCATTGGAGCCAATGTGTGGGTTACGCGAGATATGCGTCCACGAACAAAGAAGTATAAACAGAACAAAACAGATATCTTAGATATCGACTTTGAATATGGCGGAGGAATATAAAGGGTCTACCCTATTCTCACCTCGAAAGGGAAAAGGGGAGCACTTGATAAGCAACCAATAGGTTATTCTTATTGAAGCTATCAGACAATGTTTTCCGCTAATTTTATTTTAACATCGTATATAAAAATATTTATCACATAAATGCAAGAATTTGAACTCATCGCCAAAACCTTCATGGGTTTGGAGCAAGTATTAGCAAAAGAGCTGACACAGTTAGGTGCCAATAACGTACAAATAGGACGCCGAATGGTGTCATTTACAGGTGACAAGGAAATGATGTATCGTGCAAATTTCCAGTTACACACAGCTATTCGTATCCTTAAACCTATCGCACATTTCAAGGCGAAGAGTGCTGAAGATATGTATGAGGAAGTAATGAAGATTGATTGGAGTAAGTATATCCTCCCTGGAAAGACTTTCTCTGTAGACTCTGTCGTTTATTCTGAAGAGTTTACTAACTCACGCTTCGTTACATACAAAGTTAAAGATGCTATTGTAGACCAGTTCCGTGAGCGTACTGGTACTCGTCCAAATATCTCTGTCAGCAATCCTGATATTCGTTTGAACATCCACGTGGCAGAGGATAATGCTACCCTGTCATTGGACTCAAGTGGTGAGTCTTTGCATCGCCGTGGCTATCGTCAAGAGAGTGTTGAGGCACCATTGAATGAGGTTTTGGCTGCAGGTATGATTCTTATGACGGGTTGGAAAGGTGAAACAGACTTTATTGACCCAATGTGTGGTTCTGGTACCTTGCCTGTTGAGGCTGCTCTTATTGCTCTTAATATTTCTCCAGGTGTGTTCCGTAAGGAATTTGCTTTTGAGAAGTGGCCTGACTTTGACCAAGAATTGTTTGACACGATATATAATGATGATTCACAAGAACGTGAGTTTACACATCATATCTATGGCTATGACACAGAGATGAAGGCTGTCAATACGGCTCGTATGAATGTTGCTGCAGCAGGTTTGTCAAGATATGTAACCATCGAACAGCAGGACTTTAAAGACTTCACTCAACCAAAGGAGAAGAGCATGATTGTGATGAATCCTCCATATGGTGAGCGTATTTCTACACCAAACTTGCTCGGTACCTATAAGATGATTGGTGAACGTTTGAAGCATCATTTCATGGGTAATGAAGCTTGGATTCTATCTTATCGTGAGGAATGTTTCCGTCAGATTGGATTGAAACCAAGTATTAAGATTCCTGTTTACAATGGCTCTTTGGAGTGTGAGTTCCGTCGTTACCAGATGTTTGATGGTAAGATGAGTGACTTCCGACATGAAGGTGGTGTCGTAAAGACCGAAGATGAGAAGCGTGAGATGGCACAGAAGCATCGCTTTAAGAAGGAGCGTGAGTTTAAGAAACGTCTTGATGAAAATGAGGAGAATGCTGAAGCTGATATTCGTTCATTCACCTTCCATAGCTTAGAACGTAATAAATTCGGTGGTGGTAAGTTCCGTGAAGACCGTGAGCGTCGCCCTCGTTTCGATCGTGATGTGGAAGACCGCAAACGTTCTTTCAGAAGAGGAGACGACGACCGTAAGCGTTCATTCCGACGTGATGACGATCGCAAGCGTTCGTTCAGTCGTGATGATGACCGTAAGTTTGGCGGCAAACGATTTGATAAATCTAACAAGCGCGGAGGATTCCGTGGTAAAAACACGTATAATCATGAAGATTAAATCATTTATTAGTCTTGTGGGGCTTTGTGCTTTCACAGGACTTTTAAGTCCTACTGAAAGTATGGCACAAAAGCAGTTTACCCTTGAGGATTTGAACTTTGGTGGTAAAAACTTCTACAACATGCGCCCTGAGGCACGTTATCTTACGTGGTGGGGAGGAAAGTTGGTACGCCAAGACCTTAACAATTGTTCGTTGGTTGACTTAGTGACTGGTAAGGAGACACCGCTCTTCTCATTAGATGACATCAATAAATGGGCAGGTTTATCAGCTTCAGATGAGGTTGTGCGTCATCTCTATGGTGCTGAATTTCCTTATGCTGATCGTTCTATTGTGAAGGTTCAGAATGGTAATGAGGACTTATATGTAGACTTCAAAACACACAAACTTGAGCAGCGTTTGAATCGACCAGCTGGTCTTCAGGCACGTGATTGGAATAAGGTATCTGGTGCAACAGCACTGGTAAAGGACCATCAGTTATATGTTACAGATGCGAAAGGTACAGAGCATCAGTTAACAACAGATGGTTCAAGAGATATCGTATATGGCCAAAGTGTACATCGTGATGAGTTTGGAATTAATGGTGGCCTCTACTGGAGTCCAAAGGGAAATCGCTTAGCTTTCTATCGCATGGACCAGAGTATGGTTGCTGACTATCCTCTCATTGATGTTCCAGAGTTGGACTGGAAACCTGCTAAGGGTGAGTCACGTGCAGCTAAGGTTGACCTTATTAAGTATCCTATGGTGGGTGAAACTTCTCATAAGGTAACTGTAGGTGTGTATGACCTTACAACTGGCAAGACCGTATATCTTCAGGCTGGTGACCCAACCGACCGTTATTTTACAAACATCACATGGAGTCCAGACGAGAAGACGGTTTATATGTTTGAACTTAACCGTGATCAGAATGATTGCCGTTTGGTATCTTATGATGCTGCTACAGGTGCTAAGCTGAAAGAACTTTATCGTGAGACGGACGCAAAATATGTTGAGCCATGTCATCCAATTCTGTTCTTACCATGGAACGACAATGAGTTTATCTTGCAGAGTCAGAAGGATGGTTATAACCATCTTTACCTCTTTAATAAGGATGGTCGACAGCTTAAGCAGATTACAAGTGGTAAGTGGGTTGTACTGGAAGTACTCGGCTTCAATAGCAAACAGAAGAGTATTGTCTACGTTTCTAACGAATGTAATCCTATTCAACGCAATGCTTGGCTTGTGAATATAGCATCTGGAAAGCGCACACTACTTGATAATGGTCGTGGTTATCATTATCCAAAACTGAGTGAAGACGGTAATGCTGTCATGGATAATTACAGTGAACCATCTGTGCCTCGTAAGTATGAAATTATCAGTTTGAATGGTAAGCCACAGCGTCATGATTACTTTGCAGCTGCTAATCCTTGGGAAGGATATACTGTTCCTGAATATACAAACGGTTCAATAAAGGCTGCAGATGGTAAGACAGACTTATACTGGCGTATGGTAAAGCCTGTTAACTTCAATCCAAATAAGAAGTATCCTACTGTTATCTATGTCTATGGTGGTCCTCATGCGCATAATGTTGAGGCTTCATGGAACTGGGGTTCACGTGGTTGGGAAACCTACATGGCGCAGAAAGGTTATTTACTTTTCATCCTTGATAACCGTGGTAGCGATAATCGTGGTAAGGAGTTTGAGCAAGCAACATTCCGTCATCTTGGTCAAGAAGAGATGAAAGACCAGATGGAAGGTGTTAAGTATTTAAAGTCTCTCCCATATGTTGATCAGAATCGTATAGGTGTTCATGGATGGTCGTTTGGTGGTTTCATGACTACTTCATTGATTACCAACTATCCTGACGTGTTCAAAGTAGGTGTTGCTGGCGGTCCTGTTATCGACTGGAAGTGGTATGAGGCGATGTATGGTGAGCGTTATATGGATACTCCACAAACTAATCCAGAAGGATATGCACAGACATCACTTCTTACAAAGGCAAAGGATCTTAAAGGCAAACTCCAGATTATTACAGGCTTGAATGACCCAGTTGTAGTTCCTCAGCATTCTTATTCCTTCTTAAAGGCTTGTATTGCTGCTGGTACGCAACCTGACTTCTTCGTTTATCCTGGCGAACCTCATAACATGCGTGGACATCAGAGTGTACACTTACATGAGCGTATCACACAGTACTTTGAGGATTATCTGAAGCCAATAAAATAGTGTATTTGATAAGTTAATAATACGCTTGATCATTTGCTTATAATCATATCTAACAATTAAAAAATACCCATGTGCAGCAAGACTGCACTCCCCTCCTTCATCGGAGGGGGCGGGCAAAGCTTTATGAGAATATTACTTTTAGGTAGCGGCGGTCGTGAACACGCCTTGGCATGGAAGATTGCACAGAGTGCAAAGTGTAGTAAACTCTTCATCGCACCAGGTAATGCTGGTACGGGAGCAGTTGGTGAGAACGTTGCAATCGGAGTAAATGACTTCGACAAACTGAAAGATTTCGTTGTCGAAGAGAAGGTTGATATGGTTGTTGTTGGACCTGAAGACCCATTGGTAAATGGTGTTTATGACTGTTTTAAGGAAGACAGCCGCACAGCTAATATTCCTGTTATTGGTCCTTCAAAGTCTGGTGCTGTACTCGAAGGGTCTAAGGACTTTGCCAAAGCTTTCATGAAGCGTCATAATATTCCGACAGCTGCTTATGAAACATTCGATGGTACAACGATAGAGGAAGGCATGCGTTTCTTGGAGACGCTTAAGGCTCCTTATGTGTTGAAAGCTGATGGCTTGGCTGCTGGTAAGGGTGTTCTCATTCTTCCAACGCTTGAAGAAGCTAAGAAGGAACTACGTGAAATGCTTGGTGGTATGTTCGGTAATGCTTCTGCAAAGGTGGTCATTGAGGAGTTCCTTTCTGGTATTGAGTGCTCTGTATTTGTACTTACAGATGGTACTCACTATCAGATATTACCTGAAGCAAAGGACTATAAGCGCATTGGTGAGCATGATACAGGCTTGAACACAGGCGGTATGGGTAGTGTTACTCCTGTTCCATTTGCTACCAAGGAGTGGATGGGAAAGGTAGAAGAGCGCATTATCCGTCCTACTGTTGATGGTTTAAAGGCAGAGGGTATTGATTATAAAGGCTTTATCTTCTTTGGTTTAATTAATGTAGAAGGTGAACCTATGGTTATCGAGTACAATTGTCGTATGGGTGATCCAGAGACTGAGAGTGTCATGTTACGTCTAAAAAGTGACATTGTTGATCTCTTTGAAGGAGTTGCAGAGGGAAACCTCAATCAGCGACAGGTTGAATTTGATTCACGTTCTGCTGTCTGCGTAATGCTTGTCAGCGGTGGTTATCCTGAAGAATATGTGAAAGGTTATCCAATCACAGGACTTGATAAGGTTGAAGATTCTGTAGTTTTCCATAGCGGTACAGCTGTGAAGGATGGACAAGTCGTTACTGCTGGTGGTCGTGTAATCGCAGTGTCTTCTTATGGTGAGAATAAAGAAGAAGCACTAAAGAAGAGTTTTGCGGAAGCTCAGAAGATTGAATTTACGGATAAATATTTTAGAAGAGATATAGGACAAGACCTATAGTCTTAGCCCTTTGAAAGTAAGGAGATAGCTCTTAAGTTGTTTATTACTTAGCAACTTCTCATGGCTATCTCCACATATCATCTATTATGCAACAAAAACGCATTCAAAATCGAATAGCAGAAAGCCGCTGGACACAAGCATACGTTGTTTCAGCGGCTGCTCTTGTATGGGTTATTGCGGGGATATATAACCCTTCAGTAATAGTGCCAGGTATATGCCTTTTGCTGTCTACTTATCTTATGATGGAACTGAATAATGCCAATGCGCTTATTCGTATCTATAGCAGAATGGTGTCATGTTCGTTCATCGTCTTTGCGACTATGGCTGTCTTTATGTTCCCATCTATTCAATCAGCCATCATCATGTTAGGCTTTGTAGGGTTCTATACATTTGCTTTTCGTTGCTATCAAAACACACATGCACCCGGTTGGACGTTCTATGCATTCTTCTGTATAGGTATGGCAAGTATTGTTTGGGTACAAACACTTTTCTTCCTACCAGTACTCTGGGTTATTATGCGTACCAATATTCTCTCGATGAGTCCACGCAATTTTGTTGCATCCCTTCTCGGTATAATCCTGCCTTATTGGTTCTATGCAGGATACTTGGTGGTCAAAGGAGACATTACAATACTCATCAATCATTTCGCTAAGATTGCTGTGTTTGGTGAACCATTCAACTTAAAGTTTCTGAACTTTAGTCAAGCATTGACTTTATCATTTGTGTTAGTATGTGCTATGATTGGTATTGTTCATTTTATGAATCAAAAGCGCAATGATAATATTAGGACCCGTTTGTTCTATCAGATTTTCGTAACAATAGATCTTTTAGCAATAGTCTTTTTCTTTTTGCAACCTCATCATTATGAAGCATTGCTGAGTGTAATGATTGTTACTACAGCTCCACTCATTGCACATTTCTTTGCACTAACACGCACAAGGATAACCAACTGGATGTTTATCATTCTTTCTTATTCAGCTATCATCATCACCCTATTCAACTTATGGAATCTCTTACACAATTACTTGTAGATTATGGTTATTGGGGAATGTTCTTATCAGCATTCCTTGCAGGAAGTTTCTTACCATTTAGTAGCGAAGCAGTAATGCTTGGGTTACTTGCAGCTGGCGTAGACCCTGTTCTTTTACTTGTTTATGGTAGTATAGGTAACGTTTTGGGAGGAATGTTGAATTATGGTCTTGGCAGGTTAGGTAAACTGGAGTGGCTTGAACGGTATTTCCGAGTGAAAAAAGAATCATTGGATAGAGCTTATCGCTTTATGGGTGGACATGGTGCATGGATGGGATTCTTTGCCTTTCTACCTATTTTAGGTAGTGCTATCACCATCGTTTTAGGTCTGACACGTGCTAATATTGTTTTGTCTGTATTAAGTATTACAATAGGTAAAGTGCTTCGTTATGCAGTTTTGATTTGGGGTGCAAGCTCTTTCTTTTAGTCCGTTTTATCCAAAGGACATACCCATAGGCAATGTTACCCCTCATTGAATATTTGTAATACTTTAGTGTATACAATATTCTTCTATCAATGACTTGATTGCATCTTAGTGGCATCTAATAAGGAGTAAAGTTCTCAAAATAATTACTGTTTAGCATCCGCACTATTGGTGTTTAGCATTCGCACCATATGTGTTCAGCACTCGCACCACATGTGCGGAACATCCTTAAGTTGATAAAAAGGTGCATAGATGAGTCTATTCAGGCATTATGCGATAGATAGGATTTGGCATATAGACTAATGTTTATGCGCTTGTATTCTGTGGATAAACTATAATCAAGTGGCACAACAGAAAGATCGAAGAACAAGATAAGCATCTTGAAACGACAAAAGGTTGGGTCATAATACTTAAAAGCAAAAAACTTTTTTTCGCAAGAAATGGTAATATTCAAATTTTATTTCTATCTTTGCGATTATAACTTTATAAAAAGAATATAACTATGAAATCTGACATTGAAATTGCACGCTCATGTAATATGAAGCCAATAGAGGAAGTAGCAGCTACGGTCGGTATTCCAGCTGATGCTTTGGAGCATTATGGTAAGTATATGGCAAAAGTGCCTCTCTCATTGATTGATGAAGATCGAGTAGCTTGCAACCGTCTTGTTCTTGTTAGTTCAATCTCCCCTACCCGCGCTGGTATTGGTAAAACTACAGTTAGTATTGGTTTATCAATGGCACTTAATCGCATTGGTAAGCGTTCGGTTCTCGCTTTACGCGAGCCAAGTCTTGGCCCTTGCTTTGGCATGAAGGGCGGTGCTGCTGGTGGTGGATATGCCCAAGTAGTACCTATGGAGAAGATTAATCTCCATTTTACAGGCGATTTCCATGCTATCACGAGTGCACACAATATGATTGCAGCCTTGCTTGATAATTATATTTATCAGCATCGTAGTGAGGGCTTTACTTTGAAACAAATTCTCTGGAAGCGCGTCTTGGACGTAAATGATCGTAGCCTTCGCAACATTGTTACTGGTCTGGGTGCTTCTACTGATGGCTTACCAACACAGTCAGGTTTTGATATTACGCCTGCGAGTGAGATTATGGCAGCATTATGTCTTGCTGATAGTGAGCAAGATCTCCGTCGTCGTATTGAGAATATGGTTTTGGGTATCACCTTTGACGATAAACCATTTAGAGTACGCGATCTTGGCGTGGCTGGTGCAATAACAGTTCTGTTGATGGATGCTATCAAGCCTAACCTTGTTCAGACACTGGAGGGGACAGCAGCCTTTGTTCATGGTGGACCATTTGCGAATATCGCCCATGGCTGTAACAGTTTAGTCGCAACCAAGATGGCTATGTCATTGAGTGATTATGCTATTACTGAAGCTGGATTCGGTGCAGACCTTGGTGCAGAGAAATTCTTAGACATTAAGTGCCGTAAGGCTGAAATTCATCCTCGTGTAACTGTTCTTGTTTCAACTTTACGTGGTTTGAAGATGCACGGTGGACTTGTTGATGGTGCATCGCATGAACAGGAACGTCAAGCACTTGTAGATGGCTTTGCTAATCTCGATCGTCATGTTGAGAATATGCAACGCTTTGGACAGCCAGTGATTGTCACACTAAACCGATATGGCGATGATACTGAGGAGGAAATTGCTCTTCTCGCAGAACACTGTAAGATGTTGGGTGTAGGCTTTGCAGAAAACAATGTGTTCTTGAAAGGTGGTGAAGGTGCTGAGGATTTGGCTCGTCTTGTCGTTGAAACCATTGATAAGCAGGGAGCTAAGGACATCAAGATGACGTATGCGGATGAGGATAGTATTGAAGAGAAAGTTAATAAGGTAGCCAAGAATATCTATGGTGCACGTTCAGTTATACTCAGCAAAACAGCTGTAAATAAACTGAAACGTATTCATGCTTGGGAGATGGATAAGTTCCCTGTCTGCATTGCTAAGACACAATTCTCATTCAGTGAAGACCCTAAGCAGGTGGGTGTAGCTAAGAATTTCGATATTACCATTCGTGACTTTGTTATCAATGGAGGTGCTGAGATGATTGTTGCTATTGCTGGTGAGATAATGCGTATGCCTGGCTTACCTAAGATTCCTCAAGCAGAAAAGATTGATATTGTTCGTGGTCAGATTGAAGGTTTGGCTTAACGAGTATCAATATTCTTTTGTTTAATTCTATACTTGTATAGTTTTATAGGATTCCTATACAAACTATACAAGTTTCTTCTTGACACAAGATATTACTATTACCAGATGTAACTTAGGATGTTAACGAAAATAATATGAAGAAAAAGACAATACTACTAATCATCTTTTCAATAATCCTTATAGGTGCAATTATTTGGTGTGTCAATGCACCCTATCGTGAAGTAAATCTAAATGACAACTTAGAAACGATTCAAAAGTCTGAATCTTGTATCTCTGTTCATGAGTTGTATAAAGATAAAGACTGGGACACAATGATCGTTATTAAGCCTTACGATAAGCGTACTGCCTCTGATGAAAGAATTGATATGGGCTATGCTGGGGACAGAGCTGCTATCATTGATAACACTTTATTTGATAGTATCTGTACACTTCTCTTTATAAAGGGGAATAAGCTTGTCGCCTTTTCGAGTATTTATCGTAATGTAATCGATTTCAGTTCACTGAGCAAAACAACCTATAAGGCTACAGATAAAATACGAATTATAAATAAGTTTGCGACAGATTGCTGATTTTACCCTAATCAATCATTAGAGTCTTGACCTATATACTTATTGTGGTTTAATGACTGATGTGGGTTTAATCGGTGCAAACTCTTATTTAGGCATTTTGAAATCATCTACAGAAACACCTTCACGTAGCTGGTTTATGTCTACGTATGTCCATATTCCACGCACCCTCCCACGCTTACTTGACTGCCATATGTCGTGCTTAGTATCTGGTAGTTGAGGAGGAAGATTATAGTTTGCAATGAACAATCGATACCTGTTAAACTCTGGATAAAGGTTCAGATGATAATAAGCTTCATTGGTGTAAATCATCGGAGAATGTCCTGTTCGTTCCTTTATTAATCGGATAAACTCGGCAAGATTCTTCTGAATAATCTCACGTCCCCAACTGCGTGTTCCATCCTTTTCTATGTCTACAAGTAGTAATAAGTCTTGCTGACTAAGGTCAATGTTAGCAAGAAAGTTATCTACCTGGCGTTCCATAGAAGTTCGATAAGTCAAGAAATGATAAGAACCTACTAATAAGCCTCTTTCCTTTGCAGCTTTAAAGTTTCTCTTATAGAATGGATCAACGATAGAACTACCTTCTGTAGCCTTGATGTAGACAAAACGAAGTTGTGGATTCTCCTCCACTAATTCATCCCAATGTATCTTCCCTTGATGGCGTGAGATGTCCAGACCATCAAAGTCTTTGGAATACGGTCCCTTAGTCATATCGTGGTAAGGCCATTGGTCGCTGACTGCAGAGCGCGACTTTCGCCATGGTTTAAGGTCAATGATAAGAATAGTAGTCAGCCCCGCTAAAGCAGCACAAACCCACCACCAAAAACTATATTTGTTGCGCATTTGCTTTCTGCGCCTACGTTTACGCTTTATCATCTGTTGTCTTAACTTGTAGAGCTTATATCTGGAATGTTAAGCATATTAGGGTCGATAAGCCTAATAATATGCCTTCTTACGACTTTAAAACATCGCAAAGGTAAACATTCTTTTTCAATACTACAAATTGCATGTATCGTAAAAATGATATGATTTCATCGACTATATGCAAGTTAAAGTGATTGTTTAACCAGTCTAACATTCATCTCTAACTTTATTAAATAAATCTTAAAGTGATGTATATCAGGAATATTTTTTGTATCTTTGCAGTGTTAATATGAAACTGAGGCGTGGTAGTAACTCATTCTCACATAGGAACACGCCGTAGAGAGTAGCTCTATTGACTTACTCTTCCAAGGTTTCGGAAATTTTTTAATGATGAGAATTTTAAAAGTAGTAAGTATTTGTTTCTTAATGATTTTTGCTTCACATGTTGAAGTGTCAGCCAAAAAAGATGGCTTTGATTGGGAACCAGTAATGAATGCAATCATCCAGATTGAAAGCAAGGGTAATCCTGCAGCTGTAAATGGTCCTTATGTTGGTGTACTGCAGATTTCCCCAGTTTTGGTAAAGGAGTGCAACAACATCCTTAAAAGTACTGGTAGCAACAAGCGTTATTCGCTTTCGGATCGCTTTAATGCTGCAAAGTCAAAGGAAATGTTTATTATCATTCAGAGTTTCCACAACCCATTAAATAGTGTTGAAAGAGCTATTCGCTTATGGAGCGGTGGTATTCGATATAATGTGGCTAAGACACAAGCTTATTTACGCAAAGTAATGCGTCACATGAACTAATAAGCGCAATAATTATTTAAGAATCCTCTTATTTAAAAGTCCGGCTATCCTTTCCTTTGGAACAGATAACCGGACTTTTCCTTTCTTTTCTCTTTCTTTTTTCTTACTTTTGCAGTAATAATACATCAGATTATTATTTCGGATTCTGATGGGTTTGAGGTGTTATACAAGTATTTATATGAAGACAAAGCTATTATTTTATCTTTTCCTTTCAATTACTACCCTATCAATGTATGCTCAAAATGTTACGTATCACGGCTCAAAACACTATAACATAAGAGTGAATCAATTTAAGCAAGAAGGCTCGTTGCCAGATAATGCAATTGTTATGTTGGGTGATAGTCATTCCGAATACGGGAAAGACTGGAATCGTTTTTTTCCAAACGCGAGAAAGATTATCAATAGAGGGATTATTGGAGATGATAGTCGTGGGATCTCTAAACGCTTAAATCAGATTCTGCCTTATAATCCCAGTAAGATTTTCTTTGAGTGCGGAACAAACGATTTAAGTCATGGTTGGACGGTTGAACGTATCTTTCAAGGGGTAGTTAATGTCATAGAAACAATTCGTACAACATGCCCACAAACCAAACTGTACGTACAAAGTCTTTTACCTTTGAATGAGAAAGTTGGTGTATGGAAACTACTTAAGGGGAAGGATGATATGATTATTCAGTTAAATGAGAAGTTGAAGAGTTACTGTAATGACAATAAACTTGTTTTTATCGACCTGTATCATCCCCTCTTAGGTGTCAATGCTAAAGAAATGCACGCAGACTATTGTCGTGATGGACTGCATCTTTCGAATAAAGGTTATGAGGTTTGGGCAAATATTATCCGCTCTTATATTAATGAATGACGTTAGTGTTCATTTTAGAGGTTTGCTGTTGTTCTTGATGATAAAGCCGAATTTAGTTATTAAGTAACTGTTGATTAGTCTTTGCCAGTATCTCTATTTGTAAAATAAAATCACATCTTAAAGAATAAAAGATGCTCTTTTGGCTTGCAATTAACGCCCAATTGGCTTCCAAAAGGTGCCCTTTTGCGATGTTACTAACGTCCTTTTGAAGTCCAATTAATCCCCTTTTTGTATAGTGTTTTGCAACTACTTGATAATCGGTTAGTTACAAAGATAAAAAATAACGACTATTTTAATCCTACATAAGGCTTGATAGTCGTTATTTTTGTAATGAAATTTCGTAAACTTTGTGTATCTTGAAATGACTACCTAATGTCGTTTAGAAGGGCACTCTCATATCTCCACTTGGGTATGGTGGTATAGGGTCATCATTCATCTTGCTACCAATAATCTCACCACCTAATGGGTCATTAGGCATTGGAACAGCCATATCCAAATCCTCAGGATTAGCAAAACGAGTGTATTCACCACGGAAGTTGAGTAGAACATCACCAGTTGCACCCTTACGATGCTTGGCAATAATAATCTGAGCCATACCGTGAAGGTCGTTTCCGTGGTCATCTTGCAGAATATGATAATACTCTGGGCGATGTACAAAGAGTACCATATCGGCATCCTGCTCGATAGCTCCAGACTCACGCAAGTCACTTAACTGTGGGCGTTTACCCTCACGTGGGTCACGCTGTTCAACTGCACGACTCAACTGTGACAGTGCTAATATTGGGATGTTCAACTCTTTTGCAAGTCCCTTCAAGGAACGGCTAATAGTAGAAACTTCCTCCTGACGGCTATTGAAGCGCATACCATTGGCATTCATCAGCTGTAAGTAGTCAATCATGAGCACTTCAATATTATGTTCACGCACCAATCGACGCGCTTTTGTACGAAGTTCGAAGATTGAAAGTCCAGGTGTGTCGTCAATATAAATAGGTGCACCCTGCATCTTTCGTATGTTAGAGTCGAAACGCTCCCATTCGTCAGGTGTTAGCTGACCATTAAGAATCTTGTTACCAGGTACAGAACAAACGTTTGAAATTAAACGATTGACAAGCTGTACGTTGTTCATCTCAAGAGAGAAGAATGCAATTGGTTTACGATAGTCAATGGCAATATTTTTAGCAATACTAAGTGCAAAAGAAGTCTTACCCATGGCAGGACGACCAGCAATGATAACCAAGTCGGATGCCTGCCAACCAGCTGTTATCTTATCTAAGTCGTGGAACCCACTTGGTACGCCAGTTAAGCTACCCTTATTGTTTGCTGCCTTTAGAAGTAATTGATGGGCTTGTTCAACGACAGAGTCAATCTGTACATAATCTTGTAGCATATTCTTCTGGGAAATCTCAAACAGAGCACCCTCGGCTTTCTGCATCAACTCGTCAACATCCACGGTTTCATCGAAAGCATCAGTCTCAATCATTGATGCGAACTGGATAAGTTGTCGTGCCAAGAACTTTTGTGCAAGAATATGTGCATGATACTCAATGTGTGCAGAGGAAGCAACATTGGAACTAAGCTCAACAATATATGCAGGACCACCAACTTCTTCAAGCGTTCCTTTATGTCGAAGTTCTTCTACTACGGTCATAATATCTACAGGCTTCTCCTGCAGATTCAGAGATTGCACAGCCTCATAAATCTTCTCATGACGAGACTCATAGAATGTCTCTGGTTTGATAATCTCTGAGACAACTGTAAAGGCATCCTTATCAATCATAAGCGCACCTAAAACAACCTTTTCAATGTCAGTTGCTTGTGGTTGTAGGTGACCAAACGTTGTGTCGATAGGAGCCTGCTTGGTTCTACGACTACTTTTATTGTTATTACTTCTTTCTGCCATATGGTGGCAAATTTACAAAAAATATTCCATTTCTAACACCATTCTTCTAAGCTTTTATTATCTTTGCAAAAAAGAATTCTTTAATTATATTTTAGACTATGATTACCTTTCCTTGCTGTAAAATCAACCTTGGATTAAATATTGTTGCAAAACGTCCTGATGGCTATCATGACCTTGAAACAGTTTTTTATCCTGTTCCTTTATGTGATGTGTTGGAAATTAAAAAGATGGATGAGGAGTTCCCTTCTCCTACTCCCATTGACTTAAAAGTGACTGGTCATGCTGTAGAATGTGATGAGCGTAATAATTTGGTAGTTAAGGCTTATCATCTCCTTGCAAAGGATTATGAGTTACCTCGCATACATGTTCACCTTGTTAAGCGTATTCCTATGCAGGCAGGACTTGGAGGTGGTTCAGCTGATGCTGCTTATATGATTCGATTGCTCGATGAGCGTTTTCGTTTGAATATGGGTAATGCAGAGATGGAGCGTTATGCAGCCCAATTGGGTGCCGATTGTGCGTTCTTTATTCGTTCTGAAATAGCCTATGCAACGGGAATAGGTGATGTTCTTGAACCTGCAGATAACGAACATCATAGTTTAGAAGGATATTATCTTGCATTGGTAAAGCCTGATGTAGCTGTCTCTACTGCCGAAGCATATGCTGGAGTGACACCAAAGAAACCTGCGAAAAGCTGTCGTGATATAGTTCGCCAACCAATCGATACATGGCGTGATGAGCTTAAAAATGATTTTGAAAAATCTATTTTTGCAAAACATCCAATATTGGCTGATGTTAAAGAAAAACTATATGCGAATGGTGCTTTGTATGCACAGATGTCAGGTAGTGGTAGTACTATCTTTGGTATCTTTGGTCAAAAGCCAGCGAATATAAAGGAATTTTTCCCAGGAATGTTCACATATTGTGTTAGACTCTAATTCCAATTCTTTAGATATTCATGATGGAAAAAGCATTAACGGTTTATAAAGCGTCAGCAGGTTCAGGTAAGACTTTTACGTTAGCATCGGAATATATTACTTTAGTGGTAAAGATTCCACAAGATTATAAGAAGATTCTTGCTGTTACCTTCACCAATAAGGCAACGCAGGAGATGAAAACGCGTATTCTTTCCCAGCTATATGGTATTGCCCATAAGTTGCCAGATTCTCAGGCATATTATGAACAGGTATTACGGAAGACTGGTTTCCCTGAACTCACGATTAGGGAGAATGCCGCTGAAGCTTTGTCGCTGCTTACCCATCATTATAATGAGTTTCGTGTACAGACGATTGATGCCTTCTTCCAATCTGTATTGCGTAATCTTGCTCGTGAACTGAATCTTACGGCTAATCTCCGTATTGATCTCAATGATGAACAAGTGGAAGCTCAGGCTGTCGATGAGTTGATTAATAGTCTTGAGGAAGGCGAAGAGGTCTTGACTTGGATTCGCGATTACATCGATAAAAATATTGAAGATGACAAGGGGTGGAACGTCATTGGACAGATAAAAGACTTTGGAAAGAATATTTTTAAGGACTTCTATAAAGACCATAAGGCAGAACTTGATAGTCGTTTTCGTGAAGAATCGTTTTTTGACGATTTCATCACAGATTTGCGTAAGATACGAAAGGAAAGTCCTAAGAAGGTTAAAGCACAGGCAGGAAAGTTACTTCAAAAAATAAGTGACGCTGGTGTTGATACTGGATATTTCATTAAAGGATTGTGTGGATATATTACTAAGCAGTTTGAGAATGAACCTACAGATGAGGGACCATCTGCAAATGTGTTGAAATGTCTTGATAGTCCAGATAATTGGTTGCTGAAGAAATGCCCTGCAGGGGAGAAAGAACGCATTAGTACTCTTATCTCCGAATCATGGTATGATGACTTACTGCTATTAGAACAATATCGAAAAGAATGTTGGAAAGAGTATCAATCCAGTAATCTTACACTTAAACATCTTTCTCAACTTCGTCTTTTACATGCCATTTCTGAGACTGTTGATGAGATAAATAAAGACACGAACCGATTTATGCTAAGTAACACTCAGTCACTACTTAGCACTTTGATGAAAGATACTGATACTCCATTCGTTTTTGAAAAGATGGGTGCTTACTTGAAGCATATCATGATTGATGAGTTTCAAGATACGAGTACTATTCAATGGACTAATTTCCGTAAGTTACTCGATAACTGTATGGCTCAAATAGAATCTCACAATTTGATTGTGGGTGATGTTAAGCAGAGTATTTATCGATGGCGCCAAGGTGATTGGAAATTACTAAACAATATTGAGCATGACTTCTCTGAAGAGCAAATAAAGATAGAACCTCTTGAAACTAATTATCGTTCTGAAGAGAATATAATCCGATTTAATAATGCTTTCTTTACGCAGGCCGTTATTCAAACAGTTAAAGAATTAGAGAGTGATGATATAAAAGGTGCTTCTCAGTTGATTGAAGCTTATAAAGAGATTGAACAGAAACCAAGAAAAGATGATGGTAAGGGATCTGTGCATATAAAACTCTTTCCTTATGATAAAAAGGCAGTATCAGAATATAAAGAGAATGTTCTCAATGAATTAGTTAGTAATATCCGCGAACTATTAAAACGTGGATATAAACAAAAGGATATTGCAATTCTTGTCCGATCAAAAGGAGTAATACAAGATATTGCAGACAAGTTCCAAGGTGAGTTTGGTTCAGATGTAAGTATTGTTTCTGATGAGGCATTCCAATTGGATGCTTCGTTAGCTGTTAATGTGATTATTGCTGCTCTGCGATTGCTTACACATCCTGATGATAAACTTACAGAAAGTAAGTTGGTTAAGCTTTATCAACAACAAGTAATACAGACGAATAGAGATAATAATGCTTTATTTGTTGATGAAGGGGAAAGAGAATTAAAGTTTTTTTTACCAAGTGGTTATGTAGATAAGTTTGACTTTTTGTTAAGATTGTCACTTGTAGACCTTGTTGATGAGATTTACTCACTTTTTAATCTCGGTAGTCTTGAAGGACAAAGTGCATACGTATGTACATTCTACGATACATTGAATGAGTATTTGAGAGACCATCCTGCAGATATTGATGATTTCATCGAAGAATGGGAAGATAGTCTTTCAAGCAATACAATTCAAAGTGATGAAGTTGATGGAATACGTTTGATTACCATTCATAAGAGTAAGGGATTGGAATATGATAACGTTCTGATTCCTTTCTGTGATTGGGGGTTAGAAAAAACAATAGGTAATACAATATGGTGTCCAGGTGATAATAAGGAGAAGCCTTATGGAGATTTACCGTTGATTCCGATAGATTTTTCTAAAAAGATGATAGGTACTGTCTTTGAAGATGATTACAAAGAAGAGCATCTTCAGAATACTGTAGATAACATGAATTTGCTTTATGTTGCCTTTACACGTGCAGGAAAGAACCTATTTATTACTGGTAAAAAGGCTTCTAAAAGCACTTTTACTAAGCTGCAAAATGGTAATACAGCCACAGATCGCTCACAAATTATTCAATTAGTTATTGATAATCTTGCTAATGAATTGCCAGAAGCAATGGTTGATGATGCTGGTGATAAGGAGGCTATCAGTTTCGATTTTGGTACTTTGTTGGATTGTGAACAGCGTGTTGATAAGGAGAAGTCTACGGAGAATCCTTTTGAACTTACTCCAAAGACGCATAAATTAAAGATAGAAACTTTCCCCCACCCTGTTAGCTTTCGACAGAGTAATAAGAGTCATGACTTTATCAATGGTGAGGATATTGACCCTTCAGATGCAAATTGTTATATAAAGGTTGGAAATATACTTCACCAACTTTTTTCTACTATCCTTACTGAGGCTGATATTGAACCACGCTTGAAGGAATTAGAACAAGAAGGAGTTATCTATAATGATGAGGTTACATCGAGAGAATTGCAGAATAAGATTGTCAATGCTCTGATGAATGAGAAAGTAAAAGATTGGTTTAGTTCACGATGGAAGTTATTTAATGAGTGCACTATTCTTGACTATGATAAGGAGAGTGGAGATATTCATGAACATCGTCCTGACCGTGTAATGACCGATGGAAAGGAGATTATTGTAGTAGATTTCAAGTTCGGTAAACCACGTGAAGAATATCATGAGCAAGTACAACGCTATATGAGTTTGCTTATGCGAATGGGCTATGAGAAGGTGTCTGGTTATATTTGGTATGTCGTTAGAAACGAGATTGTACCAACCCCTTTTCTTCCATTAAAGGGCAAATAGCCTATATTACTTAACTTCATTTCATTCTTAACAAGCGTTCTGATATATAATTATGAATACATTTCTCGAACACGTTGCAGCTGATTTACTGAAGAAGTATGGTAATGACATGGCGCATATAGCTGTTGTCTTTCCTAATAAGCGTGCTGCACTCTTTCTGAATCAAGCATTAGCTCGATTGGCTGATGGTCCTGTATGGAGTCCTGCATATATTACCATCTCTGACTTCTTTCGTCAACATTCAGAGCTAACAATAGCTGATCCTATTAAAAGTATTTGCGATCTTTATAAGAGTTACGTCGAGGTAACAGGCAATACGAATGAAACCTTAGACCACTTCTATGGTTGGGGGCAACTGCTCTTAGCCGATTTCGATGACATCGATAAGAATATGGCGAACGCTGAGATGGTCTTCTCTAATATTAGTAACCTTAAAGAGTTAGATGATATTAGTTATCTTACCGATGAACAGAAAGTAGAATTACGCCGTTTCTTCGCTAATTTCGATGATAATCCAGAGGGAATTAGAGAGCGTTTTATAACTCTTTGGAATAAGTTGAATGACATATATAATGATTTTAGGCAAAGACTTAGAGGACAAAAGCTTGCATACGAGGGTATGCTTTATCGTGATGTAGTAGAGAATGCGAAGATAGAAGCACAATATGAACACTATATTTTTATCGGTTTCAACGTACTTCAGGAGGTTGAGCAGCTTCTCTTTAAACGCTTCTTAAAGGAAGAAAAGGCAAGTTTCTATTGGGATTATGACCGATATTATATGAAGTCTACTAATGAAGCGGGTAACTATATTCGTCGTTGGCTTGATAAATTCCCCAATGCTTTACCAAACGATAGTGATGAATTGTATGATAATTTAGGTAAAGAGAAGGATATAAACATTATCTCTGCCCCTACAGAAAACTTACAAGCACGTTATATCACCGAGTGGTTGCGCGAGGATGAAAGATATAAAGATGGTAAGCGAACAGCAATTGTTCTTTGTGATGAACATCTGTTGCAGACAGTAATCCATTGTATACCTGATGAAGTTGAAACCCTGAATGTCACAACGGGTTATCCGTTACAACAAACCCCGATTGCATCGATGGTTACACAGCTTTGGGCGTTACAGACAGAAGGTTATTCTGTACAAGAACAGAGTTATAGACTTCACTATGTAAACAGAGTATTACGACATCCTTATGGGAAGTATCTCACACCAAAAGTTGCCGAAATCATCGAACGATTGAATAGTGAACGACAGTTTTATGTAAAGCCAAAAGAAGGCTCAATCTTTGAATACCATCCAAGTGATAAGCAGAACCTACAAGTATTAGTTAATTGGTTGGCAGAAACTATCCGTTTCATCGGTGTAAATGGTGCAGCTGACAAAGACCCACTCTTTGAAGAGTCTGTTTTTCGTATGTACACCTTACTTACACGACTGTCTGATTTGATGATAAATGGGGATTTAGATGCAGATAAGATCATCTTCCGTCGTCTATTAACACAGCTTATTGCTGCTACAAGTATTCCTTTCCATGGTGAACCAGCACGTGGCGTACAAGTGATGGGCGTTCTTGAAACGCGTAATCTCGATTTCGATCATGTACTTGTGCTCTCTTGTAATGAAGGTAATATGCCAAAGGGAATAGACGATGCATCGTTCATACCTCATCTTATTCGTAAGGCATACGAGTTAACAACAATTGATAATAAGGTGTCTATCTACAGTTACTATTTCCATAGTCTGATTCAGCGGGCAAAAGATGTTACTTTCCTTTATAATAACTCCACGCAAGGTAGCCATACAGGAGAGATGAGTCGTTTCATTTTACAGTTGATGGTAGAGTGGAATCACCCAATTCATCGATTAACTTTGCAAGCAGGACAAGAGCCTATGCACTGTGAAGCAGAAGTGGTTGAAAAGAATGAAGCTGTACTGAATAGACTCGATGAAATCAGTTATTTCTCCCCAACTGCTATTAATACATATATAACTTGCCAGCTAAAGTATTACTTTAAGTATATTGCAGGTATTAATGAACTCGATGAAGTCGATGTAGATGATGTTGATAATCGAATGTTTGGTAATATCTTTCATACTGCAGCACAGCTTATGTATGAAAAGTTATTGCCAAGAGAAGTCATCACAGCTAAGAACATAGATTATTTGTTGAAGACAGGTAAGAGCACACAGTCACTCATATCAGGCAATGCAGAACTTACATTGGATGATATTGTCGACGAGGCATTTGCTACTGAACTATTTCATCAACAACGAGGAGTAAAGAAACATCCAAAGCTCAATGGACTCCAACTCATCAATCGTGAAGTTATCATAAAGTACCTTCATCAATTATTGCGAATTGATCGACGTTCTGCCCCATTGCGTGTGATTGGTCATGAGTTTCCTGTTAAACGCTCATTGACAATCAATGTGAATGGATTGGAGAAGCAAATAGAAACAGGTGGACGTATTGACCGTTTAGACGAGATTCTTGTTGATAGTGATAGCGCACGCTTACGAGTTGTAGACTATAAGACTGGTGGAAAAGCAGCGGAGTCATTGAAAAGTGTTGATGAAATGTTTGACTCAAAGAATTTAAGTAAAAAGAGTGACTACACAATGCAGGCGATGCTATACAGTCTTATTGAAGCAAAGAACGATTCTGAACATAATCCAAATCATCGTGCTGTTAGTCCTGCTTTGCTCTTTATCCAACATGCAGGTAGTGAAGATTATACTCCTGTACTATCAATAGATAAGGAAGAAGTTACTGATGTCACCGTATATGAAGAGGATTTTCTTAGAAATCTCACGGAGAAACTCGAAGAAATACATAATCCTAATATAGCTTTTGCTCCAACAGACAATACTGATAGTTGTCAATACTGTCCTTATAAACAGATGTGTGGACGATAATTACAGCTATAAACGATAATAGGCGGTCATAAATGCGAATACATTTATGACCGCCTATCGTTTTCTATTGTTCTTAACCAATAATCTTAAACTTGGCAAACTTCAGCAGTAGTTGTTTGGTTCCTGCATTACGGAACTCAACAGTTGCCTTAGCATTTTCTCCAGAGCCTTCAAGGTTTAATACCTTTCCAATACCGAAGCGTTGATGTTCAATGGTCACGCCAACACTGAGTCCAGCTATTGAAGCTGTCGATGAAACCGAGGATATTGAAGTACTCTCTGTCGATAATGTCCTACCACCATTGGTCATTGCAGATGATAGGCGTTTGAAATTACCACCCTCCGCTATTAATCTGCGTTTAGCACGCTCAGAGAATGGGTCAACAGCAGTTTCAGGACGTTTACGTTCAGTTATCTTTGGCTTTGGATCAGCACGAAATTGGCTTGCAACAGGATTTGAATTCTGCCATCTCGAGCCCATTTGACGATATTCTTGTCCCCAAGGTCTGCTACCTGTGTATGCCTTGTTTGGTTCGTACTCACGGAAATTATCTTCTGAACGATTACGTCCCCAAGCGTTTCTTGAACTATTATCCTCGTCCCAAGGCATCTTACGTCGTTCACCTCCAAAAGCACTGTTTGCTTCATCTTCTACATGAATCAGTGCAGGGTCGAAATCATTTAAGAAACGACTTGGGTTGTCCACTTGCATTGATCCATAGCGAAAACGGTTCTTTGCATTCGTCAATATACAATGTCGTTCGGCACGTGTTATAGCCACATAGAGTAATCTTCTCTCTTCTTCTATCTCACGTTTTGAACTTGCTGACATAGGACTTGGGAATATATTTTCTTCCAATCCAACGACAAATACCGTAGGAAATTCTAATCCTTTTGCTGCGTGTATTGTCATTAACGTAACTTTCGGAGTGTCATCGTCTTCCTTGTCAGCATCTGTGTATAATGCTACTTCCTGTAGGTAGTCAGTAAGGTAGACATTCTCTTCTCGTCCTTCTTCGCGTCCAGAGTCCACAAAGCCCTGCATAGCCGACATAAACTCTTCTAAGTTCTCTCGACGAGCCAAGTCCTCTGGCTCACTTCCCGAACGTATATCAGCACTTAGTCCACTCTCTTCAATAATCTCCTTTCCAAGCTCGTATGCATCCTTCAGTGCTACATTCTTAATAAATCCACTGATAAGTGTTCTGAAGGCAAAAAGCTTTGTCATAGTACCCTTGTTGACATCTAATCCATATTGAATAGGATTGAGGATAGTTTCCCATAGCGATACAGAATTCCGTTGGGCACAATCAATAATCTTTTGAATGGTCGTGTTACCAATTCCACGTGTTGGGTAATTGATGATACGCCGGAAGGCTTCTTCGTCATTAGGGTTAGAAACCAAGCGGAAATATGCGATGATATCTTTGATTTCCTTACGTTGATAAAACGAAAGTCCACCAATAATCTTGTAAGGAATACCTTGTTTGCGGAATTCATCCTCAAAAGAACGACTCTGTGCATTCGTACGGTAGAGAATGGCAAAGTTGCCATAATCACAGTCATCATTGCGTTTGATACGCTTCAGTTCATTCGCAACAACCATAGCCTCTTCCCTATCACTATAGCAAGGTTTATAGAGAATCTTGTTTCCTTCGGCTTCTTTAGAAAATACATCCTTAGGAATCTGTCGTTCGTTGTGTTTCATCAACGAGTTAGCTGCCTGTACGATGAGCTGTGTTGAACGGTAATTGCGCTCTAACTTAAAGAGTTTAGCATCGTCAAACTTATGCTTGAAGTCAAGGATATTGTCAATATTTGCACCACGGAAAGAGTAGATACTCTGATAGTCATCACCCACAACACAGATACGACGATGTGTCTCAGCCAACTGGCTGATGATACTAACCTGTGCATAGTTTGTGTCTTGATACTCGTCTACCAAGATATATTCAAACTGCTGGCCATACTTCTCTCTAATCTCTTTGTTATCACGGAAGAGCAAGAAGGTATAAAGCAGAATATCGTCAAAGTCCATTGCATTTGCCTGACGACATCTTGCTTCGTATGCTTTGTAAATCATGTGGATAGCCGGCATACGCGCACTTCGGTCACGCTCAATGGCAGCACGGTCTTCTGCATATTCTGAAGCAGTGATAAGATGGTTCTTTGCCATTGAAATAAAGTTATGCACCGAGGCTGGTTTATATGTTTTCTCGTCAAGGTCTAAGGCTTTTACAATACTCTTAATAAGCGATCGAGAGTCGTTTTCGTCATAAATAGTGAAATTACTTCCAAAGCCGATAGCCTCTCCTTCACGACGTAGGATACGTGCAAAGATGGAATGGAACGTTCCCATATAAAGATGTTGCGCATCTTTAACAGTTGTTATCTGTGCGATACGTTCTTTCATCTCTCTTGCAGCTTTGTTTGTAAACGTAAGCGCAAGGATATTCCATGGTGCTAAGCCTTTATTAAGTAGATAGGCAATCTTATAGGTAAGTACGCGTGTCTTACCAGATCCAGCACCAGCAATCACCAGTGATGGTCCTATACAATACTCAACTGCCTCACGCTGACTTTCGTTCAGTGCGGAGAGGATAGCCTCTTCCTTATCTTGTTTTATCATCTTGTCTTCTTTGTTTTTATCGAACAGAATAATTTAACAGACTAATATACAGCATTTTTAATGCTCTTCAGGGAAAGCTGGTATAAAAGTCATCTGGTGTTCAATCTGTCCGATTCTCTTGCGCATATAAGGTCCAGGATTCTTTGAGGAGAAGCGACGTGGATTAGGTAATGTCGCTGCTATGAGTGCACAATCTCTTCGACTAAGTTGGCTGGCCTCCATACCGAAATTCTGTTCAGCACAAGCTTCAACGCCATAGATTCCATCGCCCATCTCAATTGAATTAAGATAAACCTCCATGATACGTTGTTTGCTCCATAGTGTTTCTATGAGGAAAGTGAAATAAACCTCCAATCCTTTTCTTACCCATGAGCGTCCCTGCCACAAAAAGACATTCTTTGCTGTTTGCTGAGATATGGTAGACCCACCACGCAGTTTCTTCCCTTTCTTCAGGTGGTCTTCTGCAGCTTTCTCGATAGCTTGATAGTCGAAACCATGATGTGTAAGGAAGCGTTGGTCCTCACTTGCCATCACTGCCACAGGCATTGATTTTGACATCTTTTCTAACGGAACCCAGTCATGATAAAGTTTCACAGACTCTCCTTTACCAATCTGTTCAAAACAACGACTAATCATCAAAGGGGTAAAGTATACAGGGATAAAGCGATAGACAACTACCGCCAATATAGTGGAGATAAAGGTTAGGGATAATACCCATCTTATCACTTTAAAAATCTTCTTGAACATAGTTAATGAGTTAATTATCTGCAAAGGTACTAAATCTTATTCGATAGCAAGCGTGAAGAAGAAGTTTTTTCGGTTCTTCCGAAATATGGAGTGATAAACTAAAAGTCTTATATAATAGGCACACGGAGTAACGGAGATACGGAGGTAATGCTATGTCACGGAGGTGCCGACGGCACAAAGAGCGACGGAGGTATAGCGTACAGATTCTTGATAATTATTTTTGGATAAACGCTTTGTATTTAAGCTAATAAAATTGGCAAACAAGCTCCGTCACTCTATGCACCAACGGTGCCTCCATAACATTGCATTTACCTCCGTCCTCTCCGTGACTCCGTGTGACATTGCTTCAAACTCTAAACACAAGTGGCAAAACTTATCACTCCAAAATCCTGAAGACCCATACTAAACCCCTCTCACTCATCAGAAGCCAATAGGTTACGTTCTTACAATAACATTGTTTCCTAATAAGCGATTTAGGGTAAACGGAGAGCGGAGGGGCGCAAACTTGGCACTCCCCCACGCTCATTTCTCAAACCAATCGACTATGCGTGGCCCTCAGTAGTGGCAGTAGCCTCACCTGGCTCTGGACCAGCAGAAGGCTTGTTCTCCTTCTTCTTGCCCTTGTTCTTCGCCTTCTCGGCAGCCTTAGGCGCATCATACTGCACAGCCTCCTGAATACGCAAACCGCTGATGAGGGTCTTCACACGACGCTTCATCGCATCGATAGTCACCGTTGGCGCGAAAAGCACATGCGCACCGTAGATATCTCTCTGTGCGTTAAAGTCTTCCGCCTTCTGAACACCCTGTGAGTGAATACCTACGCGGAAAGTTCCCAATCCGTCGAGCTTCACACGGTTACCATCCTTGAGAACCTGATTCATCTCGAACACCAACGCACTGATGACAGCCAAGATGTCTGGCTCAGTTACGGTGCAACGCTCACTGATACGCAGAGCGAGATCCTTAACACTAACAAGGTCGGGAGACACCGCACGGGCATACCAATAACCCTTGCGCTTGCTGTTCTTACGATTGTCCTGATACATACGAAATTTGATTGACATAACTTGAAAATTTAAAAAGTGAAACAAAGAAATTATTGAAATGAAAAAATGAAATCTTAACTCAAAGCTCTAATAAGACAGAGGCAAATCCTCTCCGTGGCTCCACGCACGACGGTGCCTCCGTGCCCTCCTTTTCTCTGTGTGATACTACCTAAAACTAAGTGGCAAACCTATTACTGAAGACCCTTCTTCCCACTCCTCATCGCCCTCATCGTTCGCCAGTCTCCACCCCCTCCCCACACAAAAAGAAGGGGGAGGGACAACTATCTAAAAGACATACTGCGACAAAAAAGTGTAAAAATAAGTAAAAGAGTAAACAAGTAAATAAGTGAACACGTAAACAGATAAAAAGATAAACACAGAAATAACTAAAAACACAATAACGCAAAAACGTATAAAAATATAAAGGTAAAAGTCGGAAAACACAAAAACGTAAAAACATACTTCATCATAAACATAAACGACTAAAAATATGAAAAGATATTCACGTAAATAATTAAAATATTTACAGCCAGTAACTTAAAAAGAATTCCTCAGACATTCGGCGACAAAAAAGTGAAAAATCTCACCGCCTTTCTCCCCTATTTTGCCCCAAGAATCTGGTGTCTATTCTTCCCATTTCGCTTATAGCTGACGTGAATCCACCGTTTAATCATCGAATCCCGTGGCTCAAGAATCATCTGATCGAAGTCAGTTTGAGCAAGAATTGCCGCATATTTTCGACACATTTCCAGTCCTGTGATATGAATATCAGCCGCCTCTCCCCGCAAATGTTGCGAATGTTCAGCCCCCATGACAGCCCTATTCACAGCCTCGCAGCGATAACCTCCCACAACTATCACACGCCCCACACGCCGTCTAAGCGGTTCTAAGACGCATTTACAAAGCTCCCGAAGATTCGCTATCACCTCCTCTCTCGAAGCCTCTCCAAGCGCAGGATTCACCTCAGGCACGTTCTTAACACCCATGTTCACCGCCTTTCCCGAGCGCAACATCTCGCCCACCGTAAAATGTGGTGAGAGTCGCTCCTCAAAATCTATCTCTGTTGAATCAATATCCTTAATCATACACATTAATTATTATAGATTGTTTGCTTCATTAAAACTCCATTCGTCATCCCTTCATTCCTGATGACGATGCAAAGGTACAACACAAAAAAACCGATTCCAAGGAAGATATATGTAGTAATATAAGTAGACAAGTAAACAGGTTGACGAGTGGACGAGTTGCTTCTAATAAAAGACAAAGTAACAGAAGAACACAAGTTAGTGGACGAGTGGACGAGGTGCTTCTAATAAAAGACAAGGTAACAGAAGAACACAAGTTAGTGGACAAGTGGACTGGAAGACAGATTTGTAAAATCTTTTCGAACATTTCAAAAACTATACATGCTCTTTTCCCTTCGAAAAGATGCCTAATTGGCTTGTAAAAGATGCCCTTTTAAGGTCTTGTTAACGCCCTTATGAAGCCTAACTAAGCACCTTTTCTTGCACGACTTCATAACTAATTGATTTCCCGCTACTTGCAACCTTACTTTTTTCACGTGTTTTTCCACATTATTTTAAGTAATCTCCTCAAATTTATGTAATGACTTTTCAACCCCCTATCCAAACAGATGAACAAGATGCTTAAAATAGATGGGCATAACCTATTCTTACAAACTCAAACATAAGGTATAACGGACATTATAAGCAGTTGCCAAAGACTTGGTCTAATCCAAAGATTAAAGAGGTGTTTACGATTAATCCAAAGAATAAAGTTTTAGACAATATAAATGCAGGTTTTGTCCCTATGGTATATATTGATGATGGATATAGTGGAGCCTTCAAATACGAAAAAAGGAAATGGAATGATATAAAGGCAGGATTTACTCATTTTGCAGATGGTGATATTGCTGTAGCAAAGATTTCTCCTTGTTTAGAAAATCGGAAATCTATGATTCTGGAAAAACTACCTAATGGAATTGGTGCAGGTACAACAGAACTATATATATTTAGAAGTTTAAATATCAACCCTAAATATGCGTTATACTGCTTCAAGTCGGATTCCTTTATACAGCAATGCATTGGTACTTTTAATGGAGTTGTTGGTCAGCAGAGAGTTGCCAGAAGAATAATTGAAGAAATAAGATTTCCCCTTCCTCCCCTATCAGAACAGCTGCGAATTGTTACCAAAATAGAAGAACTGTTTTCCATTCTCAATATAATAGCAACAGAATTAGCTATGTAAAAATAAAGCCAGAGAGATTATTTATCCCTCTGGCACATCCTTAAAGACAATACTTAGCCTCGTGGAGGAAACGGATCGTTTCCATACGAATCACGCTCTCTGATACGTCCATTGCGACCATGAATAAAAAGCTCAGATTGCTGATTTCTTGAAATCTCACGAGCTCTCTCAATAGCCTCTGCTTGAGTATCAAAAGTTGAAGTTAACCTGGAATTACCTTCTCCTCTAACTCCCCATCGTCCATCTTTTGGGACAACATGTTGGTTTTTACCCATTCTATACACCTCCTTTCTGAGATTTATTTTACCGATACTTGTATTTACCAATACATCTCAATATTGTATGAGCAAATATCATACCAAAGGAGAACACTAAATATATCTTTTATGAAAAGCAATAATATCTATTACCAATTTACTACCCTATCTACAATTTTCTGCTGTTCGCTGGCAGTACGTCGCAGATAGATACGCGTTGTCTCTATGCTTTCATGCCCCATAAGGTCGGCTAACAAAGCAAGATCATTGAAGCGGTCGAGGAAATTCTTGGCAAAGCGGTGACGGAAAGAGTGAGGGTAGACCACATCACGATTCAGTCCATATTTCTCTGCAAAATGTTTCAGTTGTTGAGCTATTCCACGTGTCGTAATCCGTTGCCCGAAACGATTGAGGAAGATATAACCTGATGATAGTTCTTTCTCTTTAATCCATTTAGTCGCTTCTATTCGTAAAGTCTTAGGGATATACAGCCGTCTTATCTTTCCTCCTTTACTGTACAAGTCAAGATAACCTACTTGCACGTGTTCTGCCTTGATATGCAGAAGCTCGCTGACACGTGCGCCTGTTGCTGCCATAAACCAAACGATAAAGTACCATTCCTCATAACCATCTGTTTTGAGCTTTGTTTTCAAAAACTTATAATCAGCATCACTGATTACATTCTCCAAGAAGTTTTTTTGCTGAACCTTGACAAATTTCACTTTAAGCTTCTCCTGTTTCGTAAACTCCAAGTATTTGTTTATCGCTTGCAACCGCAGGTTAACAGTCTGTGGCTTAAAGTTCTCTACCAAATACCCTTTGTAAGCCAAAAGATTCTTCTTGTTCACCTCCTTATAATGATTAAGGAAATAGTCCACCGTCCATAGATATGACGTGATGGTGTTTTTTGCCAAATTAGTTTTGGCAAGATGCTTTTGAAATGTTGTTACCATATTACATTGATTTTGAATGAATATCGTAACAATAACGTAGACTATAACGGACATTATCCGAAGTTGCCCAAAGGGTGGGCTATCTGCAGATTGGAAGATATCATAGAATATGAACAGCCAACAGTGTATATTGTAAAGTCAACTGCATATAGTGATGATTATTCAACTCCTGTACTCACAGCAGGTAAATCGTTTATTATAGGACATACAGACGAAACAGAAGGTATCTATAATAAATTACCTTGTATTATTTTTGATGATTTTACTAAAGATTCTCGATTGGTTGATTTCCCATTCAAGGTTAAGTCGTCAGCTATGAAGATTCTGCAAGTTAACAAAGGTATTGATATAGAATACGTTTCACAATTTATGAGCATAACGCGACTTGTTGGTGACACACATAAACGATATTGGATTTCAGAATATTCAAAATTAGAAATACCTATACCTCCACAAAAGGAGCAAAAAAGAATAATTAGAATGATTCATCAACTATTTAAAAACTTAGAAACTATTGAGGAGAACTTATAAGCTCTCCTCAATAGTTTTTATAAATCCAAATAAATCTTCTATTTTACTTACTATTCGTTTTTGTTCTTCTATTGGAGGTAGGGGTACTATTATATTTTCCATTTTCGATTTGTTGATAATAGAAATTGTAACAGCGGATGAAAGTGTTATGAGCTCTTGATAAAACAAAGGAGATGTGCACAGATAATACAAGAAAACGGAGTCTACAGCTTCAGATGGTATTACACAATTTATCTGTTGATTAGTAGTACCCTCTTTTATAAGGTAGCCAGCTTTTCCTATAGAACCAATACAACAAACAGCAGTACTACCTATAGGAACAACTCTTGAAATAGCCTTACCTGCCTCTGATAGATATTCCGCAGAGCTATCAACAAACCGTCCCGCATCTAAATCTATAGGCTTATAAAAAGGTACTTTACCACCATAGTATGCTGAATTTGATTTACTTGGGGTAGAACCAGTGATGATTAAACTAATATTTTTGAGTTTACATAAACACCACCCTTTGGGCAACTTCGGATAATGTCCGTTATCACAAGTAATTTCAGCCTTTGGATTGACACGTTTGAGGAGTTCTGAAGCAGGTTCATCGTTTGGATCTTGAGGAACAAGTTTACCATGAATAGCAAGTTCAAGGATTTTGTTCTTTGCCTGCTTGATAGTCGTTTGCAAGTCTGCCTTACCTTGTTCGATAATCTCAATAAGTTTAAACCAACGTTCTATTTCTTCAACAATGCGTTGCTGCTCTGATAAAGGGGGTAAAGGAATAAAAAAATTCTTCAAGACATCAAAAGGCGGTATGTTCTTTATAGCTGTCCCTTTACTTTCCTTATACGCTTCTTCTTTTAAAATATAATCAAAGTATATAAGATAAAAATCTTCAACGCATCTACTATGTAACCTTATAAGCATTAAGGCTTGATTTATTATACCTTGTTCAGGAGTTTCTGATAAAACATAAGTTTCACCAATTGTTCCAGCGCAACTTACTATAATATCAAAAGGTTGAACAGCAAAACCATTCAGTTCATTATACTTTTCTTTACTTATATAATAAGAACCTAAAAACTCGTTTTTCTGTATAGCATTCTTTTGCTCATAAACCTTGTACGTATTATCAGATTTAGGCACAAACATAGATTTAGTTAAACAACTACCAAAAGGTCCTTTCTTGTAAAAAGCTAAATCATCAAGTGTTGTCCACACCCACCCACTTGGCACCTCAAACGGCACCTCCTGTTTATCACAAGCAGCACCAGTAGTCTTTGTAGTCTTTCGGCTACGCTTGATTTTCCCTTCTTTAATCAGGCGTTCCTTTTCGGAACGGATACGTTCAAGGAGGACCGATGCAGGCTCATCGTTCGGGTCTTGTGGAACGAGTTTACCATGAATGGCAAGGTCTAATATCTTTTGTCTTAACTTCTTTGTGTCCATGATTTACCAATTAATCGTTTGTGTTTTTTTGCCCATCTTATGAAAGTCTGAATTTTGGGTAGTTGTACAGACGTTGTTTATACGATGGGCATAACATCTGTAGTTGTTTCCACTATCGTTCCTAACCTAACATCACATCACTATCCATACCATTTACTCTTTAATCCCTGCCATTAACTTTTGCAGTTCGGCTACCGCCTTACTAATATTGCCAGCTTGGGTCGTGATATTCGTCATCAGTTCGTCTAATGTAAACTGTTCTTCTTCCCCACCAGCCTTAATCCACGTAATGTCAAGACTTGTCTTATCACGTGCTAAGATATCATCAACAGCATATTTTCTCCATCGTCCTGAAGGATTTGTTTCCTCGTTATAGGTTTCCGTACATGTTGCAGCATTATAGCAAGCAACGAAGTCATCAAGGTGGTGGCGTTGCAGTTTGTTGGTAGCTAACGTGTGCTTGATATCCGTACGATAATCATAGAACCAAATATCTTTGGTAGGCTGTCCCTTGGTAAAGAAGAGAACATTTGCTTTTACCCCCTGTGCATAGAAGATACCTGTAGGCAATCGCAGGATAGTATGCAGGTTGAAATCACTCAGAAGTTTCTTGCGAATGGTTTCACCAGCACCCCCTTCAAAGAGAACATTGTCAGGCAAGACAACAGCTGCCCTACCTCCGTCTTTCAACATCAACATCATGTGCTGGAGGAAGTTAAGCTGGTTATTCTTTGTCTCTACATAGAAATCAGGGCGGTTGATATCCACAGAGCCTGCAGGGCGCGTACCGAACGGAGGATTGGCAAGAATGACGTTTACCAGTGTCTCAGGTTCTTTCTCCAACGAGTCCTCACAAGCAATAGGACTTCTGTCTGTGCCGATACCATGCAGATAAAGGTTCATAGATGCCAGCGTGACGACAAGCGGCGTATTGTCAACACCGTGCAAAGCCTTATTGTTTAAGAAATCAAGTTTACCCTTGTCCTGTGATTGTCCTTTCATGTAATCGTATGCTGCCAGCAGGAAGCCACCTGTTCCACAAGCAGGATCGCATACCGTCTCACCTATCTTCGGCTGGAGACAATCAATCATGGCTTGAATCAAAGGACGAGGCGTGAAGTACTGTCCAGCACCACTCTTCTTGTCCTGACCATTCTTTTCCAAGATACCCTCATAGATAGCTCCTTTAACATCACCGTCCATTTCAAGCCACTGATGCTCATCTATCATGGTTATCACTTTCTTCAGATAGACTGGTTTATCAATCTTGTTCTGTGCCTTTGTGAATATCGTTCCTATCAGATTATCCTGCTTGCTGAGAACATTAAGGGTCTTTTCATACTGTGCAATCAGGTCTAATCCGTCAAGCTCTTTAAGCTGTCCCCATCGGTACTCTTCAGGAATAGCAGATGCCTCCTCAAACACTTCTACGTTCTCAGCATCCATCTTGAGGAAGAGAAGATAAGTAAGCTGGGTGACATAATCAGTATAGCCGATACCCTGTCCAGAGAGTGTCGTTGCAAGCTTCCATACTTCTTTTGTCAGAGCCTGTTGCGTTGATATGTTTTTTGCCATATTATGCTAATTTTCTATAGATGATAAACTGTGACAATGAAGACAAAGCTTCATTTGCTGTATCTCTGCCTCCAAAGGCACGGATAAGCTGGGCAGCCTGTGTCTTGTCATTCTCCTTGATATCGGTAATGGTGCAATATCCATTAGATGCTATGTAGTTGAGCACCTGACGCATCAATTCAATTTGCCCCGCTGTGATAGAACGCCATACTTGCCCATACCATAGGTTAAAGTATTGTTTGGCTGTTGGATATAAACTTTCAAGCTGTTCTATCTGATGGAAAGCATAGCGTACTAACTGGATGATATTCGTAAGTGCTTCTTTTTCTTCTATTGTCGAACTATGCTTCACCCTATGTGAATTGATGATAGCATAGGAATTCCAAAGTAACGAGGTGTTAAACTTACTATTTGCAAGCTTCAGTTTGTTTTCCAAGTCTTTCAACATTGAATACGTAAGCGGTTCTCCCTGATTATTGTATATAATACGCAGGGCTTCTATCTCATCCTTATGCTCCTGACAGTAATTCTCAAACGCAGACGTGGTAGACTGTGCCTCCTCCGTTGAGAACCCTTTTGAAATAAGCGTATCTTCGCCGGGCATCAGCGTTTCGATAAAGCCAGCATTAAGAATCAACAGAAGGTCTCTTGCATCTGGATGGTTTGCGATGTTGCGCACCAACGCCTTTCGTTCCGTATTGGGCTCATTAACGTTGTTGTATTCAGGCAAGACGTTGTCCTCAAAGGCTTTAAAGATATCGGAGGCTATCTCCATCATGCTTTGATGTGCAAGGCTAACAAACTTCTCACGGTCACTCTCCGTACACTTATGGCTGATACGAGACAAACGACCCGCCAATAGGCGCAGATAGTCATCGCTCACATTGCCATGGGTTATCTTCTCCAAAAGTTCTTTCAGAGAGATAACTTTCGTTACTGCACCAGATGGAGAGGCTATCGTTTTCTCATGCTCGGTTACGCCCACAGCATCAACCAAGAAGAAGTAATCCTTGCTATAGGCATTGGGAGTGACATTACGCAACTGCTCATCACCAATTGTACGGACACCACGTCCTTTCATCTGTATGTATAAAGGTTCAGAAGCCACATCACGCATGAACATAACGACTTCGAGCGGTTTGATATCGGTTCCTGTTGCTACCAGCGTACAAGTCACAGCGATACGGAAGTCCTTATCATTGCGGAACTGTCGCACCAGTTCGTTGCTATCCCCAGCAGAGTAGGTAATCTTCTGCACAAAGCGTTCGTCTTCACGATTAAACACCTCTTTGGCAATCCTCACAATATTCGTAGCATGGCTTTCGTTCAGTGCGAAGATAAGCGTTTTGGGCAGATAGTCCATATTCGCCTCGCGCTGAGGATCGGTGAACATTTCCGTATATACCGCATCACGATAAGTTTCCAAAATAAGCTTTATCTGTGCAGGATTGATAATACTCTTGTTCAGTTCCTCCCGTGTATAGTTCTTAGTTTCTTTACTTTCAACAACTTCAACTTTTCCCGTATAACGAGTTACCTTTTTCACTTTCTCGTTTTCAAGAATTGCTCCGCCATTCTCTGTAACCTTTGTCTTGATACGATACACACGACCATAAACATTTACACCATCCAGAATAGACTTCTCCAAAGTATAGTTTACGATGATATTATCATTAAAGAATGCCCTTGTTTCAGGTCCCGGAGTTGCTGTCAGACCTATTAACTTAGCCTTGGAGAAATAATCAAGTACTCGTCGCCAACTACCATAAATAGAGCGGTGGCACTCGTCAATGATAATCATATCGAAGAAATCAGACGGCAGACTTGGATTTTCAGGAAACTCTCCAACAGAATCCTCATCATATCCATCGTCAGCATCGTTGTCTTCAATCTCTTCGCCTTTCAGCAAGGAGAATAGTCGCTGTATAGTGGAAATAACTACACTGCTGCCATTAGGAATCTTCGCAGACTTCAGACGATTGACCGTAAAGATGCTGTTGAAAGAATCACCATTCTCCGTCAATCGGAAAGTGCCAAACTCGCTTTCAGCTTGCTTGCCCAGATTGTTTCTGTCGACCAAGAACAAGACACGTCGCATAGGGGTAAAAGACAACATACGATAGGCTGCAAGACAGGCGGTATAGGTCTTTCCTGCACCTGTGGCAAGTACCATCAACGCACGTGATTCACCAGATCGAAAACTCTTCTCCAGTTCGGTGATGGCTTCATACTGACAACCACGTAGTCCCTTAGGGCTAAGTGTTGGCAATCCCACATAGTCATCCTGAAGTCCTAACATCTTGGTAACTTCCCACGGAGAGTGAATCTTACTGCAATACTCAAAGGCAGCATCGCTCTTACGAGTATCGTAAAACATCATCTCCTTGCTGTTGGCAACGTATGCGAGAGGAAGGGGGATTTTAGGAAACCACGCCTGACACCATGAGGGACAACGACGCGTATAAAGTGTGGCTTGTTCCTTTACGACATCTGAATTTATGTCGACCTCAACTCGTTTAGCTTCTAATATTCCAACTGCCTTTCCATTAAGAAAGAGTAGATAATCAGCCTCTCGATTACCTTTCAAAAGCCCCTCTCTTATGGCAACAGCAGTCATGTTAGGAGCATAACCGCTTCTATCCACTACTTTCCAGCCTGCTTCTTCAAACATTCTGTCTATGATAACACGTGCCTTTTCTTCTGGTAGCATATCGTAACGTTCTTATAATTCCATATTATGAGAAGTTCTTATGGCTATACAAGTACTTCTAAATGAAAACAGCCATTATAACTGCAAAGGTAGTATTTTTAGACAGAATGACATAATTATTTTTAGACAGAATGACATAAAGACAAGAAAAGACAAAGTAAAGACATGATAACAGGGGAACAGAAGACAGAAGGACATAATGGACAAAGTATGTAAAGACATAGTAACAGGGAAAAAGACAGAATGACAAAAAAACAAAGCTTGGGATATTATATTGAAAGAATGGTGCTAATAAGCCTTATAAGCTTAAAAAGGCTTTTAAGACAAAGAGGATTTGTTAGTTTCCGTTTACTATTTCTTGCCACAGCCTAAGAGGTTTTTTAAGGCAAAGAAGGCTTATTAGCTTCCGTTTACTATTTCTTGCCACAGCCTAAAGGATATCTCGGTGTTCACTCCCCTCCCTACGGGGGAGGGGCACTTCTATGTCTTTTATTACTTATGTCATTATAACTTCTGTCCATTATGTCATTATGGCTTCTGCATCATTCTGTCTGTCATTTTGGCTTCTGTCCACTATGTCATTACGTCTTCTGTTCCCCTGTTACTTTGTCTTTTACATACTCTGTCCATTATGTCTTCCGTTCATTCTGTCTGGTTTAGTGGGACTTCTATGTAAAGTATTTTTACGAACTTACTAATTTGTCGAGAAATAGTAAACAGAAGATTGGGTAATATCTTCCCTTTTTGTCTCGCACTTTTAGGGACAAATTCGTAACTATCAAAAACACAATTGTTTATAAGATAAAATAAAGAAGACAAAGTTCAGAAAATAACAAGTTTATTTATTGAAAGCGCACAGGAAAAGAAGTGAAAGAAAGGAAGATTCTTTATAAAAATAAAGAATTTGTTTATATTTTTCATAGTGAAGGCTGATTCCCTCCCTATTCGTCGCACCTAACCTCCTAAGTTGTCGACCACCCCACCCCAATAGCTACTAAAGTGTCGCACCCTCCTTACTAATTTGTCGCATCCTACTTACTAATCTGTCGCTGCTAAGTTACTAATTTGTCGTCGATTAGTCGTGTAACTATTTAAGGTTCAATGGCTTTGAGGTCCTTTACTAATATCTAATAAAGATTATATAACGATATTCTAAGTTATGAAGAGAGTTTTTGTTTTAAGAAAATATATACTTTTTCGCTGGGGGAAGAAGACTTTAAACAAAGGTTTTGGGCGCAACCTCCCTTTTTGTCGCACATACGTTTTGGGAGCGATGCAGGCGTTTTCTGTTTTGCTGTAGGCTTGTAGGACGAGCGTTTTGAGTCGGGTTTTCATTTCCGTTTCATGGTTTTGTGGTTTTTTAGTCGGTGGTTTCGGGTAGGAAATTTTGGTGAGATTCATGGCGGAATGGCAGTAGGTTTTGTTTCGTTTTCTTATTTTTATTACCGTTGATTTTTGCTTTATTCGGTTGTTTTTTAGGCGGTTACACAGGATTTTTATTATCTTCAAATATGTTTTTATATATTTGTGTATCAGTATATTATCGACTTTTAATCATCTTAGAGGCTATTCTTTACTTCTTCGTATTCAATGATTAAAGGGCGGAGATGCGTCAGGACGTTTGTATGTTTTTCTTTGTCATCAGCTTGTCGGTATTCGTATCGAATTTAGAAGGATTATTTCTTCTTTTCATTGTTCAAACTTTTCGGTTTTTATATTCACATTTTAGGAAGGTTATTCGCATTGAGTTTTCTCCTTTTCATGACTTTGTCGACATACTTTTTATAGGTTTTGGCATGAGAGTTTTTCCTCCTTTTTTGTCGCACCTAAGCCCTTTTTCGTTCTTAATCATTCGTAAAACGCTGTTTTATCGCTTAAAGATAGCGGAGACAAATAGGGAAGCTATTTTCGATACTCCCCTACTCTATTTGTGCGATAAAGCATTAATATTAAGGAAGTTATGGAGATTTCCTTTCTCTTTTACGTTCGAAAAGTACAAAAACTTGTCACTTTTTTGTCGCACTTTACTTTTATCAATATTCGTAATTTTGATGATAATCAGTGAGTTATGCTGTTTTATTGCGTCTTTAAAAAATATTCCCTTTTTGTCGCTTTATGCTCGCCAAGCATCGTATTTTTGATTTATAGCAGAACTTTCGACAGTCTGTTTCCACCTATTTAATCTGTAAGTGCCAAATATGTTCCTATTTTGTCGACTCTCACGAATGCTTTATATTCAGTTTTCTCTCCCTATATGTCGCATCATTCACCATAAGCTTGCTGAGGTTTTTCCTATTCTTGTAATGTTATAGGTCCTCCGCACATGTGGTGCTAAGCCTTCGCACCATATGTGCGGAGCGTTAGTAAGGTGAGCTTCCAAAATTTAGAATGATAAACTAAAGCTCTTATAAAATGTGGCACACAGAGTCACGGAGTGGACGGAGGTAACGCAATGTTACTGAGGTGCCGATGGCACACAGAGAAACGGAAGGAACGGAGGTAACGCAATGTTACTGAGGTGCCGATGGCACAAAGAGTGACGGAAGGAACGGAGGTAACGCAATGTTACTGAGGTGCCGATGGCACACAGAGAAACGGAAGGAACGGAGGTAACGCAATGTTACTGAGGTGCCGATGGCACAAAGAGTGACGGAAGGAACGGAGGTAACGCAATGTTACTGAGGTGCCGATGGCACACAGAGAAACGGAAGGA
>ERZ773007.126-NODE-126-length-38648-cov-8.848807_pt1 | contig 38648 bp, 35 predicted proteins | sample MGYA00580665_ERZ773007 | MGnify/ENA primary metagenome ERZ773007 (study PRJEB29015, sample SAMEA2738122) | human oral metagenome | biome: human oral; feature: human-associated habitat; material: saliva | place: China | collected 2167 ... | reverse complement strand
CAAACTGTGTGGACTTCCAAGCGCGTCGTGCGAAAATTCGTTTCCGTCGTGAAGACAGCGGCAAGATTGAATTGGTGCACACATTAAATGGTTCAGGGTTGGCAGTAGGACGTACTGTGGCAGCTATCCTAGAGAACTATCAAAACGAAGACGGTAGCGTGACAATCCCTGAAGTACTTGTACCATACATGGGTGGCGTTACAAAAATCGGTTAAAAGGAACTTTGTTCCAATAAAAAGATGAAATAGGGTGGAGCAGTCATAAGCTTCGGACTTCCCTAGACATCTTCATAGTAAAGGCTATAAGGGCACCGGGTTGAGCCAAGGTCTCAACTCCTGCCGAACTTCAAAGAGGGGCATTGCGGATAAACCGCAGTGCCCCTCTAATTCATTTCGGCTGCAAATCCTTATAGCTTTTACTATAGAGTCTGGAAAGTCCTTCGCTTATTTATTTCGAAGAGCCTTCATCTTTTTATTGGAACAAAGCCTTTATTTTTGTGAAACCATAGTGGGCAAGCCTTCAAAGTTTGTCCGCTAGGAAAGGCTAGGATGGAGAAGAAAGTGCCCAGCACTCTCTGCCTCCTTTCCCTTTCCCCGCCCTCCAGAAATACGATTCACACAGACCGCGCTCATAAATCCATTTTGGGAGTCTCAACATTGTTTAATACACAGGTTCTAAGCAGGGTGAATGCGCAAAAATAAAAACACAAAAGCTCCTCGGAGACTATAGTAGTGAGAATAGCGAGTGCAACCGAAGAGAATTACGGACTCTGGAAATTTATTTTCTAGAGTCCGTTTGAAATTCGGTAGGAATTGAGACTTCGGCTCAATCCGGTGCAGCTGTTCTCACTACTATGTAGGCCTCCGAAGGAGCTAGTAGTGTTTTTATTTTATTTAGCAATACTCACATTCAACGTGCGTAAGAAGCGGTCCATTAAACTGTTGTTGGTTTTGTGCTCCTCCTCAATGGCTTTGGCGAGCGCGACTTGGTCTGTGATGATCCCGTTTACCGGGCTGTCTACGTATTTCTGGAGGGCTTCATCCGTATTGATGGTCCAGACAAACACCTCATGTCCTGTCTCCTGCGCATGCAGTACCGCCAGTTCTTGGTAAGAAAAGTCTTCCACCACATAGAAATCCACCTTCGCGTCTCCGAATCCGCCAAATTGGATGGGGATGACAAAACCAGTCGTGATTTCCGGTGCTTTTGCCTCGAGTTCTTCCATGACTTTTAAATCAAGGGACATGACTTTGTTTGAGTTGTCGATGGCGAGCTCTTTGTATTTTGCGATGAAAAGATCCACGTAGTTGGCAGGCTCACCACCATGTGGCTTAAGCTCGATGACAAGCGGCATGCCGATTTCTTTGGCCGCTTTGAAAAACTCTTCAAAAGTAGGAATGTGGCTCTTAAAGTCATCTTGTTCGATTGGAAGACCACGAACTTCGTCTAGGGTCATGTCTTGAACGCGTTTATTCAGTCCGGCTAATCGCTTCAAGTTGTAGTCGTGCATGACGACGAATTGATTGTCTTTCGTCAGAAGAATATCCATCTCCACCATATTGGCGCCAGCTTCTTTGGCCGCTTTGAGGCCTTCAATTGAATTCTCAACGGCCTCCTCAACATAGCCACGGTGACCGATGATGATAGGGTCGTTGGCCGATTCCGTTCTGTAAGTGGTGAGCGTTGTGAGAACCCCGCTTCCTGTTACAAAGAGAAGGGCAAAGGCCGTTACGATTTTACGTTTATGCTTAATTTCCTCGTGGTGATGATACACTTCAAGCGACGCCAATTTATGCTCGTGGATGATTTTCGTCATCACAATAAAAGTAGCAATCTTCGTATAGAGGATGATGAATCCTTGAAGCAGTTTGGCGACGGCGAGGACACTACTTAACAGAAGCGTATTTGAGCCGTTTGGGTCTAGAAATTCAACGAGGGCGACACTACCAATCGAGATGAAAATAACAAGAATGGCTAGCACCCCTTCGACGACTGCCGAGATAAGGAGCAGGCGCCAAACGTTCTTCTTCGTCAGCTTCCAACTCGTGATGATATTTTTGGTAAATGGCTGGTCGGTAAGAATCTGAAGCGGAATCGCAAGAGAGCTTCGTGCGTGAAAGTAGAGTAGCACAACGACCAGTCCTAAGTAGAAGAGAGTACCGGCACTCGTCTTAGTGATTTCACCCGTGATAAATTCCGGAATGGTAATCTTTTTAGAAATAAACGTCAGCTCACCGATATTGACGATGGGCAAGAGCGTTAAAAAGTACAGCCAGAACGTAATAAAGTGGCCATTTAGCAGCTGCTTCAGTTCTGAGAACGCATTTTGAATGCTACTGCGCCATGAAAAATGAATGCCGCGAATTGTTCCGTAAATCATGAAGATGAGGATTGAGAACTCCATGAAGATAAGAAACGCGAACGCCAATAAATAGAGAATCAGGAGCGGGATGGATCCTGGACTCAGTAGTACCGTCTTGAAATTGGCGAAGTTCAAATTGGATTGCCCAGTAATAAAGAGCATTCCGCGAAAAATAAGCGTTAAAAATCCGAATCCAAACACGGATATAAAAAATTGTAAGAAAATGGAATTGCGTAAATACATCCAGCTGTTTTGCGTTAAATTGCCTAATGTAAAGCGGATGGTTTTCCATACGGGGATTTTTTGATTCATAAAGCCTCCGATGTGTAAATAAAGTTCGTTAGATTCACCTTAGCACGAACGAAATAGAAGCGCAAGCCGATACAAAATAGTATTGAAAAATCATGTAATAGAACTTATAATGAGAAAAGTAATCAAAATAATAGAAAAGCTTTTCAGGAGGGAATCATGAAAAAAAGACTGTTAACATTATTCTGTTTAGTAGCAACTGTGTTACTTGCTGCTTGTGGTGTGAAAAAAGTAGACGCTGGCGACCACATTAAAACAACTTTTACAGGGTTAGATACAAAAGGGGAACTTGTATACCAAGTAGACACTCAAGAATTAGTAAAAGAATTCTTAGTAGCAAACCCTAAAGCAGATGCGAAAACAGAAGCAGAAGTTCGTAATGCTGCAACAAAAGTGAAAGCAACTCCAAGTAAAACAGATGGCTTGTCAAATAACGACGAAATTACTTTCACATTCTCTTCAGATAAAGATGCTGAAAAATACTTTAACCTTCCAAAAGAAACAAAAGTGAAAGTTAGCGGATTAAAAGAAGCGAAGAAATTAACGGCTGAAGAATTAGCGAAAATCACTTCATTAGAAGTGGAAGGCTTTAACAAAGGTGGCCGTGCAGAAGTTCATGTGACAGATTCTAAATTGTCATTCTTACGTTTCAAAGTTGAAAACAATGGTAAATTAGAAAATGGAAAAGATGCCAAAATCGTGTTAGACGGTAATTTCGCTAACTTATTAGAAGACAGAGGTTATGTATTAGAAGGCGACGGAAGCTTTACACTTCCTGTTAAAGGATTGAAGATAGTTGCTGAAAAACTTGATGACGCTAAGAACAAAGACGAAATTATTGCAAAACTAAAAGAAGAAGTGAATAAGAAATTTAGTGGAAATGATAAAGTAACATTTGATAAAACTTATTATCGTGGTCTAGCGAATAATGTTGACAATTCATATTCGTATGGGGATGAGATTGTTCGCGGTAATGGGAACTTAGTAATGACGCTTCAAGTGGAAACTAGCTTTGGATTCAAAAACGTGTATGCGGTTGGATTTACAAATCTTATAACGAATGAAGAGGGCAAGATGGAACTTAAAGACGCACGTGTCATTTCAACAACGTATGCGGACTTTTCTACAGCAACTCAAAAATTAGAATCAATCGGTTATACAGAAGTTAAATAATTGAAATAGAAATGGCTTGGAGTACACTCTCCAAGCCTTTTTTTGCACTCGGACCCGAGTTGCCCAAAATTCACTTATAAGTGAATTTCGGGCAAGTAACGTCAGGACCGTTTGCCTCTTCAAAAATGCCGTCCTTATCACGTTTTCCAGCCGCAATGACTCATCCCTAGCACCAATCCCTTATCTCCGTTTTTCGCTCAAAACCTCATTACAGCGCTGTTTCTAGCACTTCACTTTTTTGCAAAAAAATCTCATTTTCTTACAAGCCTGAAGAACGTTGCGGTTCTATAGCAACAGTAATGGGGGATAGCAACCAATGTGAATTACTGACTCTAGGGTGAAACCCGTAGAGTCAGTTTGAAGCTTGGTAGGATTGAGACCTTGGCTCAATCCGGTGCCCCATTACCGTAGCTATGAAGCAACCGCAACCGTTCAAGAGGGCTTGTAAGAAAAACGCAAGTTTTATTAAAATAAAAAGCGAAGCGCAACAGAAAGATGCCCCTGCATTGCAGGGGCATCTTTCTATTGTTTATTCAACTCGTTGACAAGATCAATCATACTCAAATCATGCGAGCAGATCACCGTTTTCCCTTTAATTTCAGGAAGAGCAAAGTTGCTCAAAATAATCTTATAATCAGATTTTTCTAAAATATCTAACGAAATTTCAAGCTGGTCATACGTATGATACTCGAAGCGGTTTGCCGCGTTATGTTCTAAATACGATGCCAAGAATTTTGGATAGTATTCGTCGAAATCGTTTAAGATCAACACCTTGATTTTTTCTTGTTTAGCTTGCAACTGAGCAACAAGACCTTCCCAGTGCGTGTAGAACGTGTAAATCAAGTGCGAGATATTTCGTTGACGTTTTACATTTTTAATCTCGTGTTGGTATTGTTCTAGAAGCGCTGCAACATCATTGTAGAACTCAGGCGAGAGCGATTTGAAGAAGTTCATCAATGGTTTCTTCTTATCGAATAAGATGAAGTCTGAGTGCACTTCGATACGTTCTAATTGAGACGTGTTGTGTAAGTGCCACAATAGTAAATCATAGTTTTCGCATTTCAAGCCGTAGCGTTTTTCAAGACTTTGAATATTCGTCACTAATGTATCGAACGATAGGCGGTCACGGACGTTTTCTTGACGAGCCGCTGAGAACTCTTCGACGTTTAAGAAGAAGTGCGGTTGTAAGAAGATCGAGAAGGATTGTTCCAGAATTTCTGGAGTCACCATAAGACCTGTTTCTTTTACAAATTGCGCAACGATCTCGTCTAGTCCGTCTAATTGATTGTAGTAATCATAGAATTTGTCTTTTGCTTCGAAGTTTTGTACGAAATGCCCTTGATAAGCGCGGAAGAAGTTCACCGTGAAGATCATCTTGAAGACACGGTATCCTTCGAAGCTTTGTGGGAAGTTCGAAGACTTGAAGAGGTCTACTAGAATTTTTTCGAGAGAAGCTTCGTCTACAAAGTCGAAGGGCCATTCGAAGAAGCCAGTCTTTTCAGCAAAGTATTGAACGAAGAAGAAACGAATGTCTTGTTCATTTCCAATAAATTGCAAGTTTTTCTTCGAAATTTGGAAATCGAATTTTTTCTTCAGGCTAGTATTGATTTTTTGAATGTAACGATTCAATGTCGAAGTCGTAATGAATAGTTTTTGTGTCATTTCTGAGACAGTGGTTTCTTCGTGTAAGAATAATTGTTCCAGAATTTCGTAGCAAATAGAATGTGAATAATAATAAGGATAAACCACTTCCGTACTTAAGTTTTCTGGTAATTCAATACGCACCCCGTTCGTCGAGAAGAGGATGTCTAATCCATCAATCTTATCGCGTAAAAATGCGAGGTCGATTTTGATGGCGCGGGTAGAAACTTTAAAAGTCTTAGCGAGTTCGTCGATATGAACCCAGCCGTTTGCTTGAACTAAATAGTCGACAATATCAATTTGTCGGTTTTGATTTTTTGAAAGTAATGCTCTCATTTCTTTCTCCCTTTTCTTGTTAGTTGTGTCACACACTAAATTGCTAAAATACAATATATCACACTTTAGGTGTAAATAATACTTATTTCTAACTAGAAAAAAATGAAAATAGTTCTAAGAATCTTGAAAGTGAAAACGATAAAAATGTAAACAAAATATTTTTTCAAAAAAATTATAGATTTCTATTGCATGAATTGTCAGAATATTATATACTACTCTCAAGTTGAAAAATTCATCCATGAAAAGAGGGATCTTATGAAATTAAAGAAATTCACATTAGGCGCTGTGGTTGCAGCAATTTTAGCAGGTTGTGGAAACGCAGCAGATAGTAATACAGTCAAAATCGGAGGGAACTTCGAATTAACAGGGAACGTAGCGACTTACGGTACTTCCATGAACAATGCAGCTCAATTAGCAGTTGAACAAAAAGGGAAGTTATTAGATAAGGAATTAAAATACGTTTCATACGATAACAAATCAGACAAAACAGAAGTAGCTTCAGTAGCAAAGAAATTAGCTTCTGAAAAAGTGGTCGGCGTAGTCGGACCAGCAACAACAGGAGATGCTTCAGTATCAATCCCAGTAAATGAACAAGCAAAAATCCCAACAGTCTTCCCAGCAACAACAGGAGATGGCGTGACATTGAAAAATCCAGAAGATGCATCTTCAGTATATGAATACATCTACCGTGTATGTTTCTCTGACAGCTACCAAGGGGTTGTAGGAGCGAACTTCGTACACAAGAAATTCGGAAATGCTAAAGTAGCCATCTTACAAGATACAGGTAATGACTACTCTAAAGGGTTAGCAGATGCCTTTGAAAAAACTTACACTGACAGCAAAATCGGTGGAACAGTTGTCACTCGTGAATATTACCAATCAAAAGACACAGACTTCCAAGCAGTGTTAACAACATTGAAATCTAAAGACTTCGATGTATTATATGTTCCTGGTTACTACGAAGAAGTTGGTCTAATCATCAAACAAGCACGTGAAATGGGTATCACTCAACCAATCGTTGGTGGGGACGGACTTTCAAGTGACAAGTTAGCAGCATTAGCAGGTAACAGCTCAAACCTTTCTAACGTTTACTACACTTCACACTTCTCAACATTAAGTGATGATGCAGACGTTCAAGCGTTCGTTAAAGCGTACAAAGAAAAATATGGTACAAACCCAGATACTTTCGCCGCTTTAAGTTATGATGCAACTCAATTGTTAATGAAAGCTATCGAAACTGCTGGCTCAACTGATCCTCAAGCAATCACAAAAGCTTTAGCAGCAACAAAAGACTTCGATGGTGTAACTGGTACATTCTCAATGGGTCCTGACCACACACCAGTGAAATCAGCAGTAGTCATCGAGTTCCAAAACGGACAAGAAGTAAGTGCTCAAGAGTACTCAGCTGACTAATTAAGTTTTAACAGTATTTTTTAAGAGAGGCACGAAGGGGACTTCCGCCTCTCTTTTCCGCTAGATAAGGATAGATTTGAAAGGAGAAAATATATGGAGTTGTTAATGCAACAATTGGTAAACGGGCTTGCAGTCGGAAGTATTTACGCGTTGATTGCGCTTGGATATACCATGGTTTATGGGACAATTAAGCTCATTAACTTCGCACATGGTGATGTGTACATGATGGGGGCGTTCATTGGATATTTTGCCGTAATGGTCTTGAAGATGAATGTATTCGTAGCGCTCTTGGTAGCGATGGTTGCCTGTGCGGTCTTAGGGGTTGTGATTGAACGTGTGGCCTACAAGCCGCTTCGTAATTCGACTCGTGTAGCCGCGTTGATTACGGCTATCGGGGTGTCATACCTATTAGAAAATGCAATGAGTTATTTCTTTGGAGCGGAATCTCGTCCGTTTCCTTCAGACTTCGGAACTGAAACGATCACATTATTCGGAGACGTTTCAGTCAACGGAAAACAAATTTTGATTTTCGGAGTGACCGTTGTCTTAATGGCGTTATTACAATTTATCGTTCGTTATACAAAAATGGGGAAAGCCATGCGTGCAGTTGCCGTTGATGAGCAAGCAGCTCAACTGATGGGGATTGACGTAGACGGAGTGATTTCCTTTACATTCGCGCTCGGTTCAGCGCTAGCCGGGATTGCCGGTGTCCTTGTTGGGGTGTACTACAATACCATTTCAACAACAATGGGGATTACAGTCGGACTAAAAGCCTTCGTTGCGGCCGTACTTGGTGGTATCGGTAGTATTCCTGGGGCCATGGTCGGTGGTTACCTCATCGGTCTACTAGAAACAATGGTAAGCTTCTTCGGTTACTCACCATACCGTGACGGAGTCGTTTACTTCCTATTATTCATTATTTTAATCGTGTTACCAGCTGGATTGTTTGGTAAAAATGTCAGAGAGAAAGTGTAGGTGAAGAAGATGCAAAGATTTCATAAAAAGAATATTCGTTGGACGCTGTTCGCATTAGGAATGTACGCTCTTCTTTTCGTACTTGTACAAACAGGAGTCATTAACTTCTACTACGAAAGTACCTTCATTAATATCATGATCAATATTATCTACGCCGTTGGATTGAACCTCATTCTTGGGGTTGCCGGACAATTCTCGCTAGGACATGCCGGGTTTATCGCGATTGGTTCTTATAGCGGTGCGATTCTTGGGAAAATGATGAACGGTCTTCCTGGATTATTTGCTGGGATGGCAGTCGGAGTTGTCATCTCTGTTATCGTCGCGTTCCTTGTTGGATTACCAACGCTTCGTTTAAAAGGGGACTACCTTGCGATTGCGACTCTAGGGGTTGCGGAAATCATCCGTGTAGCCGTGACAAACATGAAAATCACAAACGGTGCTGCCGGTATTAGCGGGGTGCCTTTAACAAACACATGGACGATTACGTATATCGCTCTCGTAGTAACAACCATCTTAATCTTGAACTACACCTTCAGTAGTGCAGGTCGTGCCACTTATGCGGTCTTACAAGACGAAATCGCTGCGGAATCGATGGGGGTTCAAGTGACGAAATATAAAATCTTGGCCTTCGTATTAGGAGCAGCTACTGCAAGTATCGGCGGAACGCTTTCTGCCACAACACTAGGGGCAGTAACTCCAAGTGACTTCACGTTCATGAAATCAATCGATGTATTAATCATCGTGGTATTCGGTGGTATCGGAAGCTTCACAGGTTCATTCGTGGCAGCCGTATTACTTGGAATCATCAACCTTGTCTTACAACCATTTGGACAATTACGTATGATCATCTATGCGGTAGCGTTAATCTTAATTATGATTTTCCGTCCAGGTGGATTGCTTGGGACTTGGGAATTCAAACTAGGAGACTTCAAGTTTTCTAAGAAGAAAGAAACAAAGGAGAGTGGGAAGTAATGTTATTAGAAGTTAATGGACTAACAAAAAACTTTGGCGGACTTTCTGCGGTCTCTAACGTTTCAATGAAAGTAAATAAAGGCGAGTTAATCGGACTCATCGGGCCAAACGGGGCTGGGAAAACGACTTTCTTCAACTTATTAACAGGGGTTTATGAGCCAACAGAAGGAACTGTTAGTTTAGAAGTAGATGGACAGTTGAAAAGCTTAAACGGACTCGCACCTTACAAGCGTACAAGCCTAGGAATGGCACGTACCTTCCAAAATATTCGCTTGTTTAAAGATTTAACGGTACTCGAAAATGTAATGATTGCCATGCACGCACACTCGAGCGATTCATTGTTCTCAACATTATTCCGTACGAAGAAATACTATGATACAGAAGCGAAAATGCGCGAAGAAGCGGTTGAATTGCTAAAGATTTTCGAGTTAGATACGCTCAAAGATGAAAAGGCGAAAAACTTAGCTTATGGGCAACAACGTGAATTGGAAATCGTTCGTGCCTTAGCGACAAAACCAAAAGTCTTATTCTTAGATGAACCTGCAGCGGGGATGAATCCTCAAGAAACGGCACAATTAACCGAATTGATTGCCAAAATTCAAAGAGAATTTGATTTAACCGTTGTGTTAATCGAACACGATATGTCGCTTGTCATGAAAATCTGCCAACGCATTTACGTGTTGGAATATGGAAGACTGCTTGCGCAAGGAACTCCAGAAGAAATCAAACAAAATCCAGCAGTTATTAAAGCGTACTTAGGAGGTGAGTAGATGTTAGAAGTTAAAAATTTATCAGTTCATTACGGAATGATTCAAGCCGTGCGTAATGTGGATTTTAAAGTTAACGAAGGGGAAATCGTGTCTCTAATCGGAGCGAACGGTGCCGGAAAGTCAACCATCTTGAAGACTTTATCAGGTCTCATCCATCCTTCAGAAGGCGAAATCGTCTACTTAGGTGAGAATATCGCTTCGACATCTGCGAAGAAAATCGTTGAGAAAGGGCTCGTGCAAGTGCCAGAAGGTCGTCACGTATTTCCAGGATTAACGGTAAAAGAAAACCTCGAACTAGGGGCTTTTCTACGTAAGGATAAAGAAGGAATTCAAAAAGATATGGAAGCTGTCTTCGAGCGTTTCCCAATCTTGAAAGAACGTAAAGACCAAGATGCACAAACCCTCTCTGGTGGGGAACAACAAATGCTAGCGATGGGCCGTGCGTTAATGAGCCGTCCAAAACTATTGTTACTAGACGAACCTTCAATGGGGTTAGCGCCAATCTTCATCCGCGAGATTTTCAAAATCATTCAAGAAATCCAAAAGACAGGGACAACAGTTTTACTGATCGAGCAAAATGCGAAAATGGCATTGTCGATTTCAAATCGTGCGTATGTACTAGAAACTGGATCAGTGGTCCTTAGCGGTACAGGACAAGAGTTGTTAGAAAGTGATGAAATTCAGAAAGCATATCTAGGAGGGTAATCATGGAAGTTAAAGATTATATGTCAACCAACGTTATTACAGTAACGCCTGAAACAACGGTTATGAAAGCTTTAGACTTAATGAAGGAGCATGACATTCACCGTTTGCCAGTTGTGGAAGATGGGAAATTAGTCGGCTTACTCACAGAGGAACTAGTGGCTGGGCACTCACCTTCAATGGCGACAAGCTTATCGATGCATGAGTTGAACTACTTATTAAACAAGACGGCTGCGAGCGAAATTATGCAAAAGCAAGTCTTAACAGTGAAGGCTCATACATTATTAGAAGAAGCGGCGTCTCTCATGCGTCAACAAAAAGTCGGCGTTCTACCAGTAGTAGATGCGCGTGGGCACGTGGAAGGGATTATTACCGACAAAGATATTTTCGATGCGTTTATCGAAATTTCTGGATACAACACTCCAGGTTCTCGTTTATTCATTGAAATCAATGAGGATAAACCAGGTCCTCTGGAAGAAATTTCGGATGTGTTGCGTGAAAACAACGTGAACGTTTCGACGATTTCTGTGTACCATCGTGATGGGAAGGTGCAAGTGGTGCTTCATGTGGATTCGACTGAGCCCGATGAAGTGGCGGACCTTATTGCACAAAAAGGCTATCGCGTGATTTCAGCGATGAAGAAATAGGTTAAAGGGTTAAAGCGTTGCTTTAAAATCCTTGGACATCTTCATAGTTATAGAAACAACTGCACCGGACTGAGCCTAGGTCTCAGTCCTTGCGAAAGTCAAAGAGCTCCAAAGCGATTCTCGCTATGGGGCTCTAATTCTTTTCGCATGCGACCGTTATTTCTATGACTATAGAGTCCAAGGATTTTTTTTGCAACGCTACCTTGGGTTGTTTTTTCATCGGGATCACGCTTTTTATGAAAAGCACGCATCGGGCTAAGTATTCATCTCGCCTCCTATCTTTGTAGTGTTCATACTATAGAGTCCTAGGGAGACTTCGTTTTTTAACCTATTTTGTGATGCGCAGTTATCACGTGATATCGTTTGGCGGAGTCCGTCACTTCATCTTTGGCAAGGAACGGGATTAGTATTTAAAAAGTGATAGAAAGAACTGCACCGGACTGGTGAACATTATGAAAAAACTGCATAGAGTTAGACGCAGTAGACAAATGGATTGACCTTCGCCTTCTTAGGCTAGGTCAATCCTATTTGTCTTTGCGGGGGCAAGACGACGAAGAAACAAGTTTCTTCTGTCTTGCTCCCATTTCTGTGACTATAGAGTCCAAGGATTTTTTTGCAACGCTAATCTGGGTGTGTCTGTTCACTAGGAATCACGCTTTTTATGAAAAGCACGCACCCATCGGAGTTCTCGGCGGGCGTTGAGTGGAGGCGGGGGACGGTGTATAATGGTGGGGAGATTCAAGGAGGTTTTGCGGATGAAATTTGATTTTACAACGGAATATGACAGACGTGGAATGGATGCGCTGGCTGTTGATGGGCTGGGGTTGATTCCAGGGAAGTCGCCAGATAGACCGAAGAAAGGCTTCGATGTGATTCCGATGTGGATCGCGGACATGAGTTTTCCAACCGCACCGACAGTGATTTCGGCGATGCAAAAACGATTGGAACATCCGATTTTCGGGTACTTTATGCCTTCTAAAGAGTACTACGAGAGCATTATTCAGTGGCATGCGCGCCACCATCAAGTAACAGGGTTAACGCGCAAACATATTGGTCATGAAAATGGCGTGCTTGGGGGAGTCGTTTCGACATTGACTTCGTATGCTGCACCTGGAGATGCAGTGTTAGTGCATAGTCCAACCTATGTCGGCTTTACGCAGTCGTTAAATGATAATGGATTGAAGGCCGTGCATAGCCCGCTTGTGAAAGATGAACAGGACGTTTATCGTATGGACTTTGAGGATATGGAACGAAAAATCAAAGCGCATAAGATACATGTGGCGATTTTCTGTTCACCGCATAACCCGAGTGGTCGTGTATGGGAGAAAGAAGAAATCGAACGCGCGATGGAGATTTACCGTAAGTACGATGTGATTGTCGTGTCGGATGAAATTTGGTCAGATATTATTTTTAAAGGCCATAAGCATATCCCAACGCAGTTGATTTCAGAAGATGCAAAGAATCGTACAGTAGCCATGTATGCGCCAAGTAAGACGTTTAACTTGGCAGGGCTCGTGGGTAGTTATCATGTAATTTACAATGATGCGTTAAGAGACCGTGTCGAGTCAAAAGGGATGAAGCCGCATTATAACGCGATGAATGTGATGTCAATGCATGCGTTAATCGGGGCGTATCAAGAAGAAGGATACGAGTGGTTGGAAGAGTTGCGTGAAGTGATCGAGAAGAATGCGGACTATGCGTGCGACTTTATTCACCGTGAATTTGACGGCGTGGAGGTCACAAAACCTGAAGGCACGTATATGCTCTTTATCGACTGTTCACCGTTCTTGAAAAAACACAATCTGACGCTGGAACAGCTCGAAAAACGCGGCTGGGATGTCGGCGTGGCTTGGCAAGACGGCAAGATGTTCTTCGGCGAAGGATGTATTCGCATCAACCTTGCGTTGCCATATGCGCGTCTTGTAGAAGCATTTGATCGTATGAAAAAATATGTATTCGTGGACACTGTGCCACCATTAGACTAGGAGGATTTCCATGACAAAGAAAGTAATTCAAACAGAACAGGCTCCAAAAGCAATCGGGCCTTACTCACAAGGAGTAGCCTACACAGGAGAAACGATTGTCGTCTCTGGACAGTTGCCAATCGTTCCTGAAACAGGGGAGTTCGCAGGAAGTGATATCGCTAGCCAAACACATCAATCATTGAAAAATATCCGTGCGATTTTAGAAAGTGCAGGGGTAGGAATGGATGCGGTCGTATCGACAACCGTACTACTAGCGGACATCAACGACTTTGCGAACATGAATGAAGTGTATGGAGAGTATTTTGCGGCTCCTTATCCAGCGCGCATGGCGTTCCAAGCAGCAGCCTTACCAAAGAATGCTCTTGTGGAAATCCAAGCGATTGCTGTAAAAGTATAAATGAATTGAGCACTTGCGTCATCTGGCGCAGGTGTTTTTTGTTGGTGGTTTTCTTCTACGGGACGAGCGGTTGTGATAAAATAAGGAAAACAAGAAGAAAAGAGGCGTTATGAGTGCAGGCTGTGGAACAACCAAAAAAATCAAAACTATGGGCGTTGTTAAGCGGAATACTAGGAATTGTATGGGGTGGACTCATCTTTGTGGCGCCTTCTTATATCTTGCCGAATATTTTTTCGATTGTCATTTTTAGTATTGTTTTTCCATTTACCGCGCCCTCAGAAGAAACCCTTCAGATTCTGCACCAAACGCAGATGATGTTTATTTATCTCGTTGTGTTTATTTGGGTGATGTTTATTGTCGCTAGAATTAGTCATCGCTATTATAAAAAGACGGGCGAAGTTCCGTATTGGATTACGAAAATCTTTTTACTGGCGGCAAGTTTAGGAGTTATTGCGACTCTGCCGGTTCTCGTTTCCTATATTCCAGGATTAACAGGCATCAATGATGTGACACTTCAAATCGGTGGAATGGGATCTGTTCTCATTATCACGGGTGGAGTTTCTGGACTGTTGGGCTTGATTTCTGGAGCTGGATATTTAATTTCGTTAAATCGATTTGACCGTTAGAGGAGTTGAGAAGATGAAAGATAAAAGATGGGCCAAAATTAGTGCGTTCGTGGGGATTCTAGGTGGGCCTTTAGCGATCTTTTTCGCATTGGTGTTATTGGCGGCCGGAATTGGCGCCAGTCGTGATGGAGCAATGGTGGCCCTTGCGTTATTAGTGACGACATTTGGAATTATTTTTTTCGTAGCGTTGAAAAGTGCGCACTATTATAAAGAGGATGAACGTGTGAATCAGGTGGGTGCCAATTTATTTGTGGCCTCAAGCGGAGTAGGGTTCGTTGTCACCTTACTGCTTGCTTTGGTAAATATTCCAATGTTTAGCGGACTCGTTGATTGGATAATGGACGCGTTATTCGACGGAAGTGAGGGCTTTGAACGTGTACTTGGTCTAATGTTTCTGTCATCGATTTTATCCGTGGTCTGGGGCATTTATTATGCGATTTGTCTAAGGAAATTTAAAGATTCGAACTAAGGGAGAGGTGTAAGATGGAAGATTTAACATGGGCGGTACGATGTGCTAACGTCGGCATTAAGGGAGGAGCGCTTTTGCTAGTGGCTACTGTAGTACTATTTGCAGCTGGGCTCGGAGCAGATGGGTTCTTATTCACGATAGCAGCCCTACTGATAGTGGCTACTTATGTGACCATCTTCGTCGTCGCTCTTAAAAGTGCTATTTATTATAAAGGAGATTCCAGAGTTAAGAAGTGGGCCTCGAACTTGTTTTTACTGGCAGGGATTTTAGGATGTGCCCCAATTCTTATCGTGATACTCAGTAAAGTTCTCTTCTTAGATCAAGCCATACTTCAATTCTTTGATTTGGTTGAGGAAGAAGTGGATATTTTTCTCATTCTCTTTCCGCCTATCGTAGTCGTTGGGGTGCTGTCGATTATTAGTGGCCTCGGTTACGCTTCTTGCTTGAAGAATTTTAAAGAATAGTGCAGAACGAAGCTCATTTGGTGGCTTTTAAAAAATGAGAGCTAAAGACTGAAAGGAGACAAGAATATGCAAAGTAAAAAATGGGCAATCTGGTGCGCTTTTGTGGGCATTATTGGAGGGGCGTTTTTAATGGTGTCTCCCTTAGGGCTAATCGCAGCAGGGATTGGAGCAAATGGCTCGGCGATGGGTTACATAGCAATTCTAATGCTGTGTACGTATTTGGCGATTTTCTTTGTGGGGTTAAAGAGTAAGCTTTACTATAAAGGGGATGACAGAGTCTCTACATTCGTAGCAAATACGTTTGTCGTAGTAGGGGCTATCGGCTGTATTCCAATCTTTATCGCCGTCCTACTTAGAATTCCTTTTCTTGGTGAGGGAATCCTGTGGGTCGTAGATTCAATTTTTTCTGGAGGAGACCCCTTGATTATTATTCTTCCAGCAATATGGATCGGTGGAATTCTATCGATTGTGAGCGGCATTGGATATGCGGTCTGCTTGAAAAACTTCAGAGAATGATGGTGGAATATAGGGTATAGAAAATTTGGTAAAACCGATGAAAAGGAGATTATATTTGATGAAAGATAAAAAATGGGCAATGATTAGTGCTTTGGTAGGGTTTATTGGTGGTGGTTTTTCAGTCCTATCACCATTTCTGTTAACTTTTGCGGCAATTGCCAAAAGTGATTCGATACAGAATACCGTTCAATATGGGTTGTGGATATTGAATCCTCTCGTATTCATTGTCGCTATAAAAAGTGCGCTCTACTATAAAGATGACGAACGAGTTCCTAACAAGGTTTCAAACTTATTTGTTTTAGCAGGGGCAGTGCTGCTTATTCCGGTAGTACTCACACTTCTAGCAACAGTTCCCGGTTTAGAGGCGATCAACGCAGTCGTTATAAAAATCATCAGTAGTTTCAGTAGAGGCTTAGAAATGTATTTTGGCCCGCTGCTTATGGGTGGATGTTTGTCGGTTCTTTCAGGCGTTTCTTACTTCCTATGCGCGAAAAACTTTAAAGAGTGATAGATAACTTTAAGCTTAGAGAGTTTCTCTAGGCTTTTTTATTTTGCATGCTTTATAATGATTGGGACAAAGAAAATTGGAGGCAAGTATGAAAGTTATTGTTATTGGTGGAGGAACGAGCGGATTGATGGCATCGGTCAGTGCGGCGATGCATGGCGCAGAAGTCGTGTTGCTCGAGAAGAATCCAACACTTGGAAAGAAATTATTACACACGGGTGGAACGCGTTGTAATGTGACGAACCGTCGTACCCCAGAAGAAATCGTGAAGCACATTCCGGGAAATGGTCGCTTCTTATATAGTGCTTTTTCGCAATTTGATAATCAGGATATTATTCAGTTCTTCGAGAGTCGCGGCGTACGCTTGAAGGAAGAAGATCACGGGAGAATGTTTCCTGTGACCGATTCGGCTAAGACGATTCTGGAGACGTTTATTCAAGAGATTAAGAAATTAGGTGTTGTCGTTCGTACGAATGTGAAAGTGAAGACGATTCGTGTCAGCAATGGAGCCGTGCGAGTGGTGGAGCTTGATAATGGCGAGCAACTACAAGCCGATGCGGTCATCTTGGCGACAGGTGGGAAATCTTATCCGAAGACGGGTTCGACAGGAGACGGGTATGGTATCGCGAAAGTAGCTGGCCATACGATTACACCGCTCTTTGCGACAGAAGTTCCGCTAACGAGTGGCGAGGAGTTCATCAAGAAGGGCGAGCTTCGTGCGTTGTCGCTTCGCAATGTCGCGCTTAGTGTCTTAAACGGTAAAGGGAAGCCTGTTGTGACGCATCAGATGGATATGATTTTCACGCATTTTGGAGTGAGCGGTCCAGCCGTCTTACGTTGTTCAAGCTTCGTGCATCAAGTGCAGGAGAAAGAAGGCAAGAAGGACGTCGTGATGAGTCTGAATGCTTTGCCTGACATGAGCGATGCCGAACTCGATGCACAGTTTCGTTCGTTTGTGGAGGATGCACCTCTAAAATCCATTAAAAATCACTTAAAAGGGTTACTTCCTGAACGATATGTAGAATTTTTACTAGCGAAAGTGGGGATTAGTGACCAAACTGCTGTCAATCGTATGAGTGAAGCCAACTGGGCACAGATTAAAGAAGCCCTCACGAATTTCCGCTTTACCGTCAATGGCTCATTGCCGATTGAGAAGGGATTTGTGACAGGTGGAGGCGTTCATTTGAAAGAAGTGAACCCGAAAACTTTAGAGTCGAAATTAACCCAAGGACTGTATTTCTGCGGAGAGCTTTTAGACATCCATGGGTACACTGGTGGGTACAATATCACCGCAGCTTTTGTAACGGGTTACGTTGCCGGTATGCATGCATCTTTGGGGTATTAAATTTCTAGAAAATTGGGATTAAACGTCACAATTTCTTCATAAAACTTAGTTATAGTAATTGTATTCCCAAATAAGAATTATTTACTCCCAAGTAAATAAAACTCTATCCTTTTTTCCTCCCGTTTCTGACGGGAGGTTTTTTGTTGCGTAAAATAAAAAAAGCAGTCCGAAGACCGCTTTATCAAAGTGAACATTGGTGGAGTGACCTTTCCACATCTCTTTCAGACCACAAGGGTGCGATAGCTGCCTGTTCTATCCTCAATGTTCTTTGTGTTGTTATTATAATGGAAATAAAAGAAGGGTGCAATTTTTCTAAAAAGTAACTGAATGCAATGTAGATTTATGCTACAATAAGCCTATTGACAGTGTGAGGAGTTTGTGATGGCAGAGAAGAAATTAATGGAGAAGGTTGTACGAAAAGTACTACGCTCATTTCCAAAAGTAAATATGCCGGACCCGTTTGTCCCTTATCCAATTGCGTACCCGCCGAGTGCCAAGAGTCGCTTTGAGATTTTTGTGCATGTGGCTGAGCGTGGAAATGGTCCGCTGGGGCACGTGGATTTATGTATCGATGGCTACGTATACTCTTATGGGAACTATGATGAGCGCGACTTGAAGCTCGGGGGCTGGATTGCAGAAGGTGTTCTGATTAAGGCACCGCGTGAGGAGTATATGCTCTTTTGTAAAAACCACTACCAAAAAGCGTTGCATATTTATACGATTGCTGTGACGGATGAGCAGATGGATAAGATTCATGCATACTTGGCGAAGATTTTAGAGCCGACAACGCTGTGGCAGCCAACGAGCGAGGCGGTGTACTATAACCCGACCTTTGACCGCTTTGAGGAAATGTACGTGTACTTTATGGCGCAACAGATGGATACCGTGTTCTATAAATTCAATCGTTCAAAATTCATGACCTATAATGGTTGGACGAGAAACTGCCTTAGCTTCGCGGATCACGTGGCAAAAGTGCTGCATGAAAGAGAGTTGCGTGCCAAGAATATGGTCTTCCCAGCGCAATACCATAAACGTCTCCAAAAACTCCTAAAGAAAAACTCCCCGCTGATTACAAATTATGAAGTGTATTAGTCTATAAAAATTGGTGAATTTATATGAAATGTTCAGTGAAATTATATGAGCCATTATATACATTGAAGACTATAGATGAGGGTATCTGGATTGTTGATGGTGAAATTGTAGAGATGAATTTTAAAATTACTCAAGTACCATTTAGCACTCGAATGACAGTGGTGCGATTGGAAAATAATGACTTATGGATTCATTCTCCTATTCATTTAACACCGCAGTTGCGAAGTGAAATTGATGAGCTAGGTCATGTGAAGCATATAGTTGCTCCAAATAAATTGCATTACGTATATATGGAAGAGTGGAGTCAAGCCTATCCGGATGCGAAACTTTGGGCGACAAAAGGATTGGAGAAAATTTTTGACAACTCTCCATATATCCAAAGTTATACAATCTTAGATAAAACAATCGACATTAGTTGGCTAGATGAAATTGATTATCTTCCGTTTGAAGGAAGTGCCGTTATAGAAGAGTCAGTATTTTTCCACAAAAAGAGTAAAACGTTAATTCTAACGGACTTAATTGAGAATATTGAAGTTGGAGAAGAGTGTTCATGTTTGCATCGTTTCTTGTTTAAAATCGGGGATAATACATATCCAAAAGGGCATACTCCAAGAGATTTAAGAATGACATTCTTTTTTAATAAGGAAACAGCTCAAAAGTGTTATCAACAAATAAAAGCGTGGAATCCTGTCAATGTTCTATTTGCACATGGAAAATGTTTTATTGGAAATGCTGAGGAAAAATTACCACAGGCATTCTTTTGGTTAGAGAAAAAATAAGCTACCTTGTAGAAAAACAAGGTAGTTTTTAGTTTGAAAGCGAAAGAGACCAAGAGAATCTTAAGTTTTTCATTATTGAAAGTCGGAGTTTAAATCTGTATACTATAATAAGAATTGAATAATTCTAATTAGAAAAAATGGAGGTAATCATAATGATTAAAGAACTTATTAGTTTAGGAAAATTTGCTAAAAAATCAAGTGTATTTGCGGGAGGAGTTTTATTTGGATCGTTAGGATTAAAACTATTAGCGAGCAAAGACGCAAAGCATGTATATGCTAAAGCGGTCGCTACTTCTTATAAATTAAAAGATGGTATTGACGCAACTGTTTCTACTGTAAAACAACATGCAGATGATGTCTTAGAAGAAGCAAAAGACTTATATGCTGAAGAAAAAAGTGCAGAATTAGTAGTAGAAACTAGTGAAAAATAATGAAGTTTATTATTAAACATCAATCAAACTCTAGAGTACGTTTAGAACTCCCTTTTACATGTCCGCATTCAGTCCAAATGTATTTAGAGGAACTAGCTTGCACAGTCTCAGGTATTGAAAAACTGCACTTTTATAAAGATTTAAAACATGTAGGAGTTTATTTTACTCAAGGGAAAGTTCAACAAGTTCAAAGGTTTTTATCTTTGATTCAAATGGAGAACGTAATTGAAAAACAAAAAGAAGTCCAGTGGCTAGTCGCTTCTTCACCATATGATATTATTTCAATGCATCTTTATAGAAGAATGCTTTCAAAAGTCCTTCTTCCAACACCTATTCGTATGGGATGGATACTTATGAAAATGGTGAAGTTTGGAAAGGCTGCTTTCCAATCAATTTGTGAGAAAAAACTTTCTATGAGTTTACTCGATTTTGTGGCGATATCAACTTCTATGGCGATGGGAGATCATAAGACTGCAGATATGATTATGTTCCTATTAAATTTAGGAGACGATTTAGATGACTGGTCCCAAAAGAAATCCATTGAAGAACTTGAAAAGAATTTAACGAATAATATTTACGAGATATGGATTGAAAAAGAGGGCGAGCGCTTCAAGAAAATGAGTAATCATGTTGAAGTAGGAGATATCTTCGTTGCAACAGAAGGTCAAGAAATTTACTTTGACGGAAGAGTTGTCAATGGAAGAGGCTACTTAAATGAAAGTTCATTAACAGGTGAGTCTTTCCCTGTCTCTAAGAAGATTGGGGATATGGTCTACGCTAATACAGTTGTAGAGCATGGCGAGCTACTAGTAGAAGTGACGAATAAGCAACAAAACTTACGCTTGCAGCAAATTGTTCAGCTGATTAAATCGAGTGAATTTCATCAATCGAAACAGCAAAAGCAATTAATGGAAAAAGCTGACGGATTAGTGAAATATAATTTCATCGGGATGGCGTTGACGTATTTATTCACACGCTCAGTCTCTAAAGCACTCACTTTCCTATTAGTGGATTATTCATGTGCGTTAAAATTATCTTCACCAGCAACTTATTTAACAGCCATTAAAGCAGCTTCTAATCAGGGAATTGTCATTAAAGGATCTAATTCTTTAGATGAATATGCACAAGTTGATACTTTTGTTTTTGATAAAACAGGAACATTGACAACTGGAGTTCCAAAAATTCAACGAATTATTGCGTATGAAGGATATGATGATGAGGAAGTTTTACGAATTGCAGCTTGTTTGGAGGAACATTTTTACCACCCGATTGCGACGGCTGTTGTTAAGAAGGCAGAAGATGAGGGGATTGAACATGAGGAAATGCATGGGAAATTAACTCACGTAGCTTCAAAAGGAATCGTATCATCGATTGATGGAAAAAGAGTCGTCATCGGAAGTTTGGAATTATTAGAAGACGAGAAGACGATTATTTCCAATGAGCAAAAAGCAGTGATTGAAGAATATAGCCAAAAATACAACTTACTTTATTTAAGTTATGACGGAAAATTAATTGCCATTTTCCTAATTGATACTCCATTAAGAGGAGAAGCGATTGCATTATTGAAAGAGTTAAAAGAAAAAGGGAAACAAATTGTACTTCTTACGGGAGATACACAAAAACGTACAGAAACAATTTGCTCGCTGATTCCATTTGACAGAGTTTATACACAAGTGAAGCCAGAACAAAAGCATCAAGTAATTGAGCAGCTTCAAGAGGAAGGTCATCATGTTTTGATGATTGGAGACGGAATTAATGATTCTGCTGCACTCTCCCTTGCCAATGTAGGTATTGTTATGGCAGGCGCTTCAGATATTGCTCGTCAAGCCAGCGACATCTTATTCTTAAATGAACAATTAACGGGATTAGAGGTTTTGGAAAATATAACCGAACAACTAAATCGCCAGTTAGATTCCAATTTAAAACATACAGTAGGTATTAATTCGTTCTTAATGGGATTAGGTTTGATTGATATTGTTTCTCCTAGTCTATTAGCGATATTACATAATGTGACTACAACGTTCATTATCGGTAAGAGTTTGACGTATATTCAATAATAAAATAAAAAGCAAGGCGAATTCACCTTGCTTTTTATTTTTGTTTCAGCTTTTTCTATTCATAATCCCCACCAGAAACCCCGTAATATTCTTCCAAGCTTAAGCCGGATTGGTAAATGGCAGTGGCTTTATCACCGACGTATCTTAAATGCCAGGCTTCGGCTTGGTAACCAGTGATGGCTTCCTTGCCGGGTTGGAATCGGATGATGAATCCGTACTCGTGGGCATGCGTATGAAGCCAGTGGATGGCGTCGCTGTATTCTGGGCCATCGAGTAAGTTTCCATGAGAGTCGAGAATATCAAAGGCGAGCCCTGTTTGGTGTTCGCTATATCCTGGGCGAGCAGAGTACGTGTCTGCGGCCGCTTGCCCTTCACGGGATACATAGTCGTTGTAGAGTTCGGTTTGATATTCATAGGAACGATATCCGCTGTACGTGTCGCTAATCGGATAGCCGAGTTCTTGCATGCGTTGAATTAACGCGCGCACTTGTTGGCCAGCCGTTGGATCTTCGCCGGGCGCGTAAGTCGACGGTAGCGCGTGTTTTTTATTGACGATGATGTCATACCCAAGGGAAAGGTCAGCCATGCCACTTGCAGCCTGCGCTTGCGTAGTAGCTTCAGTCGCAGAAGTCGCTTCAGAAGAAGCCTCTGTACTTTGAACCGTTGTTTCCGTTGCTGTGGTTGTACTTGTTGTCGTACTCGTTGTTTGCACAGTCGTTGCCATCGAACTCGTGGTTGTTTGGGCGGGAGTGTTCTTGCTCGAACAGCCAAGGAGAATGAAGCTTAGTGCAACTGTTGGTAAGAGTTGTTTTTTCACAGGAATCATCCTTTCTTTGTCACTATAAGTGTAGCATAATTCCGAAGCTTTGGAAGGTGTTTTTGTGAAAAATTAAACTCTCATTAAAAAACGAACAATGAAAGATGAAACTTCCATGAATTATCAGGATTTTCTGCAGAAAAACTTGCTTTTTCTTTTAAAAGTGGTATATTATTCGTTAATAAATTCAATCACTGGAGGTTTGTGCTATGTCAAAATGGGAAACAAAATTTCAAAAAGAAGGATACACATTCGATGATGTTTTACTAATTCCAGCGGAGAGTCATGTCTTGCCAAATGACGTGGATTTACGCGTGCAATTAGCCAAAAACATTCGTCTCAATATTCCCTTAATGAGTGCAAGTATGGATACCGTCACAGATTCAACAATGGCGATTGCGATTGCGCGTCAAGGTGGATTAGGCGTGATTCATAAAAACATGTCTATCGCAGAACAAGCAGAAGAAGTTCATAAAGTAAAACGTTCCGAAAGTGGCGTTATCATCAATCCATTTTTCTTAACTCCATCCCATAAAGTACAAGATGCCGAAGACCTCATGTCAAAATACCGTATTAGCGGTGTACCAATCGTTGATGACTTAGAAACACGTCACCTCGTTGGGATTTTGACAAACCGTGACTTACGTTTTATCTCAGATTATTCCATTTTCATTGACGAAGTAATGACAAAAGAGAACCTCGTAACGGCTCCAGTTGGAACTTCATTGAAAGACGCAGAAGCCATTCTTCAAAAACATAAAATCGAAAAATTACCATTAGTAGACGATAAAGGATGCTTAGCAGGGTTAATTACGATTAAAGACATCGAGAAAGTGATTGAATTCCCGAACTCTGCTAAAGACGAACACGGACGTTTACTCGTGGCTGCAGCAGTAGGGATTACTTCAGATACATTCGAACGTGCAAAAGCACTACTAGACGCAGGTGCGGATGCCATCGTCATTGATACAGCTCATGGACATAGTGCCGGCGTAATCCGTAAAATTAAAGAAATCCGCGAAACATTCCCTGACGCAACATTGATTGCCGGAAACGTAGCGACAGGAGAAGGAACACGTGCCTTATTTGAAACAGGCGTGGACGTTGTAAAAGTCGGAATCGGACCTGGTTCTATCTGTACAACTCGTGTCGTTGCCGGTGTAGGGGTTCCGCAAATCACAGCGATTTACGATGCCGCAACAGTGGCGAAAGAATTTGGCAAAGCGATCATCGCAGACGGTGGGATTAAGTACTCAGGAGATATCGCCAAAGCTATCGCAGCGGGTGGACATGTGGTCATGTTAGGAAGCATGCTTGCCGGAACAGATGAATCTCCAGGTGAATTCGAAATCTTCCAAGGACGTCGCTTCAAGACATACCGCGGAATGGGAAGTCTAGCAGCGATGGAAAATGGTTCAGGTGACCGTTACTTCCAAGCGAAAAACGAAGCGAACAAACGCGTACCAGAGGGAATCGAAGGGCGTGTAGCTTACAAAGGGTCTGCCGCGGATATTATCTTCCAAATGGTCGGAGGTTTGCGCTCTGGTATGGGGTATGTTGGGGCGCATAATTTAGAAGAGCTTCGCGAGAATACACAGTTTGTGCGTATGAGTGGTGCGGGTCTAAGAGAAAGCCATCCGCATGATGTTCAGATTACTAAAGAAGCACCAAACTATTCAATCTCATAAATATAAAATAGCTATTAACCGAAGGTTTTTGGATATCTTCATAATAGCGATAATAGCTGTACCGGACTGAGCCTAAGGTCTCAGTTCCTCTCGACTCTCAAACTGCCTCTAGGGAATAAAATCCCCAGAGGCAGTAATTCGTTTCGAGTACACTCGCTATTATTGCTATTATAGAATCCAAAACCCGGTTAATAGCTTTTTTTGGATAGTTCAGCAGGGAATGAGACAGAACATCATGTGTGTCTTTCACCACTCACGACAAACTGGTATTCTCTTTGAGAGGGAGGGGAGATAGGACAGGGTGTGTGCGTTTCACGGCTAATAAAGTGGTGTGTGCTTCCAAACTAAAAACACAAAAGTTTCGGAGCTTTAATATTGAAGGATTAGGAAAGTTTAGGGAAGTGGTTCTTACGAGAGGAGTGCCCATAAATGCAATAAGGGTGCGGTTTGAGGAGGGGTGGAGTTACTTTTTGGTTTGGAAAAGGTTAGGAAAAAGGAAAATTAGTTGTTTTTGGGGTGGTCATCGGTTATGATGTACATGTTTCTGAAAATTTATGAAAGCTTTGAAAGGAAGCAATAAGGATAGCGCCAGGCCTGTTGGAAAACAGGTGACGAGGAATGAGTTTATCGAAACACTCGGCGGATGACTCAAGGCAGTGCAGTCTACAGTTTCATACAAACCATTTTTGCAAGGAAATGACAAAATTGAAACAGCACCAGAAACATAATCAAAATTACAGAATTTAGGGGGCGCCAACAAGGGACCTCTTATTAAAAGGAGTTAACAATTATGTGCGGAATCGTAGGATGTATTGGACATGGAAAAATCCAAACAGTAGTATTAAACGGATTAGAAAAGCTTGAGTATCGTGGATATGACTCAGCAGGATTATTTATTATGGACGAAGATGGATCAACACAATTAGTAAAACGTGTTGGACGTATTCAAAATCTTCGTGATGCAGTGGATGAAGAAATTCCAGCATTTGCAGGGATTGGGCATACTCGTTGGGCAACACACGGACCAGCGACAGAAAACAACGCTCACCCTCACCAATCACAATCAGGTCGTTTCACATTAGTGCATAACGGCGTAATCGAAAACTATGACGAATTGAAAAAAGAATTCTTAAGCGACGTTGATTTCAAATCTCAAACAGATACAGAAGTTGCCGTAAACTTAGTAGAATACTTTGCAAATAAAGAAAACTTATCAGGAAAAGAAGCGTTCCGTCGCGCGTTGAAAGAAATCCGCGGATCATTCGCGTTCGGTTTATTAGACAGCGAAAAACCAGGCGTTCTTTACGCAGCAAAACATAAGAGCCCATTATTAGTAGGGGTTGGCGAAGGCTTCAACGTGATCTGTTCAGACGCAATGGCAACAATCGCTGAAACAGACCGTTACATCGAAATCAAAGACGAAGAGTTAATCACTTTAACAGACACATCTGTAGAAATCGAAACAATCGACGGCGAACCAGTAGAACGTGCACCATTCGTTGCAGAATTAGATGCAGACGATTTAGAAAAAGGGGCTTACCCTCACTACATGTTGAAAGAAATGGATGAACAACCAGTTGTATTACGTAAAATCATCCAAAACTATCAAGATGAAAATGGTCAATTACAAGTCGATAAAGAAATCCAAGACAGCATTTTAGCAAGCGACCGCATTTACGTGATTGCCTGCGGAACAAGCTACCATGCAGGATGGGTTGGTAAAGCGTTAGTAGAACAACTTGCTGGAATTCCAGTAGAAGTTCACTTAGCAAGCGAATTTGCATACCACCAACCATTATTATCACAAAAACCATTCTTCATTTTCTTATCACAAAGTGGAGAAACAGCGGACAGCCGTCAAGCATTAGTAAAAGTAAACGAGCAAAACTTCCCATCATTAACAATCACAAACGTGAAAGGGTCAACTCTTTCTCGTGAAGCAAGCTATACTTTACTATTACATGCAGGTCCTGAAATTGCCGTAGCTTCAACAAAAGCTTACACTGCACAAATCGCAGTAATGGCTGTTTTAGCAGACGCATTACGCGCTTCTAAAGGCTTAGAAGCTCCATTCGACATGAAGCACGACTTAGGTGTCGTTGCCGCTTCAATCGAGAGCGTATTATCAGACAAACAAGCCGTTCAAGACTTAGTCAAAGAGCGCTTATTAGAAACTCGCAATGCTTTCTACATCGGTCGTCACTTAGACTACTATGTAGCGATGGAAGCAGCGTTGAAATTAAAAGAAATCTCATACGTGCAAACTGAAAGCTTTGCCGCAGGGGAATTAAAACACGGAACAATCGCCCTTATCGAAGAAGGCACTCCAGTTATCGCATTATTAAGCGAACCAGTAGTAGCAAGCCACACTCGCGGAAATATCCAAGAAGTGAAAGCTCGTGGCGCTGTCGTAACAACAATCGCGATGGAAGGTGTTGAGCAAGAAGGTGACGATATCGTCGTTCCAGCGGTGCCAATTTTATTAGCACCAATCGTATCTGTAGTGGTAACGCAATTAATCGCGTACTACACTTCTCTAGGTAAAGGCTTAGACGTGGACAAACCGCGTAACTTGGCCAAATCGGTTACAGTAGAATAGAAAAAATGGTGGACGGCTGTCCACCATTTTTTGTTTTCGAAGGATGCAAAATCCATTTGAAAAGAAGAGAGAATATAGCCCAAGGGGCTAAAAAATAAACTTCATACCGCTTCGGATATCTTCATAGCTGCGATAATAGCTGTACCGGGGCGAGCCTAGGGTCTCGCTCCCTATCGAGCTTCAAACTGACTCTAGGAAATAAATTTCCAGAGTCAGTAATTCACATCGATTACAATCGCTATTATTGCCGCTATAGAATCCGAAGGGTATTCCGTTTATTTTTTATCCCTGTGTTTGTGCCTTATTTCAAATGGATTTTGCCTTCATTCGAAAGAAAGGGAGAGAAGAAAAGAGAAGTTAGGTGCAGAAAACATAGTCGCTGCAGAGGTGCGGTGATGAAGGGGCGTAACATGCGTTCAAGTGTTTCTCGCAGTGTAACAGACGAGCAATCCTTCAAAGATGTGTGAGCTTATTCGAACGAAATTCTGCTAGCAAAAATTGGATAAAGAGTGCAGACAAGATTACGGAAAATCATGCGGATTTTATAATCGCAGTAACAGGGGATAGCATTCGAAGTGAATTACGGACTCTTTTAGAGTCCGTTTGAATCTCGAAAGTGCTTGAGACGTAGGCTCAAGCCGGTGCCCCATTACAGCGATTATAAAGAAATCCGCAAGGATTTGCAGGAATCTTGTCTTTGTATTTCGTAGGATGTTTCAGCTGTGTTATTTCGTTCGAGCACTTCACAGACATTTTTTTGCGAAGGGGTTGGCTCGTCTGTTATAATGAAAGCAAAGAGTTGAAAGGATGGACGGGCATGAAGGTTGTATTCGTCTGCTTGGGGAATATTTGTCGTTCGCCGATGGCAGAAGCTGTATTTAGAAAAATGGTTCATGAAGAAGGATTGGAAGATAAAATTACGATTGATTCCGCTGCGACAAGTACGTGGGAGCATGGGAATCCGGTGCATCACGGCACTCGTAAGAAACTCGAGGAGCACGGCATTTCCGCAAAGGGGCTTGTGTCACGGACGTTGGATGAAACCGACCTGGATGCCGACTACATCTTGGGAATGGATGCGTCGAATGTGCGTAATATCCACTCGTTTGTCGATGGAAAATCGGATGCGACGGTGGCGCGCTTATTAGAAGTAGCCGGAGTGAGTCGTGATATCGCCGATCCGTGGTATACAGGAGACTTTGATGCGACGTACCGCGATGTGACATTGGGGTGCAAGGCGCTCTTAGAACAATTAAAAAAGGAAATTGCATATGAATAAAGTAAAAAAAGAATGGCTCATCTTAATTGGGATAATTGCCACGGCATTATTAATCGTTCTTAACTTTAGTGCGATTTTGACGTGGATATCTGAATTTATCGGAATGCTATTCCCGCTTCTAATGGGGATGGTCTTGGCGTTTGTATTAAACGTACCTATGAAACGAATCGAGCAAGGATTGGAGAATCTCAATTTTCCTCAAAAATTCCGCAGAGCCACAGCGATTTTGACGATTATTGTGATTTTGCTATGTATTATCTCGTTGCTATTATGGATTATTACGCCAATGATTGCCGATACGGTTTCGCAGTTGAGCAGTAGCGTCAATCATTTAATAGAAGCCGTTCTAAGATTTGTAAAACGGTCGAACTTGTTGCAATCGAGTGAAGTATCGCAAATTACCGACATGTTAAATCAAAGTAATCTTGTCTCTTCAGTGATTAGCTTCCTTGGCGGATTTACGACAAATATTACGGGAATTTTCTCGAATGTCTTCTCTGTAATCATGGGAATTTTCTTCATGATTAATATTCTAGCAAGTAAAGAATTGTTAGGGAAAATGAGCTTTAGAATTTTACGTGTGCTTTTACCGAAAGAACAGGTGGAACACATTCGATATGTTGGAGAAGTCGTGATTGATACGTATGACCGCTTCCTGATGAGCCAATTAATTGAGGCGCTGATTGTCGGCGTGATGATTTTTGCAGGGTATTCACTCGCAGGGCTTCCGTACGCTGCGCTAGTCGGTGTGCTGGCAGGGGTCTTCTCGTTCATTCCATACATCGGGCCGTTTATGGCGTGCGGAATTGGAATGCTTTTCACCTTTACAGAAAGCCCAATTCAAGCACTCATTTCACTTGTCGTCTTTATGATCGTTCAAATAGTGGAAGGAAATGTCGTCTATCCGAAGGTTGTCGGCAGTTCCGTTGGTTTGCCAACGATTCTAACCCTTGCTGCTGCGTTAATCGGTGGAAATCTCTTTGGTTTAGTAGGAATGATTTTCTTCATACCAATTTTTGCCGTGATTTACCGTTTCGTGAAAGAATGGGTGGAGAAACATGAACAAGCTGCTTCAGTGGTAGCTGTAGGAGGTATAATTGATGAAGAAAATTAGTGAACTAGGGATTACAGGGAAAAAGCTCCTAATTGAAGGGATTGCATTCCTTATTGCTGGGGTGTTGCTCCTAATCTACGGACCAAGCTTCCCAGAATTGATGTTACGTCTGTTTTTAACATTCTTATGGGCTCGTGAACTATGGAATTTCTTGTTCCGTTGGTTTAGTAAGGCGGCGGCAAAAGATCCATTATGGCTGAATGTTGCTAAATTTTTCCTTTACGGATTTTTAGCAGGAAATCAATTTTTTATCTCGCTTCCGATTGCGATTGTCAGTATCTTGATGGGGCTTAACGAAGTGATGAAAGCGGCCACTAGTGGCGTAACGTACTATATTTATGTCAAAGACGGTATCCGTCCGCGACTGCGCTTGCTCATTGATACCATTTGGCTCTCAGTTGTCGGGGTAGCGACTTTACTGGCTCTTGGGGGCGACGGCAACTTACAAATGTTCTTCCTTGCGCTTTATTTCATCGGGCTTGGGACTAGTAACATTCGTGACGGATGGTTCTTCGAGGCCGAAGTTGGAAAGAAAGTCCTTCGTAGACGCTTGCGTCGAGGGATGCCGTTGGTACTGGCTGCGATTATTCCTCGTGTGACTTTGCAAAAAATCAATGATGCGTTGGAACTTGGAGAAGGCGAAACAGCCTCAGAAATTTACGACCGTTCTAAAGAAAATGCCGAACCAAACTTGGAGATGTTTATTCACGTCACAAAAGACGGATTTGGGGCAATCGGGCATGTCGATATTTGTTATAAGGGACGTATTATTTCATTCGGAAACTACGATACGAATTCAGAACGCCTCTTTGGAGCGATGGGGGATGGGGTTCTTTTTAGTGCCGACCGTGAAAAATACATTGAATTTTGTAAACGCGAAAACCATAAGACCTTATTGGGATATGGTCTCGCCTTGTCTCCGGAACAACTCGCAGCTGTCGATAAGGAAATCGCCAAACTGATGTCGCTGACAGTGCCTTGGGATCCACCAAAAACCGTGAAACCTAAGCGTCCTGGAATCGACAAAGAAGAACCGATGTATGCCTACAAGCTAAAACAAGAAGCAGATGGCCGCTTGTATAAATTTACCTCTTCAAAATTCAAGACGTATTTTGTCATGAGTACTAACTGCGTACTGCTAGCCGATACGATTGTCGGAGCAGCAGGAACCGATATTTTAAGCGTCCGTGGATTTATTTCCCCAGGGACGTACCAAGACTACTTAGATAAGGAGTTTGAGAGACCGCATAGTCTAGTCGTGACGAAGCGCGTCTATCAGTAAGAACATGGAACTTCAGGAAAAAGAATTCTTTATGAGGGAAGCGTTGAAAGAAGCCCAGAAAGCCTATGACCAAGCGGAAGTACCAATCGGAGCTGTCGTAGTCTTGAATGGTGAAATCATTGGGCGTGGCCATAACTTACGCGAAAAGGAACAAGACGCCACGCTACACGCTGAAATTAAAGCGATTCGCCAAGCCAACCAGCACCTTGGAAGCTGGCGACTCGAAGACTGCGAACTCTTCGTCACCTTGGAACCTTGCCCAATGTGTAGCGGAGCGATGATTCTCGCGCGTCTTAAAAAGGTTACGTTCGGCGCTTTTGACCCGAAAGCTGGGACAGCAGGCACCTTTATGAATCTGCTTCAAGACGAGCGGTTCAACCATCAAGTCGAAGTCGAGCAAGGCATCTTGGAAGACGAATGCAAAACCCTCTTGCAAACCTTCTTCAAAGGCCTCCGCGAACGCAACAAACAAAGAAAACTAGAAGCACAACAAGCACAGCTTTCCGAATAGGGGCTGTGCTTTTTAATGTTCTTAACAAAAACTTATACTTGTAAACGGTTATCTACTCTTGAAAAATATTTTCTTTTTATATATTATTTTACATAGTTCGAAAAAGGAATGGAGCAGATAGTATGAAATTATCAGAAAAACAAACACAAGTCTTAGGTTGGATCGCAACATGTATGTCTGTGGCGATGTATGTAGCATATATTCCGCAAATTATGAATAACTTAGCCGGAAACAAAGGAGACTTCATTCAACCACTCGTTGCCGCATTGAACTGCTCATTATGGGTGTACTACGGAATCTTCAAGCCAGACCGTGATATCCCGCTAGCAGCTGCAAACGCACCAGGAATCTTCTTCGGTCTAGCATCTGCTTTAACAGCATTATTATAATAATGACTAGCACAGCTTCGATTACGAGGTTGTGCTTTTTTGATTTCTACGGAACACGTTACTGCTATTATAGAATCCGCAGTTCCTTCAAAATCGATACAATTATGACTTTAGAAATGCAAAGCGACGACAAAAGTGTGATGATTGAAATCCGATATTTACAGGAGTAGAATAGAGGATGTCGTTAAAAGTTTCAAAGTTAACTGGAGGAATACGTATGTCATTTTTAGGTTATAACAAAGGAGAAACATTAGAATTCAACTACAAAAAGGCGTGTGGCTTATGGCTCATCGCAGTCGCATTCGTGATTGCACTTGCGACAGTTGTCGGTGGAGAACAAATCATTAATATGCAGGTCTTCAGTATCGGCTATATGGTGAGCTTCTTTTCTATCAATCTGAATAAAAAAGTCCTTCATAAGTTTTCGGACGGCCCTTCAACACCTTTCCAACGAAAAGTGTCCTTATACTCAGTAATTCTTTTATTTATCTTATTAGTGTTATTAGGTGGCCCATTCTTCGAAACAGAGAACTGGAGACTCATCTGGTTAGGCGCGCTCCTAGCAACAGGAATTCATTTCTTCCCGTACTATTTCGTTCATGGGAAATCAATGATTTTCCTAGGATTGGCATGCGTGATCAATGCAGCGGTCGGATACCTTTCACCTCAAAGCTCTCTCGTGACCATCGCCTATATCGATGCCATTATTAAATTAGCCTTTGGACTTTACCTATTTTTCTTATCTAAACCATCCAAAGCATAAATTATTTTAGAGAACAAACAGCAAATCAATTTGGTTTGCTGTTTTTTTAATGGTTGATTTCTGCGGAACTTTGCGGATTTCTTCATAGATAGCAGTCCTTCGAAATCAATCCAACCATGACTTTAGTAATCCAAAGCAATGACAAAAGTGTCTGTTGCGCGACTCCTTAAAGTGGTTTAATAAAGACAAGGAAAACAGTTAAGGAGCGATTCACATGAAAATCAACATCAAAAAACAAGACACAAACCAACTTACAAAAGACCTAATGGTTATAGCGCTCGTCGTTAATGCATTAGCCCTTGTCATGCACTTGGTTCTAAACATTTTTACAGGCCAAGCATTAATCCCTGTAATCACAAGCCAATTTATCTTTATCCTTCTCCCAATTATGTACCTAGCAGAGGATGCTAAGAAAAATAAAAAAGCCGACAACCGGTAAGCACAAGCGAACATCTTAGATAGTTTTTCCTTCTGGAGAGACTATCTTTTTTAGTGTCTCTTTTGCCATCCCTCGGCACGAATTGATTTTAGAAAACAAAGAAGATTCCCTTGAAAAAGAAACACCACATAGCAAAGTACGAACTCCATCGTTTGCGGTAGGGAGCAGACATGTTCTTTCTTCACGTTGATTTCGAAGAAGCTTGCGGATTTTATAATCGCAGTAATGGGGAATCGCATCGAAGAAGAATTAGGCGGAGTAGGAACATGTTCCGTACTCCGCATTTGAAGCTTCGAAGGTGAGAGACTCATGGAGGCTCGAACCGGTGCCCTGTAACAGCGATTATAAAAATAATCCGCAAGCATTCGAAGAAATCAACACCCGCAAGGGTGCGCTTTTAAGAAGAGAAAACTATGTATGGAGCACCTCTCCAATTCCTACTACCAAACTAATTGGGATAGCCCTATTCGCACTCTCTATGTGGAGCGTTTCCGTTTATTTCTTTTTCAAGCAAAATCTGCTTGCTTTTCGAGGAGAAGTTTTGTATAATAATACGTGCCGTTAGGCCGTATGGCAATAGCGAACTTATGAATCGAGTCAGGTCCGGAAGGAAGCAGCTATAAGTAACGTTCGCTATGTGCTGTATGTACATAGAAGAAGAATCAGGCTGGACCAACGGTTCAGCCTGTTTTTATGAAAAGAGTATCCAGTGGAGGGAGAATAGTCGCATGAAAAATCAGAGTTTCCAAGAAGAAGTGCAGCACTTAGAAATCGTGCAAGACTTAATGGAACAAAAAGTGGCGATCGAGAAAAACCGATTGCAAGAACGCGACCTGGATATCGCTAGACAAGATACCATTCAGTATGGAATCCAACAATTAGAAAACCAATTGGAATCTCCATACTTTGGAAGAATTGACGTTCAATTTGAAAAAGACGAGAGAGTTGAGAAGATGTATATCGGACCTGCAACTTTCTTTGACGAAGACGACAATGTGCAAGTGTATGACTGGCGTGCTCCAATCGCAAGCCTATTTTACGAAGGAACATTAGGAGAGCTTCAATACGAAACACCAAATGGCTTCGAGAAAGCTCAAGCCTTCTTAAAACGCGATATCGTCATCCGTAAGGGTGAATTAAAATCTGTTTATGACATTGAAAATGAAGAATCATTATTGATGGATGCCTTAAGCGCACCAACAAACCGTGACGGACACCTAGAAGGAATCACGGCGACGATTCAAAAAGAACAAAATGAAATTATTCGTTTAAATCCAAAAGACTGGTTCATCGTGAATGGATGTGCCGGAAGTGGGAAGACAACGATTTTACTACAACGCATTGCGTACTTGATGTACCAAGCAAAAGACAAGCGTATGAGCGATATGCTCCTGTTGTCGCGTAACCAATTATTTGCCAAATACGTTTCACATGTGATCCCAAGCTTAACGGGAAGTGAGTTGTACCAACAAACATTAGCGCAACATACCATCGAGCTTTATCGCAAAATGTATTTGCATAAAACAACGGCGCTAAGCCAAGTGCCAACGCGCAAAGTGTACTTAACAGACAGCGAGTGGATTGCGCTTGTACACCGTAATATCAAAGGCTTATCGGCGAAAGATTTGCCATACCGTGCTATCGGAATTAAAGGGCAAGCCGTATTTACGATGAAAGACTATCAAAAACTGGTCGAAAGCGTGAATACAGCACTGCCGTTGCAACAACAATTAACGCAAATGCAAACCGTGCTCGAGCGTACGTTGAAACGCCGTCTCACGAAGTTCTTTATGTCTGAAAAGGCAAAAGCGGTCTATGAATCAATGAATGCGATGCAAATCGAAGTGTTGATGAAAGACGTGGAGACAAAGAGCGAGACAGAGTACTACCAGGCGCTTGGACAAAAAGTGTTCGAGAAGGAAGTACAAGAAGTAACGCAACAAGTGGAAATGTTCGCATTCGTGGATATTGCTGCACTTGTGGTGAAATGGATGCCCGAAGCCAAAATTCGTCGCCAAGAACTTGGTAAGACGGACAACGCGCCACTTCCATTGAAGAAGATTGAAGGCAGCCGCATGCAAGTCACTGCAGAAGGAATCCGTCTGTTGCAATATGTCGCAACACGCGTGACGCCGGTTCGTGACTACTCAGGCTTCAGCCACCTCTTCATCGACGAAGTGCAAGACGTGTCACTCTTATGGCTTGGAACCTTATCCAACTATTATTTCCGTGCGAAATTCACTGTAGTGGGAGATACCTTCCAATCGTTCTCAACGGCTACAACGATTTTCACATTGGAAAAACGACACCCAGAACTCGTGGACTTGATTTTTGCAAACCGCTCGTTAACGTACCGCAACTTAGCGATTAGTTACCGTTGTACGGCGCAAATTTCACGTTTTGCAAATGGCATCTTAAATTGGCCACTTGATAAAAATGTGTTCCCACGTTCAGGGGCAGAAGTCTGCGTGTATTTAGAACAAGAAGGCGCAGAAATGGCGCGCTTAAACACGTTACTAGAAGAAAGTCCAAAAGGCTACCATACGACAGCGATTCTTTGCCGTACGATGGACGAAGCCAAAGCGTTGTACCAACAACTCGACCAAGATGACATTGCGCTTCTAGAAGATAGCAGCGAGTCGCTTGGCAGCCGCTTCGTGTTAACGACGATTCAAGTGGCTAAAGGGATGGAGTTCGACGAAGTCATCATTTGGAACGCCACAGACGAAGCGTACCATACGATGAAAGAACAAATGATGCTGTACACCACATGTACACGTGCAAAACACCAGCTCTCACTCATCACTCGAGCAGGCAAAGAGAGCCGCTTTATCAAGAATTCGAAAGCACCGATGAAACGTATCGGGCAGTAGAATTTTTAGCAAATCTATACTAGAATAGAACTGTAAAATTTTGAAAAAGGCAGGGAAGTAAAATGGCTTATCAAGCATTATATCGAAAATGGCGTCCTCAAACGTTCGATGATATGGTCGGGCAAAGTGCGGTCACGCATACATTGAAGAACGCGATTAGCAATCACAAAACGAGTCATGCTTACTTATTTACAGGACCTCGTGGGACAGGGAAAACGAGTGCCGCGAAGGTGTTTGCAAAGGCCATTAACTGTCCAAATCAAACAAACGGTGAGCCGTGTAACGAATGTGATATCTGTAAAGGCATCACGAACGGAACGATTGGCGATGTCATCGAAATCGATGCTGCCAGCAACAATGGTGTTGAAGAAATCCGTGATATTCGTGACAAGGCGCGTTATGCACCAACGCAAGCCGAATACAAAATTTATATTATCGACGAAGTGCATATGCTCTCAACAGGAGCCTTCAACGCACTGTTAAAAACCTTAGAAGAACCGCCTCAAAAGGTCATCTTCATTCTCGCAACGACGGAACCGCATAAGATTCCAGCGACGATTATTTCGCGTACGCAACGCTTTGACTTTAGACGCATTACGTCGCAAGAAATTATCGACCGCTTGGCATATATCTTAGACCAAGAAGGAATCGAGTACGAAGCGGATGCCTTAAGCGTGGTGGCAAGATGTGCCAACGGTGGTATGCGTGACGCCTTGAGTTTACTCGACCAGATGATTTCATTTGGCGACGGCAAGGTGACGCTAGACGAAGCAATTCAAGTGTCGGGAAGTCTGACAGACGACTTGATGATTGATTTCGTGAAAGACTTACAAGAAACAAAGGCTGAAGAAGCCCTTGAAAAATTACAACAGCTCTTCAAAATCGGGAAAGAAGCAAGCCGCCTCGTAGAAGAATGGTTGGAATTTGCTAGAGACCTCCTCATCGCGAAACAAAGTGGCGAGGCAATCGGTCGTAGCGAGCGATTCCTACAGTTCAAAGACGAAGTGGAACCGGAATTCTTATACCGCTTTGTAGAGGCGTTAAATCAAACGCAACAAGAAATGCGCTTCACGACAAAACCAACGATTTCGCTGGAAGTGTTGACGATTAAAATGGCGCAACCTTATACATTGACACCAAGAACCAGTTCTGGTGCACCGGCAATGCCAAGTAGCGAAGAAGTGCAACAGTTGCAACAACAAATCGCACAAATGCAACAGCAAATGAACGCGTTGTTGCAAGGGGGAGCGCCTCAAGCGCAACAAGCACCAAAAGCGCAGGCACCAAGACCGACGCGTGCGGCCTTTAAGCCAAATATGACGGCCATTCAAAAAATCTTGACGGAAGCAACCCGTGAAGACTTGTTGAAGGTACGCGACTTGTGGGGCGACTTACTCAGTTGCTTGAACCCGCAAGAACAAGCGCTGTTGAGCCAATCAACGGTGAATGCAGCAGGGCCAAATGGATTCGTCCTTGGATTTGCGTACGACCACTTATGTGACATTTCAGAAACAAGACCAGGATTCCGTGAGGTCATCCAAGAACATCTGGAACGCCTCGGTGGCTACAGTGGGACGTTCGTGGCAGTGACCCAACATCAATGGCCACAAATTCGTGCGGATTTCTTACAAGAACGCAAGAAGAACCAAGAAGAGGAAGCTGTGTCCATCGTGACGGAAGAACCGGCCGTGGAAGAGGCACTTACACCAGAAGAACAAGCATTTGAACAAAAAGTAAACGACACGATTGAACTCTTCGGGGAAGATATCGTGCAAATCGAAGAATAGAGACGGAGGAAAAACAATGCGTGGAATGGGAAATATGCAAGGCATGATGAAACAAATGCAAAAATTGCAAAAACAAATGGCGCAAGCTCAAGAAGAGTTAAACCAAACAGAATACACAGGAACTTCTCAAAGTGATTTAGTAAAAGTGACTGTGAACGGAAAACGCCAAGTCTTAAACGTGGAAATCAAACCAGAAGCGGTAGATCCAGACGATGTAGAATTATTACAAGACTTAGTGTTAATGGCGACAAATGATGCGTTAACGCAAGCAGAAAAAGCCAACGACCAAACAATGGGTCAATTCACAAAAGGATTAAACATCCCAGGATTTTAATCGATTGGAGGGTGAAGCATGCATTATCCAGAACCGATTGCACGATTGATGGATAGCTTTATGAAGCTGCCGGGAATTGGTGCGAAGACGGCTGCACGACTTGCCTTCTTCTGCATGGATATGCGTGAAGAAGACGTCTTAAATTTTGCGAATTCGCTCATCAGCTGCAAGCGTGACCTGCATATGTGTTCCGTTTGTGGAAATGTGACGCAAGAAGATCCGTGCGAAATTTGTGCGGATACTACGCGTGACCGTACGAAGATTCTTGTGGTGGAAGACGCCCGAGATGTGATGAGTATGGAGCGGATGAAGGAATATAAAGGGCTCTATCATGTGCTTCACGGGGTGTTGTCTCCGCTAGAAGGGACGGGGCCGGATGATATTAATATTACGTCCTTGATAACGAGGTTGCAGGATCCGGAAGTCCAAGAGGTTATAATCGCCACTAATGCGACAGCGGAAGGTGAAGCAACGGCCATGTACTTGTCACGTCTCATCAAGCCAGCTGGGATTAAAGTAACGCGTCTGGCTCATGGGCTAGCGGTCGGCAGCGACATCGAATACGCAGACGAAATGACTCTCTTCCGTGCCATCGAAGGACGAAGAGAACTATAAACAAATTAAATTAACAGGTTGATACTGCTAAGATAAATGAGAATTGGAAACTCCCGTTTCCTCGGATATCTTCATAGTAACGACAATAGCTGTACCGGATTGAGCCTAGGTCTCAATCCTACCGAGCTTCAAAGAGGGCGCACAGAATAAATTCTGGCGCCCTCTAATTCACATCGGTTACTGTTCGCTATT